>Ga0209416_1000393_pt1 | contig 44943 bp, 41 predicted proteins | sample RifGroF1_FD_184001 | JGI IMG/M metagenome (GOLD analysis project Ga0209416, IMG submission 184001) | Groundwater microbial communities from Rifle, Colorado, USA - Groundwater F1 (SPAdes) (version 2) | ecosystem: Environmental > Aquatic > Deep subsurface > Groundwater | place: Rifle, Colorado...
TGGATATGGTACTAAATACCATATGGATGTATTAAAAAGGCATGGACCTTGCATAATACATAGGAGAAGTTTCAAACCAATAGACAAGTTGATATACAGAGGATAGTATCCTCTTGACTAAAGTTATAGGGTGTTATATCTTTAGATATAAATTAAGAAAATACAAGAATGCTTCCAAAGATTGAACGATACAATGCAAAGGAACGATTAAAGATAATAAAAGAGAGTCTTAATTTTCTCGGAGAGCTTTTACCAAAAGATTCTGTTTTAGAGATAAATTTGAGAAATAGTGGTGAAAGAGCAAAATATTTTAAACCTAATGTTGAAAGTGGATTGAAAGAGGCACAATTTCTACCTGAGAGAGCAAGATTGAACACAGATGATGTGTCTGTTATTTTTTTTGACAGAGATGGAAACAAAGGATTGTTTTTAGCAGATAGAGTTCCAAGCAAGCAAAATCGTATGGGGCTACCTGGCTTCCTTGAAGTCCCAGGAAGGGCGTTTTATGGCGTTACATGGGGGAAAGAAAGCCCAGAAGTATTTTCAAATTTAGGTAATCCTCTTTTCACAGGAGAATCACATAAGATGGGTGAGAATGATGTGTGCGCACTTTACTCGTTATGTCATATAGTTTCAGGTTTTTCTCTTGCAATAGAGAAAGACAAGGAGAGTGGAGAGACCAGTTATTCTTTAATTGGTGTAAGAGAATTGGAACGGTATCCAACTCCTCTTTTATAGCTTGTAAATATATTATTCAAAGGATATAATTCTTACGTAATTATGTGGGGCGCTAGCTCATCCGGTTAGAGCAACTGCCTTTTAAGCAGTAGGTGCTGGGTCCGAGTCCCAGGCGCCTCATATTCTTATTTGCGTTTTCTGTTACTCTCACTTATATTTATATTATAGATATAAGTTTAGCGAATAATAGTATGTCACTTACAGAAATTCCAGAAAACGATGTTGATATCCTAGAGCCAATTCCTTTAGTTGAAAAAGAGAAAACTCCAGTATTTCATGATGAGGGAAAATTCACCGTAATTGAGGGCTCTGATGTTGAATCAGGAACATACACAATAGATACGAGAATTGTTAAACAACTTCTTGATGATGAAGAATGGGAGACACTTTTGAAACTTAAATCTGACAATAAAATTATAGACACAAATGCAGAGGACGATTATGCTATCCCTGCTGCATACAAAGATGAAGGAGAAGTTTATCGACTATGGAACAAAAGTGAAGATCCTAAAGGAGAAAAAGCGAAACAAGCTCATGAGAGAATTATTGAATTAGTGAGAACAAATACACATCCCGACACCATATATGACGAGGTTCATAAATTAAAAGAAGAATTTGAAAACAATATTAAGAGTCCTAATCTTCCCGCATAGCTTTATTTGTATTTTCGTCATTATGTTTAAAGCCCAGGTCTAACAACCCTCCTATGATTAGTGCCATATACTTCCTAACCCGTAAAATATATAATTGGGTATTACTTCAACCATTAATGCATATGTCAAAAAAGGTTGAGTTACAAAATATCGATCTCGGTCTTGAATTCCAAAATACAACAACAGACCTGTACTCCAAAGAACTCATATTTAAAGGTGCACACGCCTTCTTTTCGCACCCAGCTAGAAATATTGATAGGAAGAATTTTAAAACTGCAAAAAGAATACTCTCTGAGATTGAGAAATGGGAGCTAGGATTTAGTGAGAAGAAATTCTCAATCATGAAAAACGATTCCATACTAGTTGCATATCTAGCATACAAATTCGGAGAATTAGTTGGATTAGATAAACAAAATCTTTCTGATGTATATATCTCTGGCCTGATACAAAATATTGGGAAAATGTATATGTGTGAAGAGAACACAACGCTAGCATATGAATATACAATATCTTCTTTGAAGAAAGGTGATAAAGGTTTTGAGAAAATAGCGAAAGCCTTAAAAAATATTCCCTCATCTACAAAAAAGTATCTTGAGGAGAATACAGATTTAAAAGAAAATATCGTAGATACTGCAGCTAATTTCCATTCTGTTTACAGCAATCTTTTCAAAGAAGGATATCCAAATGCAGATGAAGAAATCTCTCAATTAGATACAGTCTTGTGGTTTGCAGATAGTCTAAGTGCGCTGTCTTTTAGCAGTATTGATAAATTAGAAAGAAATTACAAAAAAGGAAGCTATGTCTCCTTGATGTCTGCTTTCGAGATGTTAAGAGAGCAAACAGAAGACAGAATCCCACAATTCTGGGGGAAAGCTTCAAATGCAACCCTCATGAGTTTGGTTTTTACCATGATAATAGCAATGTCCTCTCCTTCGAAATCTCTTGCAGCTAATTATACTGCTCAACAGGTTATCTCATTAACAAACAGTGATCGAACGAGTAGAGGCTTGAAGGGTTTGAGTGTGGATTCAAAGCTTATGCAAGCAGCCATAAACAAGGCACGGAATATGTTTGCAGAACAGTATTGGAGTCACTACGGACCGAATGGAGAAACTCCTTGGCAATTTATACGTGCACAGGGATACAGCTATGTATATGCTGGGGAAAATCTTGGAAAAGGTTTTACCGATGTACAGAAATTGAACCAGGCATGGTTAGAAAGCTCTAGTCACAGGGCAAATATTTTAAAACCTCAATACAATGAGATAGGGGTTGCTGTCATGGATGGTGTTCTCGAGGGCAAGAAAGTAACGATCGTTGTGCAGATGCTTGCGGAAGAAAGAACGGTCAAGAAAGCTGTTGTTCCAAAGAAGGTTGTAAAGAAAGTAAACATTGCCGAGACTTCTCCAAAAAAAGTTGTTAAGGAAGTAATTGAAGAAAAGGAAATAGCAAAACCAATTGAGAAACCACCAGAGGGATTTGCCAATTTAGGCGAAGACGGGAAAGAGCCAATGATTACAACTTCATCCGAAGGAAAGGAAAGCAACGAAATTGGAATGCTCACAAACTTTAATGATTTTCTTGAGAGATCTAAGATCTTGATTAAGAAGAAAACTAGTTAATATCTAACAGATTTTTCTCTGTATTTACATTCCCCTTTAGATTATGTATACATATAGATATATGAAAAGGAAATACATCATTCTGTTTATTATCGCAATTCTTCTTCTCATCTCTATCCCTCTTGTATATATTTTCAGAGATCAAATATTAGAATTTATTCCTATTTTCAACAAACAAAATAATACTCAAGAAGTGGATAAAAAAGTCGTAACAAGAACTGCAAAGGGTGTGGAGTACAAAATGATTACACCTCTTCCAAATGACGAAGTAGATTGTTCTTTCGCTATTGAAGGTGAAATACCAGGGGGATGGTTTTTTGAAGGAGTATTTCCAATTAAGTTAGTGAGTGGTACTGGTGCAGAAATACTTACTACACAAGCGAAGGCCGTTGGAGATACTTACACAGACGATTTTGTTAAATTCACAGCCAATATAGCTTGTACTGAAAAGTGCGATGGGAATGCCAAGTTAATATTTTCTAAAGATAATCCATCTGGAGAAGCAGCAAATGATGACAGTTTTGAAATCCCAGTATTCTTCAAAACCCTTTGTGAAATAGATAGTACAATGAATCTTTTAGTGTATTTTGGGAATACTGTTAAAGATCCAAATGCAGAGAATTGTGACAAGGTGTATGCAGTAAGTAGAAAAGTTGTAAAAACGGAGGCTGTTGGTAGAGCTGCACTGCTTGAACTTCTAAAGGGAACTACAAGTGCCGAGGAAGACAAGGGATATATTTCTTCTATTCCTTCTGGTGTCACGATTAATTCCTTGAAGATATCTAAAGGTATTGCATATGTAGATTTCAATGAAAAGCTAGGAGAGGGAGTAGGAGGTTCATGTCTAGTTGACAGAATTAGAGCAGAGATTACACAAACATTAAAACAGTTCTCTACAGTAGACAAGGTAGTAATATCAATAAATGGTGAGAGTAAAGAAATATTACAGCCTTAATTTCAATGGACCTATTTCTTTTTCTAATGCATAGGCTGCATTTAGTATTGTTTGTTCGTCAAAGTATCTTCCGATAAACTGGATACCAGTTGGCATTCTATTAGATAATCCAGATGGTATAGATATGCCTGGTAATCCTGCTTCTGAACTTCCTTCTGCAAGTACATCTGCAATCTCTCCAAAGAGTGGATTGTCTGCATCTTTGTCTTTCAAAGCAACAGATGGGGTAGTAGGGGACACTATCGCATCATATTTCTTTAATACGCCATCTAAGTCATCTTTAATTAATTGTCTAACCTGTTCAGATTTCTTGAAATACTCATCTGCATAGCCTGCAGAGAGAGAAAATATTCCTGTCATAACTCTTCGTTTTGGTTCTTCTCCAAGTCCTTCTCCTCTTGTAGATTCGTAATATTCTTTTACATTACCATTCTTACTACCTTCCAATCCATATCTTGTACCATCATATCTTGCTAAATTTGAAGATACTTCGCTTCTACAGGTAATTGTATATACCGCCATAGCAAATTTAGGGTCCATGACAGATACTTCCTCGATAATAGCTCCTAAGTCTTTTAATATTGATATACTGTTTTCAAAGTTCTTTCTTACACCATCCTGTATATCTAGCTCTAGGTATTCCTTAGGTAATGCTAACCTCATACCCTTAATTTTGGATGGATCTAGTAATTTCTGGTAGTCATTTACCGGTTCTTTGGAGGATGTAAAGTCATTCTTGTCATATCCAGCAATTATACCTAGTAAGTATGCTGCATCTTCAACTGTTTTAACAATTGGCCCTGGACTATCCAGAGAAGAACCCATTGCAAGTACACCATATCTAGACACTCTGGAATATGTTGGTTTGAGACCTACAATTCCACACCATGATGCAGGTAATCTTATGGAGCCTGCTGTTTCAGTTCCTAGAGAGGCTGTACACATATCTGCAGCAACTGCTGCACTAGAACCACCACTTGATCCTCCTGGGAGAGTATCTTTGTCCCAAGGGTTCCTAGAGGGTCCATAGTAGGATGTTACTGTACCACTTCCATGGCAGAATTGGTCTAGGTTTGTTTTCCCAAGTATTATGGCTTGTTCATCTAGTATTCTTTGTACTACAGTAGCGTTGTAAACGGGTTTGTAACCATCTAGTATGTGTGAAGCACATGTAGTTGGTATATCTTTGGTAGAGAATACATCTTTAACAGCAATGGGTATACCCGCTAGCTTCTTTTCTTTGAGAGTTTCAAAATTGTTGTCGAATTCTTTCGCTTTTTTAAGGGAGTCTTCTTTGTTAATGGTAATGTATGTATTAAGGTCTTTCTCTAATCTAGCGATTCTATCTAGGTAGTAGTTTACAGCTTCAGTTGCGGAAATTTCTTTCTTAAGTAATTTCTCTCTTAGTTGTGTAATACTGAGATTTTCCATTAATACAGGTATTGTATCAAAGAACAAAGAAAAAGGTAACAGAAATTATGGTAGATACAACTATACCAGCTACTGTTTGCATCCATGTGTGCTTTCCAAGTTCTACTCTTGACCATGCAATTGCAGGAGTGAATACAAAGAAGAGCCAAAGGAAGGAAAGGTTGGGAAAGAGAAAAACAAGTGTAAAGAAGAGGAGTGTGGAAAATATCATGTGTCCACTAATCTTCCAAAACAGAGTAATAATGGTAAGCACTGTGGATACTACGAAGGCTGCAGTAGTTACTGTTGTAATTTCTGGGTTCCTGAATAGCAGAATAGCGGCTATACTTAGTGAAAGAAAGATTGTTGCGTGTAGAGCAAAGTAAAGGGGTCTTTCTTCTCTTTTAGTAAATTCATAATCCGATACTTTACCAATCTTTCTTAGGTAGAAGAAAAGCAACAAGGGAAGTGAGATGTAGAGGACAATGAAGATTATTTTGTAAATGATTTGTATGTCGGAGACGAGAAATACCAATGTAGGGGTAAGCAACATAGTGAAGAATCCATTGAATACTTCAGATATTATTCGGGCTAGTTTCTTTTTAGGCATTGTTTATTGTAGCAGAAGCCCTCAGTTCTTTCAAAAGAGGGCTTCATTCATTTCTACTAAGGTCTGTAAAAGCCAAATCCTAAAGGAGCTTCTCCTTTGTACAGTATTCCGTGATCTCCTGTGCCAGTATCGTTATAAATCTCTTGAACTATTGCAAATTCTCCCCAGATCGACTGCCCTATTATGTCGCCGTCTGCTGATACCCAATTACCATTTACTGAAGTAGCATCTGCTGGAGCAGCTATTATCTTTACAAAATCAGTCCATTTTTGTTGTACTCCATTATTATCAATGTATGTTCCGCTCATATGGTTTGTTAACCATGCTCCGGAGCCAATGTATGAGGTCAATCCATAGTGTCTATCTAGCAATTTGTCTCCATCACAATCTTTATTGCTTAACCATGCATCATTCCATTTCATTGTTAATGAATCATTTTTGTAATCTTGGCACCAAGCGGCATCTCGATATGCATCACAATATGTTCCATTGAACAAATGTGCTTGGTAATTGTATCCCCATTGATCGTAACCGGTTGTTATTATATCTCCTGCACTGCTTTTCAAGTCTCCACTTTGAATTGTTGTACATTCATTGTTTTTTGCCTCGGCCTTAAATGTTAAAGGAGAGACAATGCCTAAGAGGAATATGAATATTCCTGATAGCAGGCACACCATTAATGTTTTTTTCATTAACATTAAATAAAAATTTATATATTTTGGATTGGGAAAAATTACTCAATCCAGTAATTAAAGAACAATCTTATTAATTTATATATCCTTGCTCTCTTTCATCTTTTCTTCTTCTTGAGAGTATAAAGATGATAAAAGATAATAATGCAGCTATTAATAAATATCCCCACCAAGGGAATACCTCTTTCTCATCTTGCTGATCTTCTTCTGCAAGAACCTCTCCATTGTCATCTTCATTCTCCTGTATGTCTACGAGTAGTAACTCCTCTGTGTCTTCAGTGGTTGTATCTCCTTCTGGTTCCCCTTCATCCGTTACAATTGTTCTTGCAAATAATCTGTTGCTGTTTGTGTCATTTGTTCCTAAAACCTGTTGTGATAGTGATGCCAGAGATACTGTTATATTTGAGCTATATGGTAAATCACCAACTGTGGAAATGTCGAAATCACTTTGGTTACCAGCCTCATCCACTACATAGTAGGAGAAGGTTGAACTTCCAACCCCTAAACTATTAATTAGTGAAGACACATTCCAAAGGTATGATGTTCCAGATATTGGGGAACATGAATAACTGCCATCAAATGTGTAGCACATACTGTCTAGTTCATGATTGTCCGATAATGTTATAAATCTTGGGGTCGTAGAACCTACAGTAAATGAAAGAGTTCCAAGTACAGATGCTTCTGGTTTTTCATTGTCTACGGTAACAGTCTCCGTTGATTCTGAGTAATTACCTGCCTTGTCTATACCTTTGAAAAAGATATCGTACTCTCCATCGTCAGATAAAGTTGTGTCCCATGCGTATATGGCTGTATCTGCAAATTCACCAGAAGTAACAGTATCAAGAGCTACCTTGTCACTTGTAGTTGTGTTTGTTATGGAGTAGGTGTATTCGAGAGGGTTTAAGTCATTAAATGTAGCTTTTACATCTACAGAACCGCTAATTAAATCTGTTGGTGCTGTAATATCTACAAGAGGAAGAGAAATATCATATGTAATTTTACAACTTCCATCTAAGTCTAGCGCTGTCCAATCTGAATAATTGTTTGCAAAGTCTTTAGCTCTGACAGCAAATCCGTATGTACCTTCTCCAACTGTAAATGCTCCTCTCCTGTAGAGTACATTACCAATATTTCCGCCATTGTATATCCAGCCAGTTGGTGGATTGAAGGATCTATATTCATAGCTACTTACTCCGAGGTTGTCTGTAGAAGATAGCCATTTTGTAATTATTTCATATTCATTTGTAAAGCTGTCACAGGCGAGTGCTTCTCCACCGATAGTCTCGAAAGAAAGTCCTAAAGGTGCTGATGGGTTAGTTGCATCATAGAAATAATGCCTCCACCCACTCCAATCTCCCTCGTTTCCTGCATTGTCAAATGCTTGTACTCTGAATTTAACTCCACCCTGTTCCCATAATCCTGGCATATGGTTTCTTTGTGTATCTGTTGTAGTTCTGTATGGTTTTCCTGAAAAATCATGATTATCATCGTATATATATTCAATTCTGTAATATGCAATCCCAGAATCATCCGTAACTCCTAACCAATCATTAAGTATTGGTTGGGTATTAAAGTACTGTTCGGTATTTGGGAATACAATCTCAGGAGCTACTGGAGCATCATTGTCTACTGTTACAGTTATCCAATCGACAGAATCGCCCAATACTTCTGGATCTGTTACGACAGGCATCTGGTTTGGCAACTTATTTCCTGCTTTATCTCTTGCTTCTAACTTAATGATATATTCTCCATCGGGTACCAATGTGGTATCCCAATTGAATGTTTTTGTTGAGATTGGCCCGTTGTTAAAAATTGTACCAGGTCCAGCTACTGTAGCTCCCAAGGTGCTTGTTACGACAAACCAGTAGTGTGAAAGATTTGTGTCAGAGATATCTCCTGAGATTTCAACAAGTCCACTAACAAAATTATTTTCCTCATGAGAAGTAATTTCTACACTAGGTGCTGTCCAATCTGCAGTAAACTTACAGCTGTTATCAATCCCCACAAATCCTCCATACCAAGTAGATGTATTACCAGCAAGATCAACAGACCTTAGCTGTACACCATACGTCCCTTCAATTGGTATTGTCCAGTAGGAACTATTGAAGTAGTTTGTATAGAATATCTTTTGCGTTAATCCAGCACTTCCATTTGGAGCGTTAAATGAGGAATATTCATAATGACTAAAGCTTGGATCACCAAGTATGGTATTCCAGTAAACATCTAAATGTTTTGTATTTGTATATTGGTTACATAGAATATCCTTGTCGTTATCTGTATCTCTAAAATATATGCCGGAAGGTACCTCTGGGAGGATACTGTCGTATGTAATATCGCACAGTGGAGTCCAGGCAGATACATTTCCAGCCTTATCTTTTGCTCTTACTTTAATTTGATGTAATCCTTCATTAAATGTCCCTCGGTATTGAGAATTAGTAAAAAATGCATTCCAACTCCCTCGTCCACCTGAAGTTAATGGGTAGTCAATATTGTAGTCGTATCCTGCCAATCCGAAATTGTCAGAAGAATCGTCCCAGTCTACCGTATTTATTCCAATATTAGTGTATGCATCACAAGATAGTACAGGATTAGAAAATCCAAGATTCTGCGGTACACTTGGAGCTACTGTATCAATTGTTATTTTTCTAGCGTCAGTCCATTCCCCAATATTTAAGGAAGAATCAATTCCTCTTACTTGCCACCAGAATGCAATATTATTGTTGTTAACAGTTCTAGATTTTGTTGTTAGTGTCTGTGAATATATCAAATCGCAAGACCCATCTACTGTTGGATTGTTAGTACAGCTTCTGTATTCATATCGGGATATGTCTGTATCTGTAGTGTCCCAAGTTTGTAAAACGCTTGTTTGATTTGTAAAGAAATTATCCACGGGAGCAGTTAAAAATACCGTAGGAGCAGTAAAATCATCCGAGATATTAGCTGCAGGTGGTGGTACAATAACAATTGCCAGTATTGGCTGTGCGAATATGTAAAGGAAAAGGAAAAGGGTAGTGAACAGTCTTGCAAAAAAAACAGAGGATTTTTTCATTAATCTGTTTATAAATTTATAGTGAGAAATTCTACTAGTACAAGCAAAACCTCTCTGTGCAGATCGGTTTCGCTATTGGCTCAACTTAATCCCAGCGACCACATATGGACTAAATATCATCGCCATCTGTATATCTTATAGCGTAACAAAGCTGGGGGATGTTGTCAACAATGCTTATGTCCAACTTTAGGTACAATTAGAACTCAGATGGTCCTCCTCCTCCACTATCTTCCGTTGGTGTTGTGTTGATATATGCACCACAAACAAAAGTTACGCTTTCTTGGTAACTTCCTGGAACAGCACTTGCCCCAGCCCTTGCGCCAAATGTAACGGTTGAAGACTCAGAAGTTGGCTGTGTTCTAGACTGGTACAGTATCAATTGAGCTCCAGCAGGCGCTCTGTCTAATGCTCCAAATACTCCAAATGTATAATTATGAAAATCTGGTGAGACTGTAGCTTGGTCACCACCATCTGGATCAGAAAGAGTCATACCAAATCCCTCGGAACCAGAAACCCTCAAATCAAGAGTTCCACTTCCAGTAGATGCAAGAAGATCTGTAGTAGCTGTTGACTTGTAAAGTCCTGCATCGGTAGAACCATCTCCCTCTCCATATGCAGTCCAGTAGTAACCAGAGGTGTAAGCGGAAGTCGTGGTTGTTATCTGAAACGATGTTGTTGCAAACGAACCTCCCGGATATATTGTCCCGAGGCTTAAGGTATTCGTGCTTAAACTACAAGTTATGGTTGGAACTTCTGCAACAGTAGCAGAGACAACAACAGTATCGTTTGTTATTAAAGATATCAGGAAAGTACTTGAATCTATCGTCGTTCCATTCTTAGCTTCAATTGTTACATCGTGTCCTCCAACTGTATCGTCTGTCCCAATAACTCCTGCAGATGTTCCATTTGCTAACTTAACGCCGTATGTAGTACCAGTCGTTAATGTCCCAACATTCGAGATAGTTATGGTATCGACAGAACCTGAGCCACTACCCTGTGTACAGGTCGCAGTTAAGGTCCCGGAAGTTGGAAGTGCAGAATCAATGTCCCAATCTGTAGTTGCTAAATCTACAGCAGAAGATGTTACAGCAGTCACAGTAAGTGCTCCAGCTGTTCTACACCACTTAGTATCATCTGCGTCTGGAAAATAAAAGGTTACAGTCCCACCAGAGGGTATTGTCTGTCCGGTATCTATTGCCAGTATCATTTCTACTTTTTCGGTTGTACCTGCGACATTTACTTCGATTCTGCTAAGGAGAAGATATACTGCATTAAGTGCGTTAGCCCTTAAATCGAAGGCGGGAAAAACCACGAGCATTAAAAGTACCATGACTAAACAGCTAATACTGCTTAGTACAGACATTCCTTGCTTCATGCCTTATCCTTTCTCGCTTAAATAAACGGCTGTGCCCAGTCTGTAACCTTTAGCGTACCAGTGTGAAAGAAGCATTGTCAATGTCCTCTAAGGTTTTTATTTGTTAATTATGAACAACCTATGAAGTGCTCTTGTAATACCTACATACAACAACCTCCAAGACAATTCATCATCTGGATATGAATCCATATCTGCAATAAACACACTGTCAAATTCTAAACCTTTAGCATTCTCAATTGGCATTACTAACAAACCCTGTTTGTAATCATTCTCTGTGTAATTAATAACCTCCCTATCTAGATACTCATCATAACCCTTCAGCTTGTTATATATATTTGTAGAATGATTCTTGTCTTTACAAAGAATGGCACATGTTACAGCACCCTTAACAAACTGTTCCTTTATCTTCTCCATTACAATCTTCAAATCTCTCTCGCTACATTTATCTAAAGTATTACCAATATTCAAAACTACAACATCATCGCCATGCCTAAGAACCGCCTCTGGAAGTTGGTAGGATTTAGGAAATTTGTCTCTAAACAAACCATTAGCATAGTCAATTATCTCTACAGTAGTTCTGTAGCACCTCTGTAACTGATGGAAAGACACCTTCCTGTCTGTATATCTCTTAAGCAATTCCAAAACCCTCTCCCATGACCTAATGTAGAAAGGAGGAATTATGGACTGTGCAAGATCTCCAGCTAAGGTAATATTTCCATTCTTTGCAACCTTAATTAATGTAGCAAGTTGAACAAAACTAATATCCTGTGCCTCATCCACCATCACAGTATCTCTTGTTACATGTTTAGTACCATTAATCTTTTGGGAGAGATATACCATTGGAGCAAGATCTTCCATTCTAAAGAAGTAATTATGGTTCTCGCTGACTAATGCCTTCAAGGAATATTCAGAGACATTGTTTGGAAAAGAATCTTCTTTAAAAATATCCTTGTACAAACGGTAAATATTTGTATTGTTTCTCAAATACGTTAAAACCTTCTTCTTAATTTCAAAATCGTTCTCTCCAATATCTCCGATATATCCATCTAGAGATTTCCTAAAATGTTTCTGTGCAAAAGAATATTCTAATGCCAATTCCAATCTCTCGGCCATTTCAATATCTGGGAAATTCTTTTTAAGTAGGTAATACCTGTTTGAAACAATATCCTTTCTAGAGTAGGGCATGTCTTCGAGAAGAGCCTTTTCAAACTTCTCAAAGTATTTGTCTAATACATCCAAGAATTCTAAAGAACCTTTGAATTCTTTTACTTCCATATCTTCTGGCAAATTTGAAAGTCTGTAATCGTTATCCCACATGAGATAATTTCTCGCCCAGAAAAGATATGTCTGAGTATCTACCTTTGATATGCCTAAATCTGGAAGAACATCTGAGACGTAATCTATGAACATTTGGTTAGGAGCAATTATGATGGAGTTTTCTGAAGTGATTGTATCCTTGTGTGTGTAGAAAAGATATGCCAATCTATGTAAAAGAATGGTAGTCTTTCCACTACCTGCTACTCCCTGTATTACACTGGGGTGATTAATATCTTCCCTTATGATTGCATTTTGTTGTGCTTGTATTGTAGATACAATGTCTTGGAGCTTCTGTCCCAATCTTTCAGTTAACTGTGACAGAAGAAATTCATCTGCTGCTACATTACCACTCTTTGCATCGTAGATGCCTTTTATACGGGCTCTAGATATCTGAAATTGTCTTTTCTGTTGTAATTCACCAGTTCTTTTCCCAACTGGTGCATGAAAGCTTACGCTCTTTGCTGGTCCAGAATTTTCGTAGTATATGTTTGCAATTGGAGATCTCCAGTCGGTGATTAGAGGAATATGAGTTTTCTCATCTATGAGTGCAAACTTTCCAATGTACAGAATTAAGGGTTTACCACTCTTGGAATCGTCAGGGAGGAACACTATCTTGCCAAAATACGGGGAGTCAAGAGCAATCAATTCATTGTTTATTCTGTTTACCAAAGACTCAATCTGCTGGAGTATCTGGTTGTAGACACCTTTTGCATCTTTCCTCGCATCGATATCACTCTCATGCTCAATAAGAAGAATCTGATGCTCTAGTTCCTCTTCTAAACGATCAAGTCTGGGAAGTAAGTTTTGTATCTCTCCTATCTTTCTTTTTGTAATCTCTTGTAGGGTAGGGTACTCCTGCTTTTCTAGCTCTGTTAATTCTCCTAAGTCATTAAAGGAACCGACCTGTTCTAGTTGTTTGTAGAGAGGATTAAGATGATTTTTGAATGTTTGCATAACAAGGGTAATTATATATTATTTTGTTTGAAAATGTTTGATTGATTGTTCGTTTTTGATATATTGAAGTATGAGTAATCAACTAAAGCTTCTTTTGTACATTATTTTCATTGCCGGTATCTTCTATTTCCTTCAAAACAAGTTTGATCTTTTTGATATATCTTTCGTAGATGAGACGAAAATCAGCGATATATTCAAAGGAAATGAAAAAGCTGAAGATACAGGGAGTACACTTAAAGATATGGAGATATCGATTGGAGATGGCAAGATTGTGAACCTTAGAGTTGAAATTGCAGATACTCAGACCGAGAGAGAACTTGGTTTAAGTCACAGAACTTTTCTTGGAGACTACGAGGGAATGTATTTTGTTTTTGAACAGAATACTAATTCTTCATTCTGGATGAAGGATATGTTAATTCCATTGGATATCATCTTTGTAGATGAAGGTGGCTTTGTAGTAGATATTAAAGAAGAGCTACAACCCTGTGCAAGCTCATGTCCTTCGGTCTTTTCAGGTACTACCTACCGTTATGTACTAGAGGTAAATTCTGGATTTTGTTCTACAAATGATGTTAAGATTGGAAACAGTGTATTAGTAAATTTAAAGTAAACAACTATGATCTCTACTATTATTGACTGGCTTGTTAATGCTATCTCGACATTGGGTTATCCTGGAGTTGCAATTGCTATGTTTTTGGAAAGTTTCTTCGCACCTATTCCAAGTGAGATAATTTTACCTTTCTCTGGGTTTGTCTGTGCAAGAGATGGGATGAATATATATATAACCATAATTGTAGCGTCACTAGCAGCATACCTTGGTACTCTTCCATTTTACTTCATCGGAAGATGGGGCAAGGAAGGAGTTGATAAATTTTTAAGAAGATTTGGTAAGTATATGTTTATTCCAGCTTCAGACTTGGACAAGGGATACAAAGCATTTGATAAATACGGTAACGGAATTGTATTCTTTGGAAGATTAATTCCAATTGTAAGAACAGTTATTTCTTTTCCAGCAGGGGTAGCTAAAATGAATTTTGGGATATTCTCTCTTTACACACTGCTTGGCTCCCTTCTCTGGTCCTCTATACTTGTCTTTGCAGGATTCTTTCTTGGAGAGAACTGGGAAGTTGTCGAGGGGTATGTTAGTAAATATGAGAATGTAATATACGTAGTTCTTGGAGTTCTCGTTGTTGCATACATTACAAGAGGGATATACAAGATTGTAAAGAAGAATTAGATCTTCCTAATTAATGATTGTCCATTCATCTCTGCAGGTTTGGTTATACCCATTAGATCTAAGACTGTTGGGGCAATGTCTTTTAATGCTCCGTACGGAAGAGCTTTTTGAGTAATATCTGCTCCAGCAATTATGCAGGGAACTGGATTTAGCGAATGTTCTGTATCCATGGTTTTTGTTTCTAGATTAATCATTTCTTCTGCATTTCCATGATCTGCTGTAATGATTACAGCCCCACCTGTTGAGATGAAATTCTGTACTAATTCATGTACAAGCGAATTTACTGTGCTTACAGCCTTTATACCAGCAGCTAGGTTCCCTGTATGTCCAACCATGTCTGGATTTGCGTAGTTCACAAGTATGAAGTCATACATTTTCGCAGAGACTCTTTTAATGAGTATATCTGTTAATTCAGGGGCACTCATCTCTGGTTTAAGGTCGTATGTCGCTACGTTTGGAGATGGAATCATAATCCTATCTTCATTATTGTATATCGTCGATGTTCCACCATCAAAGAAATATGTGACATGTGGGAATTTCTCAGATTCAGCGATTCTAAGCTGTCTAAGGCTAAATGAATCTATGACTTTGCCTAATGGCAAGTTTAGGTACTGCTTAGGAAATAGAACTTTGTTTGGGAATCCTCGAGCATACTCGACCATGCTTGCGAAGAAGAGATTCTCAATCTTGCTTCTTTGGAAATTAACAAACTTTTCATCTACCAGAGCTCTTGAAAGTTGCAAGGATCTGTCTGGTCTGAAGTTAAGGAATATTACAACATCGCTTTTTTCAATCTTGCTGTCATTAATTACTGTAGCCGGGAGAAATTCATCTGTAAGATTTTGTTGGTAGTAAAGAGAGATGGCCTCCTGGTATGTTTTAAATCTTTCTCCAGTATTATTCTGAAGGAGGAAATATGCTTCCTGTGTTCTATCCCACTTGTTGTTTCTGTCCATGCCGTAATATCTACCAATGATTGTCCCGATCTTACCGATACCTCTCTCTATACAGTGTTTGTCAATTTCAAGAAGATATGTCAGGGCAGCTTGAGGAGAGGAATCTCTACCATCTGTCATAGCATGGATATATACTTCGTTTTCAAGGTTAGTTTTAGAAAGGAAATCAATTATTGCTTTAAAATGATCAATATGTGAATGAACGGAGCCGTCACTTAGAAGACCAACGAGATGAATCTTACTGCCATATCTTCTTGCATGAATAACTGCTTCGGTAAGGGTATTGTTACTATTCAGTAGTCCTTTCTCTATGGCTCTGTTAATTCTTGGGAGTGTTTGCATAACGGTATTGCCTGCTCCAAGGTTGAGATGTCCAACCTCACTGTTTCCTCTTACGTTTTTTGGAAGTCCTACAGCTTCTCCTGAGGCAAGTAAATATGTATGTGGGTATATGTTCCAAAGGGCGGAAAGTTTCTCTGGATTGGCCATTACAACGGCGTTTCCTTCACTCGCTGGCGCAGCACCAAGACCATCTAGGACTATTAAAAGGACTTTTTGTTTGACATTCATAAGCAGTTTGTATATACATTGTGGCATATTTTCGAATTTTATTCTATAATTGCCACTGGAAACCCCAATATTATATTTAAAGATAGAACTATGGATAACAATATATTTAAAAAGATTGAAGAAGAACAGTTAAAGAAAAGACCTAATGTAAGGGTTGGAGATACTGTTAAGCTACATATTAAAGTTAAAGAGGGTAACAAGGAGAGAATCCAGATCTTCGAAGGTACAGTCATAGCGATTAAGGGAGAGGGTTTGAACAAGTCTTTAACAGTAAGAAAGATATCTTACGGAATTGGGGTAGAAAAGATTGTACAGTTACATTCACCAATCTTGTCTAAGATTGAGATTGTAAAGAGAGGTTCTGTATCTAAATCTAAACTCTACTACTTAAGAGAGAGAATTGGAAAGAGAGCATTAAAGATTAACAAGATACAAGATATGTATGAGACAGATGAGGTAGAGGAAGTTAAGGAAGAGGTTGTAGAAGAGCCAGTAGAAGAAGCTAAGGAAGAAGTTGTTGAAGAAAAAGCGGAGTAATTGTATATTAGTATTGTAAAGCAGGAGTAGTTCAATTGGTTAGAATGTCTGTTTTCCAAACAGAGGGTTGCGGGTTCGAGCCCCGTCTCCTGCTCCATAACTACAAATTATCCACAATTTGTAATATAATCATGTTATGAAAAACGTTGATGTTCCAATGTGGGATAAAGGTGATAGTACAGATTCGTACTCTAAAGGAGGTGGATCTATGTTTTCTGATTTTGAATCTCTCTCAGACAAAATACCTATGATAGAAGAAGTCTATGAAAAAGTACTCGGCAGGAAACCCTCTAGCAGAGAGCTTTCTTTGTACAAGTACAGTGTCTTGAAGAGAGAGGAAATAACAAAGAAGCTCCTTAATTCAGATGAACACAAAGAAATCGTTGAAAAAGGGAGGACCTATCCCGAATTAGAAGAAAGAGAAAGATTAGCAATGAGCAACATACTCAAGCTTAAGCATGGGATTGATGATATGAAAGAGGAACACGATGAATTAAAGAATATCCTTAATGAGAAAAACAAGATAATTGAAGGACTAAGAGAAGAGAAAGTAGCCCCATATATTAATGGAGAATTACCAACTGATAAATATAATACATATTACAACTCCAACGAAGGAATAAGTACAGTGAATAACCCCGTAAAAAAAGAAAGTTTTTTAGACAAACTATATAAATTCTTGAAATCTCTTTCTAACTAGTATGGATGTAAAGATGTTTTCAAAAAAATTAAAGATTGCAAGAGAAGCTAAGGGATATTCTCAGAAACAATTGGGAATGAGAGTTGGACTATCTGACAAGTCTATTAGTATGTATGAAAAAGGTACTGTATATCCCCCAATCTCGAACCTGTTTAAGATATCCGAAGCATTAGGAGTAGATATCTGTTACTTTTTGAAGAATTAAGCTGGTGGTGTAAGCCACTTTTTTGTTCTACGCATTATTACCTTTGTCAGCTTTACACTTCCCCATATAGCCAAGCCTGAGATTAGTAGGATAAGTACAGTAAAAAGTATAACACCCATCTGGTAGTCTGAAGAAACAGGTTGGGATACCAGAGAATCGTTCAAAGTTAGAGCTTGACTCGCTGTGTTAGTGTAGTTGGTGTCAAACTGCCAAGAGGTGACTGTTGCTGTTATTTCGTATGTACCAGCTCTGTTTGGCAACACTGTGGCCTCGTACACATATGTTTGACCAGAAGAAAGGGAAACATACTCAGGATGCTTTTCAGTGACAGAAAATGATACAGGAACCTCCCAAAGTATCTGCGTCTTAGCCGAATCCTTAAGAGGAGTAACCTCTAAACGATATTTAACAGCTTTGTTAATTACTGATTGAGATACCTGTGTCAAAGTGAGATTAAAATACTGGCTATCTTGAGCCACGGTAGTTACCATATCTTCCTGTGCAAAAAGATTTAAAGGTAAAAAGAGTAGGGTGATTACTAAAAACAATTTTTTCATTTTAATATTTTTGTTATTGAAAGATTATATATTCTGTAAGCCTCTTTCATCTTATCTTCTGATATTAGCATATCGTCGTGAACAACCTGGTTTCTTAATTTATGGATTTTCCATATCTCCTCATATACAGGACGAGAAAATAGTTTCTTCGCGAGCTTAAGATTCTCGCCACAATTTTTCTCATTGCTAAATCTGTATTGCAATGCTCTTGCGAGAAGATTGTCTAGCTTAATAATTGCAGTAATTCTTTCAGACGGATTATTGCTGTATGCGCCTACCTTTAATGCTTCAAGATCTTTGAGCATCTTACCTTTCTTTTTAAATGTCTTTTTCCTTGTATTGATAGCAGCCAAAAAGAAAAGCAAACATATTGCTACTAAAATGACGATTGTAATGATTACTGAATTATCCATGTTTTCGTAATTTCACTATACCAAAATATATTAAAGATGATAACAGAAGGAAAAGTATTGTAGAGAGTATTTTAACAAGAATATCTAGTAAGAAAGGAACTGAAGGTGTAATACTGGATTCGAGAAGCTCCTCTGTTGAAAAGATATCGTGATTAGAAAACCTAACATTTACAAAGAGATTAATGTCTTTTTCCTGCACCGGAAGATTAATTTGAATATTTGCATTCTGTTTTGGAAGTACAATTTGAGAAGACATATTGTTTACAGGGTCTATATATTTTGTAATATTCTCAATGTTTGATTTCTTTATCTCGTACTCTGTAATGGCCACATTTCCAGTATTGGAGAGAGAAATATATCCCTTAGTGAATAGTCTAGTTACTAAGTTCTTCTCAAAGGAGATGCTTGCATCAACATTAAACTCAGGAGCTATTTCTACATTTGGAACAGAGGTTACAAGGAAGTCGTTACTTTGGTAGAAAGTTAGATTTGGGGCAAGAGGAGATTTCCCTCTTTTAAGGATAGTTATATGGTCTGAGAAGTCACTTTTGTAAAGGGACTTCTTGGAATGTGCCTCTAAGAAAGGATCCAGTGTTACCCAGGAATTAGCAATACTGTCGTAGTACTCAACCCAGTAATGGAAGAATCCATCTGATGTGAATCCCGAGATGTTTGATACATATCCTACAATCATTCTTGCAGGAATATCGTAGCCACGGTACACGGCGATAAGGAAATCTGCGTAATCTATGGTTGATGAGTTTGATGGATTATCTACAAGTGCGTTAACACCAGTTCTTGTCTGCTCTGTTATGCCAAGTTCTAGCTTTCTATCATAATCTAATCTTTGAATAGTGTATTCATACAGATATTTGTAAAGCAATTCTTTCTGGCTACTGTTTAAAGTACTAACTGAAACAACACCTTCTGGCATTGTTAAGCCTTTTTTGCTTAAAAATACGTTTATTCTCTTGTATTCACTTGTATTTGTTAAGTTCCAGTAGCCAATCTTTGCTATATAGAATGTTGCGGGAGTATCTGTGCTTACAAGGGTGTCTCTTTTGTAAATATATCCCTTTATGCTCGCATCAATGGTACTGTCTGGTGTAACAATGTATTTAAAAACATAGTTACCATTGACATCTAGTTGTGCAATATTTGGTAAAGGTTCAATCTGTTCCCAAATTACGCTTTGCGTTTGAGTATCTGGAGGAAGAATTAATTCGAAGGTTTGATTTTGGTCGGTAAGAGAGTTCGTAAATACACGTTGAACTTCAAATTTGTAAATGATATTGCTACCAAAAAGTAGTGAAAGCGTTCCATATCCCGGATTTTCAATCTGTATCTGGTAATTTGAGCCTACGCTTTTAATGTTGGTTATTGGATCTGAACTCCACACGGGTTTTCCTTTCTCTTTAGGATATATAACAAGAACTTTTGTAGTTTTGCTATCTGGAATGTAGGAGGTGATTTGATACGAATTTTGATCGCTATTTGTTGTACTGTAGGTAATCTTTATCTCAAGCGGAGTGCCAATTCTTACAACGGCGTTATTTAAATCAAAGAGAACATCCGTTGAGGAACCTCTATCAAATGTTGTACAGGTAATTTTTTTACCAGTGCTATTGTTGTAGCATTTGATGTCAACATCCTTAATTGGGATTGTAGCTGTGAAGTAAGAGATAACCCTAGCTTCTTTGGCACTGATTTGTAGAACAACCTCTGTATTTACTGTGCTTGATGTTAAAGTGTGCTTAAAGGAGGAACTTGTTGTGAATCCATCGACTGCATATGATTTTAGGGGAAAGAGAAAAAGAAAGAGTGCAAGACTAGATATCAACAGAATCTTCTTTAAATAACCATTCAAATTTCTCATATTTACGCATTATTTGTTTAATGACAGGAGTCTTTGGTGTTATTCCGTATTTTAACAAAATCTTCTCCCAGTCCAATTTCTCTGGCTCATTTACAATTTTGTAATTTGGATTTCGGACAGTTTCCTGTTTGGCATTTTTTCTAATAATATAATAGGCTAAACCGTTCATCTCATCAAGGACAACTTTACTGATAGCTTTAGTAGGTAGATATTCGGCAAATATTAAATTGGTATTTTGTCTTGTATTTACAATAACAAATGCATACCCAGCAGGTATAATTACCTTCTGTTCTTTTCTAGCGACAATCTTTATTATTCGATTATCCTTAGGATTGCGGTATCTTTGAAGTAGAATTGTTGCACCACCATACACAACATCTATTATTCGAGGGAACTTTAGGACTCTTGTAGCTCTTGTTTTAACAAATTCAATACCAGCTAAGTTCGGTTGAAGAAGGTAGAAATTAATTTTAATACCCTTAGATTTGTACAATCCTTCATGATCTAAGTTCTTGTATTTGGTATAGAAAACATCTGGGCAGGTAAGCTCTTTGTTTAAAAGCTGTGGTCTTACATCTGCAATAGAGATTGAAATTTTTCCATCAAAAGATAAGTCTTTACTTTGTAAATTTTCTCCATCATAGAACAGTTGGAACCCTGATGTCTTTTTTAAGTCTACTTTTGCCATTGGGACCATTATACCACATAAGGTTTTTACTCCCTAGAAAACGATTTTACTAATTCAGAGAGTATAAATGCGGCAATTATGTAAAATACGAGAGCTATAAAGGGTGTTAACGGTAATACAAAATTATCAATCTGTAGATTATTTGCAGTTATACCTGAAAATGGTGAGATGAATATCTCGCTAGTATGTTGAACCCAACCTGCGAAAACGTTTTCCACATTGGCATTGATAATAATTAGTACAATTCTAGTAATGATTAATGCCTCTATGAAAAGTATTCCTGCGTAGGCTAATCTGAAAATGAGTTTTAACATAGTGTGTATATTTTAACTAAAATGGTTATAAATTGTTAGTGTAATATTCTAATTGGTTCATAAATCTTGTAACCCCATTGGCCCAGGCATGAGCAGGATTTCGACCACACGGTGGACAGTATACAGGTTCTATATCAAAAGGTGAAAGAGTAACACCATATCCCTGCGCAAGACCTCTTGTAACCTCTGCTATACCAGCATCCCAGGTAGAAAACATACTCCAACCTGCAGAATTACCATTTATTCCTCTCCAACCCCAAGCATTGTTAGAATTACGTGGAATTAAATTTCCAAAAGCAGATTCTACTCCAGAGATAGAAGCAACAAGTCTCCAATCCAGTCCGTATCTATCAGCATGCTTAATAAATGACTCAGCGGAAGAAGCCATTGGAGAGTTATAATCAATTAGAAATTTATTCATAGCAAGTATTCTTGGATCAATAGTAAAGAATTTCGAATAACCAGTGGTACTTCCAGTGGAAAGCTGTGTCTTTAGATTGTACTCTCCAGCATATACATGTATGTCAAATACAGGTGTTAAAGTATTTACTTCGCTTCGGTCGGCACCTCTGATGGCTCCAGCTAAAACATCTGTGATTTTACTTTCCACAAAGGGTGAAAGAAAGATATAATACAGGGAGAGGATGATGACAAAAACTCCAATTCTAATAATATTGGAGTTATGTAATGATACTTTGAGTAACGAATTTATCTTACTTGATATCTCTTCTGGCATAATGTTCAGTATATCAGAAAGGGGCAATATTTGTTATGTTCACACACCTACATCTACACACAGAGTATTCTTTGTTAGATGCAACAATTAGAATTCCGGAATTAATTGAGAAGCTCAAATCTTCCAAGATGGATTCTTGCGCCATAACTGATCATGGAAGCATGTATGGAGTTTTCAAGTTCTACACGGCCATGAAGGAAGCTGGTCTTAAACCAATCATTGGTTGTGAGATATATGTTGCGCCTCGTGGTATGGATCAGAAAGAGTTTGGAATAGATAACAAATACTTTCATTTAATCCTATTGGCGAAGAATTTGGCTGGTTACAAGAATCTAATGAAGATAGTTTCTGTTGCACATATGGATGGTTTCTACTACAGACCAAGGATTGACTTCGAAACGCTTTCAAAATACACGGATGGTTTAATAGCTACATCTGCATGTCTAGCGGGACCCCTTTCTAGCGCACTTCTTGAGGAGAAGTATGACTTAGCCCTAGAAAGAGCCAAGAGTTATGCAGAGATATTTAAAGACAACTTCTATGTTGAGATTCAACGAAATGGTATGGATGAGCAGGAGATTGCAAATGAAGGATTAATTAAGATAGCAAAAGAATTGAAACTTCCAATGGTCGCTACCTGTGACTCACATTATCTAAATAAAGAAGATGCGGAAATACAAGAGATTCTTTGGTGTATTAGTGATGGCAATACAATGGATGACCCAAACAGAAGAACTATGCCTACAAATGAATTCTACGTTAAGAGCCCCGAGGAGATGGGAGCACTTTTCAAAGATCTTCCAGAGGCAATTACAAATACACAGCAGATTACAGATTCAATCGAAGAGTACGACATCTCTTTTGGTAGGGTAGAACCACATTTCCTTGATCTTCCAGAGGGGAAAACCCAGAAGGAATTTCTAAGAGAGCTTTCACTTGAAGGGCTCAAAGACAAATATCCAAAGATAGATAAAGAATTAACAGAAAGAGTAGATTATGAATTAAAAATAATCGATGACAAGGGATACAACGACTACTTTCTTGTTGTTAGAGATTTTGTAACTTTCTGTAGAGATAATGGAATAGTGGTAGGAATGAGGGGCTCAGGTTGTGGCTCTGTCGTGGCATTTGCCATTGGAATTACAGATATTGAGCCAATTAGCTGGGAGCTTTACTTCGAGAGATTCCTAAATCCAGAGAGACCAAGCCCGCCAGATTTCGACATTGACATCGCGGACAAGAGGAGAGATGAGGTTATCCAGTATGCTATAACAAAATATGGAGAAGATAATGTAAAGCAGATTGGTACTTTCAGTAAATTAAGAACCAGGCAAGCAATTAGAGATGTTTCTAGGGTTACTGGTGTGGATTTGGAGATTGCAAATCAGCTTTCTAAAATGGTGGAGATACTCTTTGGTAAAGCAAAGGATATGGACTATATGATTGAGCATAATCCTGAGTTTGCGGAAATTATTAATTCTTCAGAAAAGACAAGACATCTCGCAGAAGTGGTTCGTAAAGTTTCTGGGCTTTGTCGTGGAGTTTCAACACATGCTTGTGGTGTAATCATTACTCCAGACCCAGTAGTAAACTATGCTCCAATTCAAAGAGATGCACACGGTGGAGGATTAGGTATGACTCAATACGAGATGTTCGATGTAGAGCCAGTTGGATTAATGAAATTTGACTTTCTTGGTCTTAGAAATCTAAATATCATTGGTTCAACGATAAAGAAGATTGAAAGAAGCACGGGAGAGTTAATAGATTTAATGAAGCTAGACTTCCACGACAAGGAAGCATTCAAATTAGTACAAAGTGGACATACGATTGGGGTGTTTCAGCTAGAAAGTGAAGGAATGAAAAGAACAATTCGTTCACTAAAGCCAGAAACAATGGAAGACCTCTGTTACATCATTGCTGCTTACAGACCAGGTCCTATGCAATTCATTTCAGAATATGCAGATGTAAAGGAAGGTAAGAAAAAGCCAGAGTACATCTTTGATGAGCTAGAACCTGTTTTGAAAGTTACAAACGGAGTCATTACATATCAAGAGCAAGTAATCAAAATTGCTCAGGTTGTTGCAGGATACTCCCTTGGAAAGGCAGATGTTCTAAGAAGGGCAATGGGAAAGAAGAAGATAGAGGTAATGGAAGCGGAGAAGCCCAAATTTGTCGAAGGTGCGAAAGAAAGAGGATTTGATTCTAAAAAAGTAGAATTACTTTGGGAGAAGCTCTTGCTCTTCGCTAATTACGGTTTTAACAAGGCCCACAGCGCCTCCTATGCCACCATAGCGTACCGTACGGCATATCTTAAGGCTCACTACCCAATTCAGTTCATGGCTTCTCTCCTAGAGGGAGATCTAGATAACTTTGACAGGGTAATTAAAGATCTAAATGAATGTGAAAGGCTTGGTATTGATGTCCTTCCTCCAACTATTAATGAAAGTGGCTACTACTTTGAAGTTGAAGACGATGTGAACATTAGATTTGGTCTTGGAGGAATAAAAAATGTTGGAGAAGACATCATTAAAAACATCGTAGATGAAAGAAAGGCTAATGGTAAATTCGAACATTTGGATGACTTCATACACAGAATGTTCGATAAAGTAACAAAAAGAGCCATAGAATACCTAGTTATGTCTGGAGCAATGGATGAATTCGGAGACAGAAATGCACTTCTGAATATTGTTCCAACGATATACGAAAAATTTAAATCAGCTTCAAAAAGTATTGCTGCTGGACAGATAGACATCTTCTCACTTGGCGAGAGTAAAGAAAAGAAAAGCAACATTGGAAAAACTCCTCTGCCAAATATTGAGAAAACACCTGTAAACCAAGCATTGGAATGGGAAAAAGAACTCCTAGGGATATATTTCTCTAGCCACCCATTAGACACGCTGCAAGAGTTTTTTGAATCTAAAAACTGTATTCCTTTGCGAGAAGCGTTGAAGAAAAAGAATCACGAGCTAGTAATTCTTGGAGTTATGGTAAACAAAATAAGAAAGATAACCACTCGAAAAGGAGAAGTCATGGCCTTTCTTATGATTGAAGATAAAACAGGAAGTAGTGATGCGGTTGTATTCCCAAGGATATATCAAGAGATGAAAGAAAATCTTGTAGAAAATAAGCCAATACTAATTGCTGCAAAAATAAATGTACGAGATGGAGACAAAAGCTTGGTAGTCGAAAAAGCAAGATACGTAGAAGATGACAAACGTACCGCTTCTTTTGACGGTGTAACCTTCAGAATTAAACCAATACACAAGGAAGAAGAGATCGCTTTGTTGAAGAAATATATTTCCAGTTCGAGTGGAGATACTGCTGTTAGAATAATAATCAACGATGGCAAGAACAAAAGAACCGTACTTCTCAAAAAGAAAATAGCTGTAAATTCAGAAACAAAGAAATGGCTAAAGAAATTCTAAACAAACCTGGAGTATATAAGTTCTTAGATAAGAACAAGAAAGTCTTGTATGTTGGCAAGGCTGTAAATCTTAAGCAACGAGTATCCTCCTACTTTAATGGTAGTCTTGAGGATAGGCCATGGGTAGCAAAAATGATCCCATTTGTTAGAAACATAGAAACGATTGTTACTGAGAATGAACTTGAAGCTCTTGTCTTGGAGTCTGCGTTAATAAAAAAGTACAAACCAAAATATAATTCCGACCTAAAAGACGACAAATCCTATTCTTGGATACATATCTCTACCAATGAGGAATTCCCCAAATTAAAGGTGGTTAGAAACAAGGATATAAATTCAATTAAACGAGGAAAATTATTTGGTCCGTATCCGAGTGGTTCTTCAGTAAAAAGAGTCTTTACATACTTAAGAAAGATATATCCTTTCTGTACATGTACAAAAGCTAAGAAAGAGTGTCTTTACTTCCACCTAGGCCTTTGTCCAGGTCCATATCAAGGGCACATATCCAGAGAGGACTACAGAAAGAATATAGATGGAATAATTAAATTCCTCACAGGTAAGAGAACCTCCTTCATTAAGAAACTAGACAATGAGATGAAAGAATACTCTTTGAACAAACAATATGAGAAAGCCGCAGAGCTAAGAGACAAGATTGCAGATTTGAAATATCTGGGCAGTAATATTCAAGGGGAATTTTTTGAAGACGAGAAATCATATGAATTAAGAAAGAAATCACTCCATGAAAAAGTATTCTCTGATCTAAGAAAAGAACTGAACATCCCACAATTAGTTAGAATCGAATGTTATGACATATCAAATATACAGGGGCAAGACGCATATGGCTCTATGGTAGTGAGTGAAAATGGCGAAATAGAAAATAGTGAGTATCGAATATTTAAAATAAAGGGTAGTAACACTCCTAATGATCCAGCTATGCTTAGGGAGGTCCTACAGAGAAGATTTGCAAACGAGAAAATGACAAAATATCCCGATGTCGTTCTTATAGATGGTGGTAAAACTCAACTCTCTGTTGTTGCCGCTACTATTCCAAAAGAGATATGTCTTTTAGGTATTAGTAAAGGTAAGAGCTTGAAAAGGAAGGGATTTAGACCAAAGGATGAGTTCTGGATATACAAAAACGGTAATGCTGAAAGAATGTACATACACAACGAGAAGCTGCTCATTAATCTTAGAGATGAAGCCCACAGATTTGCGATTACATATCATAAGAAGGCAAGAATAAAGAGAGGATTGCGTTCTCAACTTCTGAAAGTGGAAGGAATAGGTGATGATAGGGCAAAGAAACTAATTCTTAGATTCAAGAATATAGAGGGTATAAAAGAGTCAAATATTGAAGAAATAGATAAAGTAATAAAAAATAGAAAAGTAAGTGAAGCTGTCCACAGATCTCTTAATACTTAGTTTTGTCCTGTGGTTCAAGATTACTCAGAACATACTGGAAGAAATCTCCTTTATATACATTACTGTCCAACACATAAGCTATATTATTGTAAGGGTTTGGAATTACAGCTACCTCTCGTAGCACATCATCGTAGCCAATACTACCTCTTAAACCACTTCCTGTGTTTGTAGATATTATGAAGGTATTCTTTACTCCCCATTTTACTTTTTCTTTGGTATTAAGCTCTTTAACATAATCATTAAGGATAAAATCAAAAGCCTTACCATATCTACTATCTACAGGTGTAAGAGATACTGTCTCAGAAGAACCAAGCTTTCTGAAAGTAACGGTAGATTCATTCTTGTAAGATGAAACTGTGTAGGAGATAACATACTCTTTTGGGATTTCAATTATCCATGGGAAGTCTGGGAGTAGATCTTGAGTATTGCTATCGGCGAGTAAGAGATTTCTTGCTATTTCTTCTTTGACTTCTAATGCCAATCCTGTTTGTGCTTCTTCAACTGTTACGGTTTGGTACCAAACATCATTGAATTTAGAATATATTCTTAATCCTCTGTCTTCTTTTACCCAGTATTCACCATATTTCATATCCTCATAACCAACAGAAACGGAAAGTACAAATGCCCAGCCATGTTCAGGAAGCTTTTTATTGTAGAATTGAATAACATCGTTAGTAGATGTATTAAGTGGTAGTCTGTATGCGGAATTTCCCTCGCTTAGAAATTTAGAGACTGAGGGCTCATCTATCGTATTTTGGAAGATGAATGTAGCTTCTGGATATACGGGGACATCTTTTATTCCAAGAATCATTACATTGTCATACTCACTTGTTCCATCTGTGCTTCTCAGTTGATTAATGTATATTACGGCCAGATATGCAATACCAATGAAAAGCAATACAAGAAGTGCATAGAAAAAACCTCTTGGAAGAGTTACTTTCTTCTTTTTAGTGTTTCGATTTGTTTTTCTAAAAATGGACGATCTTCTTTTCCTCCTTCTAGCAATATCTTCTGCTCCCTGTTTTTGGGGCATATATATATTCTTATCTACCGTTTTCTTTTTCTGGAAAATCTTCATATGTTTATTATCATGGAAGAACATTTTATTTACAAGTATAACTTGTTGTATAATCTAGGCTGTAGTGCGGGATCGTCTAATGGTAGGACACCGGCCTTTGAAGCCGAGAATCATAGTTCGAATCTATGTCCCGCAACCAGTTCTGCGTAGAGTCTAGCAAAAATACTATATATTAAAGATTTATGGTACAAAAAGTAAATATAAATCAACTATCTGATTTAGACAGAAAATGTTTTGACATTGCTATTATTGAAGCACAAAAATGTTATAACTTAGGCTCATATCCAGTAGGAGCTGTATTATTGTTAAATGATAAAGAGATTTATTCAATCGGAAATACAGCAAAAACACGAAGTAGTTTATTTTATCATGCGGAAAATTCACTAATTGAGAAATATGGGGAGAAGATGTATGAATGTTTTAAAAATAAACAATCAATAAAGTTATATTCCACTTTAGAACCTTGTTTAATGTGTTTAGGAACATCCGTGCTTAATAAGGTCAACGAAATTATTTTCATACAATTTGATCCACATGCAGGTGCTTGTAATCTTGAGTTTGATAAAATTGGACTACGATATACGGAAACTATGCCGTCTATAAAACAAGTTAATTATTCGAAAGTACCGTATGAACTACTTCTCAACTTTTTTGAACATGAAATATCGATAGGAAATGATTGGGGAAAGAAAATGAGAGATCTTTTTGAAAAGACAAAAGTCGAATAATTACGATAAAACCGCATACTTGTTCATAGTTTTGTTCGGCTCCCGCAATTTTTGTTATTTGTAGAACAGGTATACAAGAAGCATAAGGTATGACATTAAAAGAAGGAATCCCTCTAATTTGCTAATGTAATATTTCTTCCCAATAAATGAAGCTATTATTAGTGCTACATTGTATGCCAAGAGTATTCCTAACTCTGGGAGATATTCGTTGAAAGGTAAATCAATAATCGTTGATGATATCCCAAGCACCAAGAAGAGATTAAAGAAATTGGAACCTACAATATTTCCGAGGCTTAAGCCGTAATGTTTCTTTTTTAGAGCAATCACAGAGACAATTAATTCGGGTAGTGAGGATCCTATGGAAAGGATTGTAAACCCAATAAATCCTTGTGAGATATTAAGAAGATTCGCGAGTTCAACAGCAGAATCAACACAAAATTTTCCACCAATAGATAGGAGTAACAAACCGAGTAGCAAGAATGGTATTGATATTCTTGTATGGTTAGGAAGTGAATTGTAATCTTCTTCTTTTTTAAGTTTGAAATATCTAAAAAGAAAATAGCCTACAAACAGGGCAATCAAGACTACACCGTAGACCCAAGTGATTACTCCCTTTGAAAGAAACAAGATTAGAAGAAACAGCAGAACACTTGAGACCGAAAGTGGGATATCAAACTTAAGACTTTTTCGTTGAATATATACTGCTCCAAATATGGCAGTTATCGCCATGATAAAGCCAATATTGGCGATACTACTTCCCAATACGCTTGTAATTGTTATGGTAGCATTACCCTGTACAGCTGCAAAAACACTGATGATTAACTCGGGCAATGATGTTCCCATTGCCACGATGGTAATTCCAATTAGAAATTCAGGTATTCGATATCTTCTTGCAATGGCAGAAGCTTGTTTTACAAATATTCCAGATCCTTTGACTAGTGCAACTAGGGAAAGTAATAAAACAAGAATGTTAATAAATGTAGACATATGGCTATAATCGTTTTAACTCTTTTATATGTTCTAAAGTTGTATCATATCCAAGCTTAATATATTCACTTGGATCTTTCGCAAGCTCAGTTAAGAGGATATCTCTCATGGGGATGTTTAATTGAACATCTGCACTTCTCATATTTTGTACAGCTATAGAGTGTAATGCAATATCTATGGAATATCTTGCAACATCAATCATTGATAAATCCTTTTTAATTTCCTTCCTTATATGGTTAGTGTACAGATTCACCCCAATTACTCTCTGTGCACCCATTTCCCTCGCTGTTTTAATTGGGACTGCCTCAATTAAAGCTCCATCAACAAGGAGATGGTCTTCATGTTCTAAAGGATCAAATAGGATCGGTAGGGATATACTTGCACGGATTGCTTCTTTGAGGCTTCCTTCTTTTAGAATAATTCTTTCTCCAGTTTTCAAATCAACAGTAACAACCGCAAAAGGTATTTTAGTATCTTGTATGAGAGTCTCGTCATTAATGTAATCTGAAAAAAGATTTAAAACTTTGTTACCTTTGAAAAGACCGGCGCGTAGTGATGGATCGGAAAAAGATTTAACAAATTCCTTTGTTTGAGTTCGGTAGGCAATACTCTCAATTAAACCGATATCTTTTGTTAGGGCATAAAGACCACCAATTAAGGCACCAATACTTGTTCCTGTTACGTAATCAATTCCGATATTGTTTAATTCTAGTGCTTTAAGTACCCCAATATGTGCAATTCCTTTTGCTCCTCCTGCACCAAGTGCTAATCCAATTTTTCTTCTAAACAATCCCATTGGTATATTGTTACAAATTAGATTTAATTTCTTTTATTCTGTCTCTTAAAGTAGCAGCTTTCTCAAAATTCAAACTGTCTGCAGCAAGTAACATTTTTTGTTCTAAATCTTTAATTGCGAGTCTTTTTTGTTTGGTATCTAGCTTCTCCACATAGTCGTCATCATTAACCAGACTCTCATCTTCCTCTACTAGTCTACCTCTAATTTCTTTTGAAATCGAGGTAGGGGTAATACCGAATTTTTGATTGTATTCTTCCTGGTATTTTCTTCTTCGGTTTGTTTCATCGATAGCAAACTGCATGCTTTCAGTAATCTTGTCTGCGTACATAACAACTCTCCCTTCTACGTGTCTTGCAGCTCTTCCAATTGTTTGTACTAAACTTGTCTTTGAACGCAAGAAACCTTCTTTGTCTGCATCTAAAATTAAGATTAAGGATACTTCTGGGAGATCAATTCCCTCCCTTAGAAGATTAATGCCAACAAGAACATCATACTCTCCGAGTCTTAGGTCTCTCAGGATATCTACTCTTTCAATGGTATCTATATCTGAGTGTAGGTACTGAACTTTAATATCCAAATCTCTAAGATAGGAAGTTAAATCTTCTGCCATTCTTTTGGTTAATGTAGTAACAAGCACTCTCTGTTTCTTTGCAACATTTTTTGTAATTTCTGTTATTACATCGTCTATCTGTCCTTCAGTACTCCTAATGTCGATCATAGGGTCAAGTAGCCCTGTAGGTCTTGTGAGGAGCTCTGTAACGTGATTGTTACTCTTGTGTATCTCGTATTCATTTGGTGTAGCAGAAACATATATTGTTGTTTTCTGCTTTTTCTCAAATTCATTAAAATTCAATGGCCTGTTATCTCTTGCAGATGGTAATCTAAATCCATATTCAATTAAGTTATCTTTCCTTGCTTTGTCACCATTGTACATCCCTCCAACTTGAGGAATTGTAATGTGTGATTCATCTACAAACATCAGGTAATCCTCAGGGAAGTAATCTAAAAGAGTGTATGGTGGTTCTCCAGTTTTTCTACCATCAAAATATATTGAGTAGTTCTCCATACTTTTACAGTAACCGACCTCTCGTAGCATCTCAATGTCATAATTTGTTTTCTGTTCCAATCTGTATGCCTCCATCTCTTTGCCAATATTCTTCAAGAATGTTGTTCTCTTAAGGAGATCTTGCTGTATCATCTCAACAGCGCTTTGTATGACATCTTTTGAATAGACTAAGGAAGTGGCTGGGAAGATTAATATCTCTTTCACATCCGAAACCTTATGTTTGGATATTGGTTCAATCTTCGAAATATTCTCAATTGTGTTTCCAAAAAGTTCTATACGAATTGAATACTCTTCATACGGAGGATATATCTCTAAAATATCACCATTAATCCTAAATGCTCCGGTAGTGAAGTCGTATGAATCTCTGTCGTATCTCATCTCTACAAGAGTTCTGGATATCTCCGACAGATCAATGTTTTGTCCAACAAACAGCGATAGAGATTTGTTCTCGTAATTCTCTGGATTCCCGATATTGTATATGCAGGATACCGATGCCACCACAATGGTATCTCTTCTTGTCAAAGCTGAATTCATTGCTCCAAATCTCAAGTTTTCAATCTGTTTGTTAACTTCAGATTCCTTTTCAATATACAAATCTCTTGATGGTATATATGCCTCTGGTTGGTAGTAATCGTAGTAGGAGACAAAATATTTTACTGAATTTTGAGGAAAAAATTCTTTGAATTCCTCATACAGTTGTGCTGCTAAAGTTTTGTTATGAGAGAGTATCAATGTTGGTCTGTTTAATTCATTAATAATATTTGCCATGACAAAAGTTTTTCCAGAGCCAGTTACACCAAGGAGAGTTTGTTTCTCATTGCCCTTCTGTATGCCCTCTAGAAGGGTATTAACAGCTATTTCCTGATCCTCAGATGCAGAGTATTTACTTTCAAGTTCGAATGTTGCCATAGAGAGATTTTAGCAGATATGTGGATGTGTTAAAATGAAGATATGTCAAAACCAGTATTAAACAAATTATCTCAAGAAGTTGTTAACCAGATAGCTGCAGGAGAGGTAGTCGAAAGACCCGCTTCAGTTGTTAAGGAGTTGTTAGATAATGCAATAGATGCGAAGGCAGACAGAATAGAGATAAAGGTAAAAGAGGGTGGGTTAGAATTAATAGAGATTAGTGATAATGGAATTGGAATTCCAAAGAGAAATTTGTCAGAGATATTTCTCCCACATACAACATCCAAAATTAACAGGATTGAAGATCTAAATACCCTTTTGAGTATGGGTTTTAGAGGAGAGGCTCTCTCCACAATAACTTCTGTTTCTAGAGTACACGTAATTTCTAAGTATGAAGATGAAGGAATTGGAAATTTAGTTATGTTTAATGAAAAAGGTCAAAGTGATGTCAGAAGTGCAGCCAAAGAGCAAGGAACTACAGTAAGAGTAGAAAATCTCTTTTACAATATTCCAGCAAGAAGAAAATATCTGAAATCTGCTCCAACAGAATACAGAAAGATTTACGAACTTCTAAATAGATATTTTGTCGTGTACCCAAATATCTCTTTCAAACTTGAGAAAGATGGAAAAGAGGTCCTTTCCCTAGATTCCATAGTCGGGCATAAAGCAGGAGAGATATGTAAAGAAAGAGTAATAGGAATATATGGAGACGATGAATTAGTAGAGATTAAATATGATGGTAATGGGATTAAGATTAATGGTTATTCCGGACATCCCTCTTCACACAAGAGTAAGAATACAAGACAGTTAGTTTTCGTTAATGGAAGACCCGTTATGGACAGGGGGATAATGAGAGCAGTCTACGAGGGATATTCTAGATATTTACCATTTGGAGAGAAGGTAAACTTCTACATTAATATCGACATTAATCCGGAACTGGTGGATGTAAATGTTCATCCAAGAAAAGAAGAAGTCCGTTTCGAAAATCCTTTTAGAGTATATTCTGCAATTGAGGAAGCTGTAAAACATGCATTAAACAAGGAACTCTCTTTCCAAATTGATTCCACTCCATCACCAATAGCTCAAAGAAGAGAATCCTTTAATTCCTCCTCTGAGAGTAAGGAATACTCTACTCGTGAGATTAAATTTGACAAACAGTATAGCTCCGTTAAGGATAGTATGCTGTTCTCAAAAGAAGCTCTTACAGTTTCAGAAGAGGGAGATGCAATTAGAAATATATTCCAAATATTTGATAAATACATTGTTATTGAATTTGTAGATGAGCGACTCTGGGTAATTGACCAACATGCAGCAGCCGAGAGAATTAATTTCGAAAAAATACAGAAACGAGAAGAGAAGCCCCTAGATATTCAGAATCTCCTAGTTCCAACCTCCTTAATATTCTCCAAAGAAGAGAGATTGTTCCTGGAGGAATTCATATCATTTTTCCAAGATATTGGGATCGAATATGATGTTAAAGAATACGGCATAGATATCCTTTCGCTTCCTTCCGTGCTGTCTACGGCCAATACAGAGGCCCTTTTTAAAGAGATATTTGAAATTTCAGACAATTTAGATACACTTAAGAAGGAATTCAATAAAAAGAAGGAAGATATCCTTGCTACTGTGGCATGTCACACAAGTATAAGATCTGGGCAAAAATTAAATTACGAGGAGATGAGAAATCTTTTTGAAGAGCTCTCCTCTTGTGAGAACCCATATAGTTGTCCTCATGGGAGACCGGCTATATGGAAACTGACAAGAGAAAAGATAGATACTAATTTTGAAAGAACATATTAATATGCAAAAAGGAACCCTTTATCTAATACCAACTCCAATTACAAACGCTCCAATGAAGGATGTCCTTCTTCCTCCGTATTTAGATATCGTTAAAACCCTTGAAATATTCGTAGTAGAAAAGGCCAAGACAGCAAGGCAGCATCTCTCTTCTGTTGAATTAAGTAAAAAGATTCAAGATATACAAATGTTTGAATTAAACGAACATACAAAAGTATATGAAATTGAAGAAATGCTTAAACCTTTACTAGAAGGCAAAGATATGGGCTTAATGTCTGAAGCAGGAGTCCCATCAATTGCAGATCCCGGATATAGATTAGTAATTGTAGCTCAAAAGAATGGGATAAAAGTTGTACCATTTACCGGCCCATCTTCAATCTTTCTTGCCCTAATGGCTTCTGGTCTTAACGGTCAGAACTTTGCATTCAACGGGTATCTCCCACAAGAGAACAGAGATCTAAGAAAAGCAATTAGAAGCGTAGAAGTTTTTGCAAAAGGAACAGGCCAAACTCAAATATTCATGGAAGCACCATATAGAAATCAAAAGATCTTTGAAAATATTCTTTCAGTTTGTGAAGATGATACATATCTATGTGTAGCACAAAATATCATGGGTGAGAATGAATTCATAAAAACAGATGCTATTATCAAATGGAGAAAAAACAAAATTAGACTGGATGATGTTCCCTGCTTATTTTTAATCAACAAAATCTAATGTCAGTATTCATTAGCTCTAATTCAAATATCCAGGAAGACGATTTACTTCTAGCAAAGAAGATAACAAGTGGTATGGTGGATGTTTCTAAAGAGAGAATGGTTTTAGAGGATTTGCTTTCGAAGATATTTAAAGATAGTCCGTTTTTTCTTTTCAACAGAGGAAGAGATGCACTATACATTGCTCTAAGAGCATTGGGAGTATCTTCAAAGGACGAGGTTATTATCCAAGCATTTACCTGCATAGCAGTACCAGCTCCAATTCTTTGGCTTGGAGCAACACCTAGATATGTAGATATTGATCCAAAGAGTTTCAATGTAGATATAGACAAACTAAGAACCAGTATAAACGAATTCACAAGAGTAATAATCCTTCAACATACATTTGGCAATCTGCTAGATGTAAAAAGTGTAAGAGAGATAGTGGAAGAAGTAAATAATGATAGAAAGGAAAAAGAAAAGATTTATATAATTGAGGATTGTGCTCATCACTCATTGCTTTCAAACAGAGAGGTCCTCAGATATTCAGACATTGGACTCTTTAGTTTTGCCCAAGACAAGAGTATTAGTAGTACTCAAGGAGGTCTTGTTGTTGTAAAGAATCCAAATTTCTCGAAAATCTTCTCCATCCTGTACGATGCAGTTCCAGAGCAAAATGAGAAAGATGCTAAATACAATGCAGAATACATAGTCAGATGGGCAGAGATAAAAAACGAATATTTCAAAAGCATATTTAATTTCTACCCAAGACTCACAATTGGCAAACTAAAAATTCTCCTGTACAGATTCTTAGGGAAGATAAAAAAGCAAGCATCTCAAGATCTAGGTAATCAAAAAGATATTAAAAGATACAGTAATCATCAAGCTTCTTTGCTACTAAATCAAATACCAAAAATCAGGAAATATGATGAACATAGAGAAAAGATAACGAGCATATACGATGAAGTGCTGAAAGAGGATTTTGTATTTCAAAAACATTCAAAATGTCTGCTTAGATATCCGGTATTACTTTCAAATCCTGCAGAGGTTCTAGCGGCATTGTCCAAAGAAAAGATAATCGGTGGTAGGTGGTACTCCTCTGTAGTGTTCCCACTCTCAGAGAATTTTGAGCGAGTAGGGTACATAAAAGCAAGTTGTATGAAAGCAGAATTGTGTGCTAAATATGTAATTAATCTCCCAACAGGGATAGAAGTTAGTGAAGAGGTAGCAAAAGATATCTCTAGAATAGTAAACAGAACTGGTATAAGTATTAAAATTTAATCCTACATAACAATGAAAGATCTCCGATTTGTGGATATTGAAAATGATGAACAATGGGATACCCTTGTACTTTCTCTTCCCAATTACTCCTTCCTTCTGAGTAGTTTTAGATACAGGTATGCCAAAGAGATAGATGAGAGAACTTTCAGATTCGTAATATATGATGGTGAATCTTTCCTTGGAGTTATGTGTGGTAATTTCGGAAAAACAAAGTTGTTTGGGAAATATCTAGAATTTAAACACTCTCCCATGTTAATTAGTGAGGAGAAAGAAAATTGGGAAATAGTGCTTGAGAAATGTAAGAGTATTGCCAAGGAAAATAATTGCTTTATGTACAGGATATCTCCTTTGTATATCACAAATGACTCTCTTGATGAATTGTATAAGACTCTCGGGATGAAGAAAAGCCCAATTCAAGATATTGATGCCATGATTTCTCAATATATCGATCTAAACAAAACCGAAGAGGAGCTAAGGCACGATATGAGCGATTCTACTAGGAACAATATTAATAAATTAACTAAGAACCCAGATATTTCAGTAAAGGTTTTTAAAGATAACTCTCAGTTTGATGTTTTTGCTGATTTCCATAATCAGACAATGGTAAAGAAAGGCTATGTTGATAGATCAACCAAATCCTTAATGAGGGAACTACAGCTACAAGTAGATACCGGAAACTGTTATATGATAGTAGGATATTTCCAAAACAAACCAATTAGTATCTGGCAGGCTACTGTATTCGGAAAATACATGCATATATACCAAGCTGGAAGTGATACCCTCTTCAGAGACAAGAATGTGAGAATAACTTACCTTTTGTATTGGGAGAGTGTTGAATTAGCAAAAGAGTTAGGTTGTAAAGTTCTAGATCTGTTTGGTGGTATGGTTCCAGAGGGTTACGATGGAAAGAAGCATCCATGGGCGGGTGTAAGCGCATTTAAAAGAAGTTTGGGAGGTAGAAGAGTTACATATATGCACAGTAGGGATTTCGCTGTTAAAAAGATGATGTACAACCTCTACTATATATATTCATATATAAGAACAGTGCTAAAGGGATACCCTGTTAATTGGTAATTACCATCTTCCACCACCACCACCACCAAATCCTCCACCACTACTTCCACCACTGAAACCACTTCCTCCAAATGAGGAGTGACTACTAGGTGGAGCAGAGCTTGTTTGTACATTTCTACTTACAGAGGATATTGAATTCGCTAGTACCAATGTATTGAACGTTGATATATCTCCCGCATACCAAGTAGGAGGTTCCTTGTACAAATCTTCGAATTCTTTTGCCCATTTCTTTTCTAACCCAAAGATAATAGCGTAGGGGAGTAAACTTTCAAAAACACCGACGTATTTCTTTGGGTCATTATGGAATTCAATCCTATGCTTCTCTGCTGTATTAATATACATCTTCAAGCCTTCCAATACAGAAAACATTTCATTTCCCAATTTATCTCTTAAATCGATCTTAGCAGTTAAAATTATCAGAAGTATTGAGGAGATAACCATACCAATTGTCCAACCAGTTGCAGCAATTGTGGCGAGAGGAGTTGCTAATACAAAGGTTAAGAATATTCCCAACATACCAATTCCAAAGAAAGTGCTCCAAAGTTTCTTTCTTGACTTGGAGAAATAATTATCATCGTATAACTTTGTGTCGATACTTTTCTTCAGGGAATTTACAGTAATATAAAAATCAGAAGGAATATCCTTAATATTTATCTCATTCTTTCCTTTAAATAAATCTGCATAAAGGGCTCGTACAGTATCCTCGGATATGTTCTTCTCAATATTGTCTTTTACTAATGTATAGTTTCTCTTTCCTTCCTGCTTAATTTTTATATATCCATCGATAGCCATTTGAACAATCTGTGCAGTGATATGTTTAGGAGTCAAGGATTTGGAATATATTGAACCCGCAAGAAGAGGGAACATATTCTTTGGAACGTTGTAATGTGGAATGATTGTTAACTTTTTGTTTTTACCATTTTTCTTAAGAAGGGAGAGTCCAATTATTAGAGTTGGTATCGGAAGTAAAAGTCCGATGTTCGAGAACAAAAATGCCACTACCTGAGCCCCTCTAACGTCTTTTAATGTACCTTTTGGTGTTGAGATACCTATCGTTAGACCCTCATTTGCACCCAATGGCTCAACAAGAACAATGGAAGTTTCTGTTTTGGAAATATCTTTGAATTTACAATTGGATTCTGTTGAACCACTCAGTCCTGTGTAACAAATTTTATCTGTAATTTCTCCAGGTACTGTAATATTTACAGAGAGTTTCTGTATGGGTACATTCCAGTAATTACCGGTAATGTTAAGATACAGTTCGTCGTGATCGTCAAAGTAATTAACAGCATTCCCCATTGTGTACTTTATTACATACACATACTCTCCTTCGACTAAATTGTTAGCGTCTCCAATCTTAAATCTAGTGTAACCATTCTCAAAACTCTTCTCGTAGGCATTGTATTTTACAGAAGGAGTTCCTTTCTTGTAATAGTAGAGTTCATCAAGCTTGATATTTATTGGTCTTGCAAGAGATAGCTGTACACTGTATCTGGTAGGTATATCTCTATATATCCCATGGCCAGGATAGGAAAAGAAATATGTAATCTCTTCCTCTACTCGGATATCTGTATTTTGTTCTTGAGTAACATTAACCTTAAAGTCTGATATTACATCTACATATTGTGCAAATGTACCAGACGAAAAGAAAGGAAACAGAACAAATACAAAAAGTATATATCCGAATAGTTTCTTCATGGTTTTCCTTTAGAACTTTATTTCAACATTCTTTTTCTCTTCATCGGATGCTTCGAAGAATGGTTCTGCTTTAAATCCAAGTACTTGAGCAATTATATTTGTAGGGAAGATGACTATCATACTGTTAAAGTCTCGTACAGCACCGTTGTAGTATCTTCTAGACTTCTGAATATTGTCTTCCAAATCTTTAAGATTGGTCTGTAAACCAAGGAAGTTTGTATCTGCTTTAAGCTGAGGATAGTTCTCCGCTACTGCAAAGATCTTTGAAACCATATTGCTCAATTGATCTTCCAACTTAGCTTTCTCATCAAAAGATGTAGCTCCCATTGCTTTTGCTCTCATTTCAGTTACCTTCTGGAAGGTCTCGCTCTCATGCTTAGCATATCCCTTAACAATCTCAACAAGGTTTGGGATCATGTCATATCTTTGTTTCTGGAATGTCTCAATATCTGCAGAGGCTTCTGAGACCATAACTTTTTGCTTTGCTAATCTGTTGTATATCCCAACGATTGCTATTAACAGAACAGCTACTAGACCAAGTATTATATATACCCACATAGTAAATAGAATTATTAATTTAACTAATACATATTGTATGAAGTTTGGAAATTCTTTGCAAGATGGTCGGGGTGACACGACTAGTTACGAACGAATTCAGGGGCTTTTTAACAAGAGACTATTTGCCCTTTGTAGATAACCATTTGTAAAACTCATCAACTGTTCTGACATTATCATGAACATATGAGTTATAGAGATCAACGCTAGAAAACTTTACATGATAATCCTTATCTTTTGATAACTCTTGTTTAATGTTAATTAATTCATTCTTGTTGATATTTTTTAATAAAATATTTAGTTTATTTGTATTCTCGACTTCTTTCTTAGCGTTCAAACTATCCATCACCCAAAGATCAATTTTCCATGAATCGACATAAATTCCAATCCAGTAACCCTCTGGTCTATTTGTTTTCCTCTTATCGATATTATTAAATATTTTCAACTCATTTGGGGATATTGTTGTACCGATTTCCTCGACTAATTTTGATATATTGGCATTATTTAGCTCAACTAATTCAAGAACTAAATCATAATCTCTCCAGGCCATTAAATCATAAACATAACTGCCTGTAATATGTATTTTTCCATACTGGCTAAGCAAGTTTAAGAAACCTGTTCTCTGATTGAAATCGTTTATTTCTTTTTTAAGGGAATCATTAATATTCATACTTAATGAAAAAGGAGTAAGAAAAATCGGGGTGACACGACTTGAACGTGCGACCTCTGCGTCCCAAACGCAGCGTTCTAGCCAACTGAACTACACCCCGATTGCTTATGGATTTTAACACAACATACAAAAAGAAAAAAGGGAGACGTTAATCTCCCTTCTCATCTACAATCAATAACTACTTAGATAGCAGCCATTAACTTCAATCCCAAAGCAGATAGGACAGGTACGTCGAATCTGTTACCTTGAGAAGCTTTAACCATACCAATGATGATTAATACTAATGTAACAGGTGCTAGCAACCATCCAATGATAGGAACCCATGTAAAGAGCTGTAATGCTCCAACCAATGTAAATTGAGCTCCCATATATCTTACAAATTTATCATCTTTTTCAACGAACAATAAAATCAATCCTACTATTGGAATACAGGCAAGAATAGCCATAGCCTTGTTTGCCTCATTGAACTTGATTTCCTCTAGAGTATAGATCTTTTTAGCTTTCTTCTCCTCTGCCATATTAAAATTACTTGTTAATTTATATTGCTATAAGTATAGGGGTTATATCTCTTATTTGCAATATCGTTCACTACAGGTACTTGCGAGAGGTCTAGACCATGGGTATACTTGGTATATATAAATTAAAAATATATCACTGCCATGGATAGTATACTCACTGCGAAACAGGATTTAGTGCTCAGAGTCATAAGAGACTATTTCCTTCATAATGGATTTGCCCCCTCTTTAAGCGAATTGCAAGTTCTGTTGGATATAGCTACTAAAAGGGGAGTTGTAAATCACCTAATTGCTCTTGAGAAGAAAGGATACATTCTTAGAACTAGTGAACCACGAGGTATACGGATGTTAGAAGGTAATGAGGAACCGGTATACGAATATTTGATAGGAGTTCCAATTTTAGGGTATGCAAATGCAGGGACACCTCTCGTAAGCGCCGAGGAAGAAAACCTCGGCGTTCTAAGAATCGACAAGAAGATTCTTGGGAAGAAAAAGAGCTTGTTCTCTCTCATTGTTAAAGGAGATTCTATGGATAAAGAGATGATTGATGGTAAAACAATTACAGATGGTAATTACTTAGTTGTAGATAAGGAATCCGAGATATTAGATGGGGATGTAGTTGTTGCAATCATTGAGAATTGTGCAACTGTAAAGAGATTTAAGAAGGACCAAAACATGGTTGTGCTTTACCCAAATTCTAGCAATCCAATTCATCAGCCAATATATCTAGATAAGAACACAGAGAGCATGATCAACGGAAAAGTGGTAAGGGTCCTTGAGAAGCCCTCTATCTAATAAGAGCTCGTTTTACATAGGGACTAGCTGTGCTTCTTAATTTACGAAGTTCTTTTTCTGTAAATGAGTTGCTAGAATCAAACCCTGGAGTGATAGTCTTTCCATCTCTAAAGTTTTGAATATAATAGAGTTTTGCTCCTTGTATCATTAATCCTATGCGTTTAGCAGATTCAAAAGTATGAATTCCTTTGACATAGGTTGTCCTAAATTCATAATCTACACCGGAAGCCATTATAATCTCTACTGATTCCTTAATCTTGTCTCTTACTCCAGGGTATCCAGTCATTGCAGGGTAATCAGAAGAAGGATACTTAATATCCATAGCTATGTAATCCAGTAAATCCTTTTCAACCAAAGCTCTTAATTTATCCGGAAGTAGGCCATTTGTATCTAGTTTAATCAAGAAGCCCATCTTTCTAATCTCTTTAATCAGTTTTTCTAGATCACTATGGAGTAGGGGTTCTCCACCAGTTATAACAACTGCCTCTATCTTGCCTTTCTTTTTCTCTAAAAATTCAAGAAGATACTCCTGAGAGATTGAATGTTCTTTGTCGAACTCCTCGATAACCAACTCTGGATTATGGCAGTAGCTACATTTCAAATTACAACCGTATGTAAAGATTACGGCAGATATTTTTCCTGGATAATCTAGTAAAGATGTTTTTTCTAAGCCCCCGATTTTAACCATACTTTTATCTATGCCGTAGCTTTAAAGAATTTTCTATCACACCATTCAGCCTGCTTACCAACATTCCACTGAGTAATTGGTCTAATATATCCAACGACTCTTGAGTACACCTCACACCTCTGTCTTGTAACGTTTTTCATAACTTGAGCAGTAAATAATTTAATTAAAATCTTTCGCTAAACTTCATACCATCCTTGTATCCGACCTCTACATCGCACTTAGGACAGTACTTGTGCTCTCCAGATATGTACCCATGTTTAGGACACACACTGAAGGTAGGAGTAATTGAAAAGTATGGAAGTCTGTAATTCTCTGCAACTTTACGAATTAAACTCTTGGTAGCGTCTGCAGATGACACTCTCTCACCAAGATACAAATGCATAACTGTTCCACCAGTATATTTACATTGGAACTCATCCTGAAGGTCTAAGGCTTCGAATATGTCGTCTGTGAGACCTACAGGAAGCTGTGAGCTATTGGTATAGTAGGGTACAACACCTTTCTTACCAGCTACCTCTGCAGCTGTAATTACACCTTCACCAAATTTCTTTCTGTCAGCTTTGGCAAACTTATATGTAGCACCCTCTCCTGGAGTAGCTTCCAAGTTAAATAGCTGGTTTGTCTCTTTCTGGTACTCCATCAATTTCTCCCTCATGTAGTCCATGATCTCTAGTGCGAATTCTCTCCCATTCTCTGAAGTAATACCCTTGTCCATATCTTCGAAAAAGTTTATGAGAGACTCATTCATACCCAATATCCCAATTGTATTGAAATGATTCTTGAAATACTCACCAAATCTCTTCTTAATGTCAGAGAGATAGAATTTAGAGTAGGGATACAAACCCTTCTCCATGTATTTTTCAATGAAAGATCTCTTGATTATTAAACTCCTCTTCGCTAGCTCCATTGCTTTACCCAGACGATTGAAGTAATCCTTCTTTGTTTTAGCCTCGATTCCAATTCTTGGGAGATTAATTGTTACAACACCTATACTTCCAGTAAGGGGATTTGCTCCAAAGAAACCGCCACCCTTCTTTTTTAGCTCTCTGTTGTCAATTCTCAATCTACAACACATACTCCTTGCATCATCTGGCTTCATATCTGAGTTTATGAAGTTGGAAAAGTAGGGAATACCATACTTAGCCGTCATATCCCATATCGGAGTGTAATCTGGACTATCCCAATCAAAGTCAGTTGTTAAATTGTATGTAGGAATAGGGTAGGAGAACAATCTTCCTTGACTATCCCCTTCCATCATAATCTCACAGAAAGCCTTGTTAATCATTCCCATTTCTTTTTTGAAATCCTTGTACTTCTCTTTTTGAGGTTTACCACCAATGATGACATTCTGTTCTGCTAAAGTTCCAGATGGTACCAAGTCCATCGTTATATTTGTAAAAGGCGTTTGACAGCCTACTCTTGTAGGTACATTCATATTGTAGATGAACTCCTGCATCTTCTGTTTGACCTCTTTGTATGAAAGCTTGTCATATCTAACAAATGGAGCTAGATATGTGTCAAAACTAGAAAAAGCCTGTGCACCAGCAGCCTCATGTTGGAGAGTATAGAAAAAGTTCACACACTGACCTAAAGCTACAGCAAAATGTTTGGCAGGGGAGGAAGATATCTTTCCTGGAACTCCTGTAAATCCTTTGAGAAGCAAATCCTCTAGACTCCAACCACAACAGTAAACAGCTAACATACCCAAGTCATGGATATGTATGACCTTATCTATATTTGCATTTGCAATATCTTTAGGATAGATACTGTGGAGCCAGTAGTTGGCTTGTACAGTAGAGGATATGAAGTTATTTAACCCTTGCCATGAGTAAGTCATATTACTGTTCTCATTTACCTGCCAATCCTCGTTATCGATGTATTCTTTGACTAATGTATTGGCATCTATGAGGGATTTAATATTTCTAATCTGGTTCTTTAGATCTACAAACAAGCCAAAAGAAATGGATGTCTTTCCATGTCCCTGATCAATTAGCGTTTGCTTGATTATCTCTGCAATAGCCTCAGTCTTAATTACTTTCTTGCCTTTGTATTTCTCCTGTATTCTTTTAACAACCTCATCTGTTATCTCTACAGCCCTCTGCCTGTCTTTTCCTCCTACATTCTCTGCCGCTTTAAATATACCAGTTTCAATCCTCTCTCTCTCAAATTTTACAATTCTTCCATCTCTCTTTCTAACTTTGAGTGTTGTCTTTTTTTTCTGGGCAGCCATTCTGGGCAAGTTATTAATTTAGTTTTTTTCTATGTCAGCAATCTCTTCTTTAATGTCATTTAAATCTTTAAAATCCTTATACACAGACGCAAAACGAATGTATGCAAGAGGATCTTTCTCTCGCAACCAGTTTAGAATCAGAAGGCCAATATCTCTTGAAGATATGGGCTCTTCACTGTTAAAGACATGTTTCTCAACCTCCTCAGCGAATGCATATATATCTGAATCGGGGATACTGTGCTGGTTTATAGCACGCTTAATTCCCTTAATGATTTTCTCGACATCAAATTTTTCTAAAGAGCCATCTTTCTTTACTATACTGATATCCACCTTCTCAATTCTCTCGTATGTAGTAAATCTTTTACCACAACGAAGG
>Ga0209416_1000396_pt1 | contig 44845 bp, 71 predicted proteins | sample RifGroF1_FD_184001 | JGI IMG/M metagenome (GOLD analysis project Ga0209416, IMG submission 184001) | Groundwater microbial communities from Rifle, Colorado, USA - Groundwater F1 (SPAdes) (version 2) | ecosystem: Environmental > Aquatic > Deep subsurface > Groundwater | place: Rifle, Colorado...
ATTGAAGCACTCATTACAAGCGGTAAAATGTAACCCGTGTTTGGTGCAAAAACCGCGATCTAAAATATTATCCATTGTTATTTCCCTTTACTATATAGATTATGCTATACGGCCGGAGCCAGGTTTGCGGTCAAGTGATCTGTGATAATACTGTATAAACAAACCATTATCACATTCAATCATCCTGGAGTTGTAAGCTTCTTTATTTGCTTTCATCCACGCACGCGCTTCTTTTACATCTGTAACGTGTATAAATCTGATCGGGTTATCTGGATTGAACTTCATTGTTTTATCCTCCGTGTATATAGAGACTATTCGTCTTTGTCGGGATCAAGTTCTGCGTCAATCTTGAACGCATACCATAACTCATGCACAGTCCAATTAGTTCGGGATAGTTCGGGTATGACGACAATCTCATTCCATTTACCCGCTTGCCCTAGCATGATTGCTTGCTTGATTATTGCCTTGCGTCTCTTGTCGGTTAGCATGGTTATTTCCAGGATTGAATAGCAAAGATTGAGAACGGAGTTACAAGGATTTTCATTGTTACCCCGTCATGCGTAAAGCACTCATAACCATTGTGGATCATTGTCCACTTGTTGGGCTTCAAATACAATGAGATGTAAACCACAAGATTGTCCCCTATACATATAACAAATTGGTGCAAGGCGGTAAAAAACTTTATTTTCATCATTTGATCCTTTCTCTATAGCAATATAATACACTATTATTTATTCAAGCGACTTAACAAATATGCAAGGTCGCGTTCTATTGTTGTTCTAGGATGTTTGTTCTATATTAGCATGTGCTAATGCCTGGAGTTAGCATCCCAATCTATACTTTTTTGGCAGGATCAGAAATTGTATCATTGTATTATTTCTAGAAACAATTAGGTAATTATTGGTAGAAACAATTATCCTGGTTGCCGGCGATCCCACGACACCATAACCCGAAAGGCTGTCGCCAATTACATATAGACGAAAGGTGTACATACTGCCTTGAGGTGTTATGGTGCATACACCAGTAGCGTAGTCATAGCGTAGTCATGGTTGTGATAAGTGTAGTTATCGAAACCATGAGTGCACACACTACAATAATAATCATAAGAAGAAAGAAAGAAGAAGTAGCAGGATGGCACTGCACCGAGGTCGATGGGGGGTGGTGTGTGTGTGTGGAGTACCGCGCAGAATCCGGCGATCAGTGGAACTTTATTCGATTTTTAGGGGGTAGTTCAACTGTGCATACTGTCCAAACAATTCTAATGCTTTTTTGTCATACGCCCTGGCTGCGTCATCTAGGTTTGCGAAGAATCCTATGTCTATATTCTTGTAGTTGTGTTTGATATGCGCCCTGAACGGCTTCGATTTTATACACTTGGATATTGAAACTCCCTTAATCATACCGAGAGTGGTTGGGGCGTGCTTTATTCTGTTACGACAATTCTCTTGATTTGTGCATATACGAAGATTCTCTTTGCGGTTGTCTAATCCATTATGGTTGATATGATCTATATACATACCCTCTGGACAATCCATAATAACTCTGTGCATAAACTCTGTAAGCCTGCGTCCTCCGTGATAAACGTCTCGCTTGGCATAGTTTGCGCGACTTCTTACTGATGTATACCAATGGTGCTTATTGATAGTTTCATAATCTTCATCGTCCACAAGTGCTACAAAACCTTTAGTTAGTTGTATCTCTTTCATTCTGTCCTCTATATAGAGCCACTCCCCCTATAGTGTTAAGCCTATAGAGAGAGTGGCGGTGTTTCCTAATTTGACATTGCTTAACCAATGTAGTCCTATTATACACCTAATGCAAAATGGGCGCTATTTTTATCCACCTATAATATAGGTTATAACCTGGGATTTTATGTTGCTTTGCAATACAGATGTATCAAAAAAGATACATATTCGTAACGCGTCACTAATCGCGTCAAAGTGACGGGATACGATAAATTCGCGAAAAGTGTATAGTAATCGCGACAAGTTATCAATAATGCTAATAAAGTGCAACGGAATGACCATTATCGCCTGATTATGATAATAAGGGTCAATAGATTGATTGTTATTATCATGTGACATTTTTCAATAGAATGTACCTTTTCAATAACTGTTAAAAACAATCCTACATTGAAACCAACATACTCACTTCGTTGGTATTCAGCGTATGGATGGAAACTTGTGTATCACTTTTCGCAATAAGTGTTATACAACGGGATTAGTGTCTCATAAGTGACATACAAAAACACCCCCGAAGGAGTGTCTTTGTTTTGGGCCGGTGTCTGGAAAATAGACGGCTCCACCACCTTGTTTTTACAGGACAAGGAAACTGTTAGCGACATCATCGCTAGTGGAAACTGATGGATTCGAACCACCGATGTGCATACGCACTCCTGATCTACAGTCAGGCGCTTTCAGCCACTCAGCCAAGTTTCCTGGAAGCGGGGCTTGGTGGTCAGCGCTGGTTACCCAGTCCCCGGCACAACCAAACATTGTCAAGAGGTTTGATTGCAACCTAATTCATGCGTCAGGATTTGAACCTGATTTTGCGATACGCACCGGAAGCACGAATGCCACAAGGCTGTTCCCACCACGCCGCGCATGAAATGTTACTCTTTACCACTAATAGTAAACCACAAATTGTATAGGGCTACCTTTAAACTCCAATGTTTCAGATCGTGAATGAACCAACCAATCATTGTTTTCTCGCCCTCGTACTCGCCTGTTTCATAAGTATACACTTTTATTCCCATATTGCTCCGTAAGGGACAAGGATGTTGCCGATCCAACTCCTGTCTATATGACACCAGAGATAATCGGTCTCTGTAGGGGGTTTATCTAGTATTCCCCTAATCTCGGTTCGCTAGGCTTTCCCTATCGCGTGATGTGTTCTGTTACATACATTTTACCACAAATAATAATCAATGTCTATCTAAATAAAATAGAAATTTCTTTCTACTTATGATACACTCATTCTATATCATAAGGAGTATGTTAAAATGTCGAATGAATCCCCTATTTTAGAACCTGGTATCCAAATCAAACCGCGTAAAGCCAAGAAAGAACCTGTTGTTGATCCGTTGGCGGAGTATAACCCTGAACGGACATGGGGGGTGAAGAAACCTCGTGTTGCTCACCGCGACCCTGTAGTTATTGTTGAGCCGATTGATTGGGAGATATTGTCCCATCAGTTGACGTTTGCTGAATACCACGAACTGCGTAAACAACACGGTTTAGATTGACAAAGTTTGACAAGGAGAGTAGAGATGCCAGCGCCTAAAGGATCGCCAAAGTCAGGTATTAAGAAGCCAAGTAAGGGTTCGCCGAAAACAGGAATAAAGAAACCACCTGTTCCCGTAAAACCATTCAATCGTGTAAAGAAGTAGCCATGTCTATCAATCAAGGACAACCACCCAGAACTCTCAAAGATATGTGGGAGGATTTTCAGAATAGTATCAGGACTGGTTCTATTGGCGGCGCTAGAGGACAGGACTTAAGTCAATGGATAAAGCAATCCAGAAACGGTAATGGTATGTTCCCTGTCGACCCTATGCAGTTGAGCCAACCTAGACCACAAGTTCCTGACGAAAGTATGAGATATTTGTTTGGTAAGGGCGTTGACCCACTATTGAGTTTGAAGAATTTTCTACTCCCACTATGGAAAGGTAAAAAATGACAGCACAAGTTGTAGTAATTACAGAAGGTTATGTAGCAGAGTATCTACCAGTAAAGAAAATCAAGTGGTCTTGGACTACCGATTCCGCTAATGGAGCGATTGTAGATTCCACCACAGCCGGAGAAGTGAATAAAACTACCGGAAAGTACAGTGGGATTATCTATAGGCTGATTACAAATCCTGGCGCTACTGCCCCTACAGACGATTATGACGTTACTATCCTTGATGACGATGGGTATGACGTTCTAATGGGCGCTGGTGCAGATCGAGACACAGCCAATACAGAACAAGTTTTAGCCAGTTCTTTAGGATGTTGTGTTGATTCGCAACTTCGGTTGAACATCGGAACTGCTGGAAATAGCAAGGTTGGCGAAGTTATTTTGTACGTACTGTAGGTAGCATGAACAGCGCACAGAGACTATTGAAAGAACAAGCCTACAGGCGAAGATTGCTGGGGATGTTGGGGGGCGGGGCGGTTGCTCCTGCTGTTCCCTGGTACTTGGCTGGCGGGATTCCAGAAGCTAATTGTATTGGGGCATATAAAGCCATCAACGTGGTCGACCAAGCCACAAGCTACGACAACCTCACTGGCAATGCCACTTATGACCTGACAACCTCTGCTGCACCTACATGGAACGGTACAGACGGTTGGATATTTGACGGTATCTCTCAATTCCTAAATACTGCTATTGCGGCAGTTCTTAATCAAAACTGGTCAATGGCGGTGAGATTCACCAATGGCACAACGTCATCCATGCTTGCTGGAGTGACCAATTCTGGAAATCCCGACTTTTATCTTCAAACCAGTAACTTTGCCCATGTGAATGTGCTGACAATCAGCCCTGCAATAACCTCTGGTATTTTGATGATATGCGGAAAAAACTGCTATGCAGAAACCACTCTTAAGGGAACTCTCGCGGCAGCAACCGCTACAAATACAAACCCAATTCGTATTGGCGCTGTAGGCGCAGCCACCCCAACCACGTTTGGCGTAAGCAAAATTCAGGCTTACGCGGTTTGGGACATCGACATTTCGGCTTATCAAGGGGCGGTACACGCGGCTATGGCTGCGCTTCCGGCAACCCCTTAGATCCCGGGGACGTGCCGGGTTACGAAGGCATCTACTACGCAAGTCCTGGAGGGTAATGAAAGGTGATGGTTCGCTTAATAATCCGTGGAATTTAGCCACCGCTTTGTCGGCTGGTTCTGTTCCGGCTGGCCGTACCCTTTACCTGCGTGGTGGAACGTATCAAGGTAACTATAACTGCACGTTGAATGGAACTGCCGAAGCGCCTATATTGATTAAGCCTTATCCGGGTGAAAGAGTAGTCCTTGATGGCGATTTGACTATCGCAGGTTCTTATACTCACTGGTATGACATTGAAAAGACCCAGACAGGCGTTGCGAGATGGTCAGATGAGGAAGGCTCTAATCCCGTATCGCTCACCAAAGGAAATATTACCGCAACTGGTGTTGGAATAAAGTTAATCAATTGGATTGTTTATGACCAAGTTTCGGACGGAATAGGTTTTTGGCAAGCAGCAAGTGGGGCAGAACTCTATGGTTGTTTGATGTTCAATAATGGTTGGCTTTCAACTGATAGAGGACACGGACACTCAATTTATACACAGAACGCAGTTGCCAATGCCGCGAAGTCTATTAAACATTGTATTCTCGCTCAAGAGTTTGGGGCAAATTTCAGTAATCTTGCACTTTACGGCGCTGCTGGACAATTAGCACATTATGTCATTGACGGTATTGTAGTAATTTCTGGAAAGATGCTGCTTGGTGGAGGTGAACCCCTTACAGATATTCTGGTGAAAAACTCACACATGTATGGAGACTTACTGCAATTTGGATATGCTGATATTGAGAACAACGAATTCACATTGCAAGACAGCATTGCGGTTAATACAGAAGCCAACCCATTCAGAATGATGTATGTAAAAACCGCGAATGTTTCAAATTGTACTCTTGCCAACCTTGAAACGTCTGCCCCACCTGCGGGATACGATTATGTTTCTTATACTTATGACCGCTCCGCAGGGTATATGGCGTTTACTGGAACTGGAAATGCGTATCACTACACAGGAGCAGAGGCAAAACCATTCGCTTATGGTAATCCAGATGCGGTCGGTGTAAAAACCTTTGCAGAGTGGCAGACTTTGACAGGTTCGGATGCGGATAGTACCTACTCCACTGATGCACCAGCCGATTCTGTGACCGTAATCCCAAATGAATATGACACCAATAAAGCAATCATTGTTATCTGGAATCACACACTGGCTAACAGTGTCAATGTTGATTTGACTGGATTCCTTGCTGCGGACGATACCTATAGATTGAGAAGCGCGATTAACTATTTTGGTGATGTGGCAACTGGAACGGTAGGTGCTGGTGATGTTATCGCAGTGGATATGCAAGCAGTAAGCCACGATGTTGCGATTCCGAGAGATTGGGAAACGGCTTTGATTGATACAACCTTCCCAAGATTCGGATGCTTTGTTATTGAGAAAACATAAAATAGTCAGTTTGTGGAGGTAATTTGGAATTTCAATGCTTAATGAACCCCCCTAAATTCCTGGTGAAAATGACCAAACACAGGTTCACTTTCGCCTTGAATGAAACAGAAGCACGGGTTATTCCACAAGTTACAGAGTGGGCGTTTGGAAAACAATGGTTGATCGCTCATATAAACGGTAAGGAAACGCACGAAGATGTATTGGGGTTGATGTCTACCTACAGAATAGACCCTAGAGATAAGACCATCTACATTGTATTTGATGCACATGATGGCGGTAAGCACGTAGAGGCACTTGTGAACGCACACATGAAAGCAGAATGGCTCAAAGTTCAAATAGAGGAAACGGACAGTCCAAATGGCAAAGTGGGAAAAAGGTCAATCAGGAAATCCGAGTGGGTCACAGCCGGGTAGTAGAGTAACAATCACCGATGCTATCCGCAAGGCGATCACTAGAGACGAATATAAACTTGTCCTGAAAGGCGGCAAGGACTTCAAGGCTATCCCGAAAGACGAGATGGCGAGGTACTTGGCAGAAGCCATGATGACTGGTGAAGTTAAGTTACCCAATGAAGCCATTATGAAACTTGCCCCGAAAGAATGGTGGGAGACATACTGGAATATTGTCAATCGTTTGGACGGCCCGCCTATGCAGGCTATTGATCTAACGAACAGACAGGTACTTAACTTCGATGCCAATGATACTATATTTGATTCAAAGGTAGAGGTTGATGCAGACAAAGTGGAGTGATCTCTTTTCTCCGACCAAGAAACAACTAGACGCTCTCGCTGCGATTGGCAGGAGTGAGTATGTGCTTTACGGCGGAGCCAGGGGTGGGTCAAAGTCCCATTTGCTTCGCTGGTGGTTGCTACAGTTTCTTATCGAGATGTATAAGCGTGGATTTGAGAATGCAAGAGTTATGTTGGCTTGCGAGAGTTACCCTGTTCTACAAGACCGACAGGTTTCTAAAATTGATACAGAGTTTCCTAGATGGCTGGGTGAAGTTAAAACTACGAAAACAGAGGGACTAGGTTACTATGTAAACCCTGAATTTGGTGGCGGGGCAATTATGCTTAGGAACTTGGATAATCCCTCTAAATATATGGGAGCGGAGTTTGCTGCTATCGGTGTAGACCAGATCGAGAAGATAAAGAAAGATACATTTGATATTCTAGTGGGTTCTAAACGATGGCCTGGTTTCAACAAAACAAAATTCGTGGCAACCGCTAACCCTGGTGGTTATGGATGGGTGAAACAATTATGGATTGACAGGAACTTTCCTCCTGAAATGGCAGGGTTTGAGGATAAGTTTGAATTTGTCCAGTCGCTACCGAAAGACAATCCTTACCTTGACGAGAGTTATTGGGCTGGATTGAAGATGCTCCCTGAAAGAATCCAAAAGGCGTGGATTGATGGCGACTGGAATGTGTTTTCAGGGCAAGCCTTCCCACAGTTCAATGACAATGAGTTGGATGCTGATTCCCATATCTGTACTCCATTTGAGATACCTGAACACTGGTTGAAATTCATGGGAGTTGACTGGGGATTTACAGAACCTTTTGTTTGTTTGTGGATAGCAAAAGACCCGATTACTGGAAGAATATTTATCTACAATGAACTAACTCGTAGAAGTCTAGCAGACAGGTGGCAGGCTAAAACCATTCGAGATATGACAATGCCACAGGAACACATTACTATGACCTTTGCCGACCCCTCTATGTGGTCTGGTAGACACCAAAAGGACAACGGTACGATCACTTCTTCCGCAGATGAATACGCCAATGAGGGCGTGTACTTACAAAAGGGTGATAATAATAGACTTTCTGGTAAGCGTAAGGTTGATAGGTTGTTGGAGAAACTACCTGATGGCAAACCTGGTCTTATGGTGTTCTCTACTTGCAAAGAGTTTAGGAGAACTTTCCAATATCTAATGTTGAACGAGCCTGGTCACGGAGATACAGAAGATGTAGCGAGTAAAGGAACAGAGGATCATCACTACGATGCCCTACGCTACGCCATATCGTCTTTACGCTCTGACATAGACGCACCAAAAAAGATAGCAACACTCAACCCTTACTATAGTTTGAAAGGGATTTAAATGGCAGATACTAAAAAAATAACCGACCCTATAATCTTTCAGGATATTCAGTCGCACGCTGCTCAACTGAAAAGTCAGTTTGGCACACGTAATACGAAGTTCAAGGAATACGAGAATATGTATGCTCTCGTAGACGATGATGTTCCTAGTCAGGACTGGATTAAAAAGACACTTGACCCACTTCCTAGAAACAGGATTCTTGGAGCGCAGAGATTACTTACCGCTACTACTCCAAAATGGATAGTGCCGAGAGAACTAAACACGCCTGATTCGGTAAAGAGTGCCACTCCGATTGAGAAGATAGCACAAGCAATCACTTGGGCATCTTCGAGGGTTGCCAAACGTCCTATTTGGTACGAACCTGTCTTACACGCTTTACTTTATTCCGAAGTGGTTATTAAAGCAGTAAGCGTTAAGGACTTGGTAGATAGTGCTACTACAGACGGACAAAAGAAACGCGCTGAAAGGATTTATAAGACCACTCCTATTCTATTTCAAGCACTTAATCCTGCCAACTGCTTCCCTGAATTTGATATTATGGGTATGAGCGCCTTCCATTCGTCAAGTCTAATCACCTGGGGAGACTTCAAGGCAATGCACGGCGGAGAGAATGAGGTAACTAAACTCGCTCCAACCAAAAAGCCTTATGAAAAAGTGACCTATAACGAGTTCTGGGATGAAACATATCACTATATTTGGTTGTCAGAGTTTGCCGAAACACCTGTAATTGCTGTAGAACACGGGCTATCAGACATTCCTATTGTCGATCAACTTATAGAAGGATCTGAAACATTCGAGGGAACGACCATTCAGACCAGACAACCGTTCTTATACGGGCTAAACGAGAGTGGAATGTGGAAAAGAATGAACCTTGCACACACTATGATGAATAGTTTAGTGTATGCTCTTGGTGCAAATCCACTATTTATCTTCAAAAGCCCCGTTCCTGATGCGGACATAAAGATAGATTACTCCGTTCCTGGCGGTGTTGTGAAGTTAATGAACACAGAAAGCCTTGAACAACTCTCAAAACAGGTAATTGACCCTGCTATTATGCAATTACTTGAAAAGGCAGAGAGTATTGGAGAGGATTCTACCATTTATGGTCAGACTTTAGGCGAACCTCTTGGTGCAAATGCCCCATTCTCGATGGTTTCCCTGTTATCTCAATCAGGAAGGCTGCCTTTAATCCCTTATCAGCGTATGGTATCGTTTGCATTGGCAGATATTATGAAAATATCGCTTGATATGCTTCGAGGAACGTCTGGAAAGATACAAGCTACCGGAGAAAAGGGTATTGTCGAGTTCTACGCCAAAGATATTCCTGAATACTTCGAGTTGAACTGCAATTTAGACATAGCAATGCCTACTGATGAGCGTCAGAACGTGGTTATGGCTACACAGGCTACATTTGGCAATGAGCCGTTGGTTTCAAGGGCTTACGCAATGGAAAAATGGTTGCAAATTGACCAACCTGACGAAATGATAGAGGAAATCTGGGAAGAAAAGTTGTTGAACGCCGATGCACAGGCAGAGATCATGCAAAAAATGCAAGCAGCGCAGAATCCTCAAATGTCAGGCATACCGCAAGAAGCAATAAGTCAGTTAGGGGGAGCGGAAAACACATCTACTCCTAGCCCAGGCGTGACCGGACTTCCAATGATAAATGAAGTCGCTGCCCCTGGCGAAGCTAATATAGAAAATCCGCTCCCCTTCTCTGGACAACCACCACAGGGCGGGAATACCCCTAGTAATGTAGGTATGTGATGGACGAGAGAAACCTAGCATCAGCACGTATGAAAGCACAGGTAAGGCGCAAGAAGTATCAGGACAAGAAGCCTGAAAACCTTGATGAGTTCAAAAAAGCGTTTATTGAACAGGTAATGAAAGACCCCGTACAGATGGAATACGCAATGAAAGTAATGCCTGAACGAATGAGTAAACTTATGAAACGATATGGATTGAGAGGAGAGTAAGATGGCACAAGCAATGTTACGAAGTGATGGTGGTGGTAAGGCAAAAATACCGTTGCCGAAGGGTGCTGGCAAAACGGCACAAGCAACCAGTATGGTTAAGCAGGGTTCGTCTAACACTAACTGGAAACAACCTGTTCAGTCTCCTCTAGATTATAACAAGGGGATGCCTAAAGGTGGGTATGCAGATGTTCCACAGGTAAATCCTAATATCTATTCTCAACCCGTAACCGAATCCCAAATCAATCAGGGTATTGGTGGAATGGATGCTCTTACTGGTGGAGGGGCAAACCTGCAAGACTTGATCGGTGGTTTATTCGGAGGGGATGTACCGTTACCTGGCAGGAACTTCACGTCTGAACAAACAGCCTTGAACTCTATGCAACAAGGAGGTGGTAGGGCTAATCTTTCCCCAGAGGATATGTTCAACACCGAGAATATTGACTATCTCCTGCGTAACTTTATGAATATGGGCGGGCCTGGTGGACGTGGAAACATCACTTGGGAAGACATTGTCAACTACCTTCCAGACAACTACGCCTTCTTGTATCCTGAATACGCTGCATTTATGAATCAGGGCGGACAAGTACCCCTTCCTGGCGGCGGTAGTAATGGATGGACAGGCGGATATACCCCACAAGATTACAGCGTTCCTACTTGGGGCGGTGGTGGATACGGCGACAAAGATTATATGAGGGATAGCGGACTGGTAAACTGGAGAATCTAATTGGCAGACCAACCGATTTACAAGGGCTATGCGCCAGGTAAAAAACCGCCTCTAGCCAAACAACCATCTAAACCTATCATACTTCCTTCTGTGGAGAAGAATACTCCTATGACAGAGGAAGATCGTCAGGCGTTCTATAAGATGTCTAACGCCGAGAAGATGTCATATATCTCTCAAAGGCAAAAAGGCTTCAAGACTGACGCTGATTACTTCCCTAAAAACCCATTACAAAATGTTCACGTAATGAATCAGGCTAGGGATATGAACGTATCCATCTATCCTACTCTACCCGGAATGGGGGCGAATGGATGGGAGTATCAGAAACAAAATACCAATAGACCGATAGGTTTCTGGGAGAATCCTCAACGTATTGCTCGTTTCAAGGATTACATTGACGCTAACCCCGATGCCGTTCTCCCTACGTGGCTGGATAAAGATGTTATTAACTCTGCTTATTCCTATTTACAATATGCCAATCATAATAAACCAGTACAGGAATGGGGAGTGCTTACTGACCAAGACCCCATTACAGATGCCTTACGAAGTCTACCAGAACCGGAGAATCCGAGAGCGATTGACCCTCTAGTAACTGATTATGACCTTGAAAAGACGGTGAATCCAGAGGATTTGACCGCTTATCAAAGGGCATTGTATGGCTTTATGTCTCCACAACCAGGCAAGTTCTCTGTTGGTGCTGTGGCACAGACAGGACTATCCGCTTTAGGTACTGGCGGTGGTACGTCATTCGTGTTACAAAAACTTACCGGATTGCTACAAACTATAGGGATTACAAAGAATCCTGCTATGTTTGCTCAACCTGCTGGTATTGCTGGAGCAGTTATCTTTGGTTCTGCTACGTGGTGGCAGATGCAGACAGGGGAAGAATTAGGGGCTGTAAATACTCTCCGTTGGCTTGTCGCTCCCCCAGGGCTTCGACTGACAAAACTCGGTAAACAGATAGATCAGAAAGTTATTGATATTATTGATTCCAAACCAGGACTTCGGGAGTGGTTGGAACAATACAATCCTATTCAGTTCAAGTACGGACAAGAAGCCATTGCCAAAGCGTTCAATGTATTCTCTGAAATGGTCGCTGGTGTTCTCGGTGTTGTGGCACAAGCAACGTCTGGGGACGAAGATTTTAGTGAAGTTGCAAAGAATCTGGGGGCTGCATATAAGGCGGGTAAGTTATCTTATGTGGCTTATGGAAAGACAAAGAACCCACTACTTCCTTTGAGTGAGGGAAAGCCACTTGAAGAAGGAAAAATGTGGGACATATCTTCTGGTGAAAACAAACCTGTTGATATTCCTTCTGGATTTACAGTTGAGGCAACTGCTCTTGATAGACTTCGCAACCAGATAGTTTCTGATCCTGACAACTATAAGAAGTATAAACAAGAGTTCATTACGAGATTTGGGGTTGAGGGACAGTTGAATGATTTTGTCCTGCAGACCTTACTCGACCCAATGAACGCTGCTCCATATACCAATGCAAAGTTAGTTGAATTTGCCGGAAAGAAAACAAACAATCCCGCTATGCAGTACGCAGGTAAATTCTCACAGGGCAATCCTGTTGTAGATGCTATTCCATTCCCGTTCAACGCAGGGGTTGAGTTACTTTCAGGCGGTAGGTTACAGGGATCGAAGGGTTTTGTTGGCGCTATGGATGCTTACAAAAACTTCATTAATGGGAACATCCCTGCCAATATGAAAGGCAAGATACCTTATAAAGCACCAGCAGACTACACAAGGTTGGAGAAACTTATTGGTGGTTTGAATGAGGATGGCGTACCCAAGAACTTATCGCCACAAGACTTTAGCAAGAAGGCTGTTGAAAATGCAAGCGAGTTGATGCCTGATGCCAAAGCACTTCTATGGTCCTACACACTAACAGACAGGCTTTACTTCTTGTGGGATTACTCTGGAAAAGATGTTGACGCTTTCTTGAAACTTGTTCAAGCCAGTTCACAGGCTGACCCGAAGTTAGTCAAGGAACAGATTGCAAGCATATTCAATGAATCTGGGCTACCGGAAGATTATATGGATGCCCGTCAGTTCAATTCCCCTATTGCTGCTGCGCTTGCTACTGGACTTAAAAAGGCGGTTGATAGTGGCGACATGAGTATGATCGTGCAGAAGTTCCAGGCTACCGCAGAGAACAGAATGAATTTACAACGGTATGCCAGTTTCTTTGGGACTACTGATGCTAAACTTATCAAGGACTACAAAGACGGTAAGATAAACTACGACAATCTTATAAAACAACTGTCTCTCGATCCAATGAAAGCAGAGATAGCAAAAGTATTATTCCCGAATGGCGATTCTACGATGTTCAAGATTGATATGGACATCTTCTCAAAGGGGAATACAGCTTACAACGATTCTATGTTGGGGCTGGAAATTATCAATCATATCAATAACTCGTTGGATGATTTTGTAATCAATCGGTTTGGCATAAAGATGGACGACCCATTGTGGATGAGGCTGAACCACACTATGAAGGGGCTACAATCCCTTGCTTTGTTGTCTATGAACCCAAGATACTTTATCTATAACACTATGAACAATATGATTACCCGTATTGCTTCTAATAACTATGGGTATACAGACTTCAAGAAGTTTGTGGATACTTATGAACCATTTGTTTCTCGCCAAGATATTGAGGGTGGGTTATCACAGGACTTACTAAACAACGCCAACGTCTTGTTGAAAGGCAAGAACCAGAAGGCTAAAGGAAGTGCTGTTCTTGAACGTGGTGTTGATAAGATCACTAGAAAACTCGGCGATGTATTGGGGTTTGCAACTAAAGCAAGTAGATGGAATGAGAAGTTTGAATCCAGACAGTCCTTCGCTATTGAGTATATCAACGCATTTGGGAAGATTCGTAGGGTTGAGTTGCCAGCAGAGTTAATGCGTAATCTTCCAGAGGGTATTTCTGGGCGGGTTGCAAAGATTATTGAGGGCGCAACAAAGACCACAGACCTTGACAATGTATGGACACACATCTCCGATCCCGTTATTGCTAAAGAAGTCATTGATAGTGTGTTGTCAGACTTTGCCAATTCAAACGATAAGATGGCTGTAACTGCTGATATGTATAAAGATACCCTCATAAAGACAGGTATCTATGACGAGATCGTGGATGGGTTGAAGAATGTAAAGTCTATCAGAGATATTGCCGATGTTTTCGATAACATTGATAATCACTTCCAGGATTATCTTAATAAGTTAACCCAGAACGATATTGAAACACGCATACCTGACGTTGCTAATAGAGTAAAAGCAGAAGGACTACCCGCCGCCCTCTCAATGTTTAGCGATATGACAATGATGCGTGAAGCAACTATCGCTGGTAAGTGGCAGGCGTTAGACAACCTCTTTGCTCTGCGTGGTGTTGTAGATGATGCTGTTTGGCACAAGATGTTCGACAGCCAAATGAAAGCCAACCAAGCAGAGTTTACCAGGCAATCTCAATGGCAAGAGGCTACTTACGAAGGGCTGTTAGACGCTCTAGGAAAGTCAGACCTTCCAGAAGCCAAAGCCTTCTTAAGTTCATTCAAAGCAGGTAACGACAACTTCTCCAGTTTCTTCAATGAGAAGATGAGATTGTGGCAGGAACACGCTGACAGAACAAAAACGCTTACACAGGAAGCAAGGAATATCGACTATAAGGCTACAGAAGCAACCGTAGATGCTCTATGGAAACAGACTACAGAAAAAGACTTCGCATTACAGTCAGAAGCAGACCGAGCGTTTATAGCATTGAGTGGTGGCGATCCTAAAGTAGTAGTGTGGCGTGGCGAGTTAGGGAAAATCAGATTAAAGATAAACTCGGAGATGTCTACGTTCAGGGCTTCTCTCAAAGAGTTTACCACAATGACCATTGCACAAAAGAATCAACTCTACAACAAGTTCATCACAGAAACATATATGGACTTGCAGAGACAGTATAAAGATTTAGAGATGGATGGCGCTCACGGGCTACGCAATGACACACAAGTACAAAACTCAATACTCGGAAAAGAAACAAGGGATTTGAACTGGAAAGATATTCCTTCTAACAACCCAGAGTTTAGTGCATTTTTAGACAAGTACCTACCTGAACAAGAAGGCGTACAAAGATTACCGTTTGGAAGAAGCGAGACGGTTGATATAGTTTCTAAACAAACTGGAAGAAATATTGTTGATATTGGAAATGCAAGTGAAGCAGAGACATCTATTGTTCTTCGGGCAATATTAGCCAACAACAACGATATTCCGCAAGGCGTTGATATTATCTTTGGACACGGAACTGGAACTGGTGATACGTGGAGATTTGTCAATGGCGAGAACGTATACGATGTTGTGGCAAGGTTATCTCCAAATAAAAAGGCGTTTGTAATCGCTTGTGACGACACCAATAAAAGGAATTTCGGTACAGCGCAAGGCGTTATGGTTGACGGCGTAAATAGAAGTTTTACCGATGTTCAACCACTAGGCACTACACCAAGCACCTTGAATCAGGGTGAGGTAATGGGCGAGGGAAGTAACTTATTCCTTGTAAGTTTACTCGGAAGTCTACGACAAAAAGCCATAGACGACTTCAACACTCCCAGGGCGAAAGAGGGTATTCCACAAGAGGCTATCCCCGCTTTCAAGAAGTTTATTGCACAGGAGAAACAAAACCTAGCCAGTGACAAGTTGTTTGCTCAAACGTGGGCTGAATCGCAACGTGATTTTGTGATGCTCAACTACACCAAAAAGACAAACTTTGACAACACACTGTCCACTATCTTCCCGTATCAATTCTGGTACACCAATACCATGCGTAATTGGGCTTTACGAATGATTGATCGACCTGCTATTTTCAACCAGTATTTCAGGTACAGACAGGCGCAAGAGAATCTACAAAAGGCTGGAATCCCTGCAAGGTTGGAGGGAAAGATGAGCGCCTTTGCACCCTACTTACCTGATTGGATGGGAGATACCTTATGGTCTGATCCGATGGGACAGATATATCCATTCTCACAAGCCCTACAACCTTTCAAGAACATTATGGGGTTGCAGGAAGATTTGACCACAAGCGCAGGTTACATCCTGAACGATATGGTAAAGGCTGGAAAGATAAGCAAGGCAGAAGCCACAGAAGCCAAAACAAAGATGTCTGGTGACTTGTGGAATCAGGCTATGGCACAGGCTACAGATGAAAGCGCTTTGTCAGACCCATCCAGTATGGTTGGTTTAATGATGCAACCTGGTATGCACTGGGATATTCTCTCGAAACTTGTTACTGGTAATCAAGACAAGATAAGCCCCACCCCTGCTTACAGAACAGGTCAGGCAATAGAACAACTAGGAACTTACGCAGGTGTAAATGCTAAGCCTCTCACTTGGTTGGAAACTAACGCAAGGAAAGCCATTGGAATGTCTCAATCTGTTGCAAAATACGGACAATTCGGTGACTACTACGTTGAAAGAATGTTATCCAATATGGCATTTGAGGGAACTATTTCCTCTAAAGAAGCAAGAGAAGCAATGGTAACACACGCTGGAAGTGCTTGGGAACAGGCAGATAAACGAGTTATGGAAGAAATAACCCTGAAACAACCAGGTATGCTTCCCGTAGTTGGCGCTATCAACGGTGCTAATTTTTGGCAGATCAGTTCGGCAACATTCAAGTCTCTATTCCCACAGGGTTTACTTCCACAAGGCGAACTTATCTACAAGGGACAGCAACAAGAATACAACCTGGCTTGGGAGAAGTATAACGCCGGAGATAAGTCGGCACTATCAGACTTCTATAATGAACATCCTGAATATAAAACAAGAAGCGCTTTGTACACCAAAGACCCAGAAGCCAGGATGAAGCAATACATCATTAGTGACATTTGGGATAGTTATGGTGCTAGTGGAAGCGCAAACAAAAGCCTATTGAGAGATGCTCTCGGAGAGGACTTTGAAAAAGCGTTCCTACAAGGATCAGCAGAAACTCAATCCGCTATTCCGCTAGAAACTCTAATCATTTGGTCAAGGAAGATTGGCAATACTATTCCCAAACCAGAAGCAATGCCTGATTTTTCAGCACCAGAAGGCGTTACAAATATAGAGTTGTGGAGTAAGGACATTGCAACTTCCTATGACCAGTATGTAAAAGAGAGAGAAGCAATGTTCCCGCTTTACTACTCTTTACAAACCGCGTTCTTTGATCTACCGAAGTCTGAACAATCTGCCTTCCTAAAATCCAATCCCTCTTTGAAAGAGTATTGGGACTGGAAAGAAAAGTATGAGATAGACCATCCTGAATTATCGCCTGTATTTGCAAGTCAACAGATGGTGGATGTATCTAAGAATCCTGACGTTACTCTAAAAGGTTTCGACCCCGAACTCCTGAAACAACTAAACGACTACTACTCCGGTATTCAAATGACCTCTGGAGCGTGGGAGATGTTAGGCTATGAATGGGAGCAACTCGGCAGACCTTATGGGACTTTGAAGAAATGGATGTCAAAGGTTATCGAACCTGCGATCACGGGCAAGAGCGTACCGCAGGATAGTTTCTGGACTGATGGTAATTCGGCAGTATATGGTGCTTACAAACAAGAACTTGAAAGCCGTTACCCGACCTACTCCAGTCTGAATGAAACATATTGGAACTTGCCTAAAAACCAGAGAGATGCTTTTGTAGATGCCAACCCCGTGCTGCAAGAAGCCTGGGATTGGAAGGAGGATTACTTATCGAGCCATCCAGAGGTAAGAAGTATTTTAGAGTATATTAGCTCAAAATACGGTAATTAAAAATAGAAATTTTGTTCAACTTATGATACTATGATAAAGGAGTAATTTGTATGCCAGAACCAATTAATGCTACCGTTCCGTCCCAGCAGGTAGAGCAGCCTGCACAAGTTCCAACCCCCACACCCGTAGAGGTCGCTACACCCGAACCCGTAGTGGTGGCACAAGGACAAGAGACTGGACAAGAGCCAAAGGCTTTGACAGAACAACAGGTTTTGGATTTGATTGAAAAGAGAGCAACAGAGATAGCACAGAAACAATCTCTCGAAGCAATCAGGCAAGCCCAGAGCCTCACCGACAAATTAGACGCTCGACTAAACAAAGAGTTCGAGAACAGGCTAAAGGCTATTGAATCTGCAACTGGAATACAACTGACGGAAGCACAGAAGTACGCACTACAGCGTCAGACAGCAGAACAGTTGAAAGCAGAAGAAGCCCAACAGGAGACCCCTGTTCAACAACCACATCCGCTTATGGCAGATGTGAAGCGTATCGCAGACAAGTATGCTGGGACGATCATCACCAGCCAAGACCCCGAATACGGTACTGTCAATGTTGATGGTACGTGGGGCGAATGGCAAGAGACATACGAGCGTGCGGTAAAGGCTAAGGTTAGTCGATTAGCGCCTAAACAAACTCCTTCAGTTGAAGAATCAAACGCGAATCCCGAAGGTAGGATTGCAAAAACTCCAGTTAGTAAAACTGGTGGATTGCCTGATAACCTTCCCGCCATTGATTACTTCAAACAAGCTTTATCTAAAAAATAGTCTTTGAAGGAGACCTAAATGGCTTACACCCTGTCTGATTTCTACGCACAGGCGACCCAACCTCTTAAGAAAGGCATCTATGATATTTTCCGCAAGGAAAGTTTCATCATGGATAAACTTCCCTGGGAGACTACGGGAACCAACAGTGTAGAATATCTACGCACTAAAACCCTTCCTACCATCACAGCCCGTAAAATCGGCGCTGATATGATCGCTAGTAAGGGCGTACTCGAACCTATGGAGGAACAGACCTGTATCCTCTCCGCGAATATTGACGTACCGAAAGAGTATGTCGAAGCCAAGAACACTGTTCAGGATATTCGCGCCGTCCAGCAAAAAATGTTCACGCAAGCAATGGCGTACAAGTTCAATGATATGTTTATCAACGGCAACCCCGTTACCAATGCTGATGAATTGGTTGGTATCCGACACCGCTTGATTAACGATCTCGCAGCCGCACAGTCTATTAGTGGCGCTGCACTTGACATCTCGCCTGACACCGCCTCGACAACCTGGTACAACCAACTGATCGACCTCGTTGAAGAACTGATGTCCTTGTTCGTTGATGGTAAACCTGATGCCCTGTTGATGAACCGACAGACCAAACTACGCCTTGAATCTGCATTACGCATTGCAGGTGTCCTTGATACCACAAAGGATAACTACGAGCGCAAACAGACCACATGGGGCGCTGGTGGGCCTGCGATAATCGACATTGGCTACAAGGGCGACCAGTCCACGGGGATCATCCTCAATACCGAACTCGCTAATGGTACTGCCGTTACTGGTGGTGTTGATACCTCTATCTATGCGGTCAAGTTTGGCGAGGAGTTCCTTATGGGCTTCCAGAGGAAAGCATTGGAAGCAGAAGATCAGGGATTGCTTGAGAATCGCACCATGTATCGGTCATACATTGACTGGGATCCTGGGATTATGATTGTTAATCCGCGCTCCGTTGCCCGTTTGTATGGCATAGTCGCAGCGTAAAGGAGAGTGAAAAATGCCTGCTGATACCAATTTAATCATCAAGTCAAGTGGTGCTGTTACTACGACCACAACCGGTTCTGTTGTTGACCTGGGAACACGTGTAATCCAACCTTTACGTTTTCGGTTGAACGTGACCTCGATCACTGGCGCTACCGGAACTGCCGCGATCAAACTACAGCATTGCGCTACAACTGGTGGAACTTACCAGGATTTAGGCGCATTTGCTTCTGTGACTACGGCTGTGGGTGAGCAGTTCCTAACTGTTCGTCCTATGCAGTTCATCAAGTATGTTGCAACTATGTCCGGTACTACACCGAACATGACCTTTGCGATTGATGTCCTGCCTGCCGGACGCTACAACCGTCACTAACCACTAAGAGGGGGGAGATGAAAATTCTCCCCCCGAAGGACAACTTATGACAACGCTTGCAGACATAATGCTAGACGTTGCCGAAATTCTTGGTGGCGTTAGGGTTGGCACGGCCACAGGTGGCAGCACAACCACACTTGTAGATACAAACAGAACCGAACCTGCTGAATACTGGTTAGACGGTACGTTGTTTCTATTAAGTGGAACTTATGCTGGTGTTGCTTCAAGGATTTCTGCATACTCTGAAAACACAATAACCGTACCTGCTACAGTTGGTGGTGCAATCGTAGCTGGTGTTCAATACGCCGTTGCTCCCCCTAAATACACCTTTGACCAAATGCAAATTGCAATACAAAGGGCTATAGATGAAGTGGGAGAGGCGGTTGCTGTTGATATAACTACTCTCGTTACTGCCACTACACATACCTATGCCCTTCCTGCCGGAGTATCTAATGTACTTCGTGTGGAAGTTGCTAGTTCTACTACAAGCCCTTACTCTTTTCAACCTACCTACTTCTGGGAAGAAAACAGTGGGTATATCTACTTTGTACCAACCAAAGCCCCCTCTACTGTTGGGGCGATCATACGTGTGTGGTATCGAACTCCACACGCTGCCCTCTCTTTATACAGCACAGTTGTTTCTCCGAATGTAAACCAGGAATGGCTGAAGTGGAAAGCGGTTGTGAATGTGTATAGGGATACTATTTCGCAAACAGGTAAAGATGATGCTGTAATCATTGAACTCTTGAATCAGGCTATGGCTAAAGAAAAAGAGTTGCAGATGCGGAGAAAGTCTTTACATAACTACATCACAAGTAATGACCCTAAACTGGCGAGTTATTAATGATTAGAGTATCTCCTGACGAAAAATCACCTACTCACGACTTCTCTTTCTCTGATGGGGAAAAAGAAGTTGGTCTTATTGTTGTAGACAGTAAGGGGGATCACGCTCCTTTATCTGTGTCTGGGGCTAGTACGATCCGAACAGCAGTAAAGACAACTACAGGTAATACTAAATACTCTGACTTTGAAGCGCCATACTCACCTATCGCACAGGATAATTGGGCGAATGGCAGGGGTGGCGAGGACTACGATAACGACACATCAAAGTTTATGGATTCTTATAGATGTAATTCGTTACAAGGTACGATAATGCTAGGCCCGCAAGCAACTTATACCAAAGGGTTTAGAGATCAAGACTTCTCACTTCCAGGTAATTTATCCTGGCACTCGATGTTATCCGGTGCTACTAAATACCTTGCAGTAAAGTTTACCGCTTCTTCAAGTTATTCCGCTACGGCTATTTATCTACATCTTCGCCGGAGGGGAACGCCTACCGACCTAACGATTGAGTTGTGTTCTGACAGTTCTGGGCCGGATACAGTTCTACAAACAACCACAGTTACAACAACTAATATTACAGATACCGTTGCTGTGTTTCACAAGGCAACTATAACGGCTGAATCGCTCACGGTTGGTACATCATACTGGATAAAGGTTTATGCCGCTTCCTCTACAGACGAGGACTACTGGCAGGTTGGAACTAAGGCTCTTGCTGGAACTACAAAGAAGTCTGCCGATAATACTACTTGGGCTGATGCTACGATTGACCTGTATTATCGGATAACTGCTGCTGACGTTGCTCCTGCAAGGATGAAGTTCTTTACTTATAAAAGAGCCGCTTGGTGTGTAAAGTCTGCCGATACTGGCGCTCCGGTCTTATATCTCAATGGAGATATTGGGGCTGCTGATGCCAATACAGGTGCTTTGACAACTCTTGTTGATGCTACAAAGTCTTGGGTAGCGAGTGAGTGGATAGGCGCTATTGTTATTCTTGTGGGCGGTCCTGGTTCAAACGAAACAAAACCCTGGCGAACTATCACGGCAAACAGTTCAAACACACTCACATTAGATAGTGCTTGGGTGGTAGAACACACAACAGCTACTGAATATGTGATTGTAAATACAGACAAGTGGCAGGTCATAGCAGGACACGGACTTACCGCTCCCGTTACAGACATATTTATCAATAATAACTTTGTTTACTTCTGTCAGGGTGATGCCGTAAATATCAGACGGTTCAGATGGTATGACAATTCAGGAACAGGAACATACCAATACGCGGATGACGGTACTAACAAAGCAGTATTCTTAACTTCTGTTCGTGATTCTACGGATGGGCTTACGATCTGGAAGGCTAACAATCTTGATGCTTCCAATCTTATAAGTGTTGCGAGTGCTACTCCTGCAACTACTTGGGCGAATATGACCTTTGCTACTGCCATTCCTTTCTATGACGACAATGGAAAAATAACCTCTATTCTAGAATACGGTTCTACCAAACTTCTTTGGATATTCAGGGAAGGTTCTGTATTCAATATCAATGCTGGTGCGCCTGATGAAATACCATTGAAAGAAATGAGGGCGGTACAGTCGTGGCAGAATGGTATGGCTTCTCTTGTACACGGTGTTTATTTATACTTCAATCTAGGCTCTGGGATAGAAAGATATAACGATGGTCTTTTAGTTGATATGGGGCCGAATCGTGATGCAGGACTTCCTTCTGACAGGCAGGGAGTTGTGGCTTCTATGTCTGGGTATCCTGGTAAGTTCTTCGTGTGCGTGGATGCTGGCGATAACACGTCCTCTTTACTGGCTTACAACCTTGTAGGTTATCACGAAATCTTTAGGTCGCCAGTTGCAGGACAAAGGATATTTCACAGTGTTATGCAGACAATTCCGGGGGATGCTCCCGATAGATTGTGGGTGAATGTAGGGCAAGACCTTATTTGGCTGTCGATGCCCTCTCTTACAGTAGACCCAAGTAAAGATACTAATTCAAGGTTTACACACGAAAGTTCATTGATTACAGGATGGATGTACGCTACGCTGTTTGATGTTTACAAACTGTATAACTCGGTGAAACTGTTTACAGAGAATCTGGACGAGGATCACCACTTTATAGAAGCAGACTACCAATTAGACAATGAAGATGATGGATGGATTGCTCTTGAAGATAACTTTTACTTATCTCCAAAACAAGAGTATCAACTATCGGAAACAGGTCTTACGGGTTATCGACTTCGTATGAGATGGCGACTGTCTACTGACGATGCAAGCACGACCCCTATTATCAAGACAACTGTAATAGAAGCGATCAGTAAAGTTCCCCCGAAATACTCTTATTCATTCTCTTACAGGGCTAAAGATGGGGATGTGAACTTACGTGGGGAATCGGAAGATTACACAGCCGGAGATAAGATAGCCCTATTAAGGCAATGGTCAGACCACGTAACACAACTAACAATGAGAAGCACGATGTCAGAGTTTGACAACAAGCAAGTGTTTATCGACCCTGCTCCTATCCAACCATTCCAAGAACACAAGGAAGGTTACACACACAGGATGGTAGCAACGGAGTTAACTTGAAAACTCCGAAGTTAAATTACGACAAAGTACCTGGTCAGTTGAAGAACGCTAGAAAGATAAAGCACGGAGATGGGTACATTGCAGGACACTCTTACAAGATACAGAAAGAACCTGAACCAGTACAACCGCAAGAGTGGCAAGGAAAGGCAATCGGTTCAGTAGAGGAATGGAGATGGATACTTGCTAGTCTTTATTACAAAGTTGATTTCGATTACCAGGTAGATATAGCAGGTGGAAGAAACATTGCTGGTGGTTTAGTTTTAGACTTTATGATGCACACCCAGCCGCTATGGACACCAGTAAGTATCAAGGGTAGATATTGGCACAGTGGAAGAACAGAGGTAGAGGACTTGATTAGAGAGGCAACTTTAGCAGAGAGATACAAAGGACAAATATTCCCTTTAGTGAGTATTTATTCTGACGAGTTGCCCGATCTTGACACTACAAAAGAAGTATTCAGAAGGAACATATCATTATGAGCATACGCGCCCCAATCTATAATCCAGAACCATTTATGCAAGGTGATACCTGGACACTTACCATTGATGTTCAGGATAACAATGGAGCAGCTAAAGACCTTACAGGTTACACAGCAAAGTATGAGTTGAGAGAAAGACCTGGCTCTCCTGTATTGTTGGCGCTTACATCTACCCCTGCTGCCGGAATAACCATTACTGCTGCTACTGGTAAGATTGCTCTTGCAATAACGTCTACACAATCTGCTGCTCTTAATTTTAGCAAAGCCAAGTGTCAGTTAAAGTTATCTTCTAATGCTACTCCACCTGTAGTTCAAACATTGTTTCACGGCGATCAGGTAATTTATTCAAGGATAGCACAATGAAACTTGTGATAAGTGAAACTGTAAACGATATTCCAGTTGTAACAGAGAAGGAGAACATCATTGTAATCTCCGACTTTGATACAGGCGCAGGTGCTGTCCCGTTATCTACCGTAACTGGTAAAGGCTCTCTGATAGTTGGAACGGCTAGTGCTACGGTTGATGAACTTGTGGTTGGGGCAAATGGTACAAGCCCTATTGCTGATAATACAGAAACTACGGGTATTCGCTGGGGCGCTCCCGGTGGGTCATTCACCGCTTCTGATGCAGAGAATAGAACGCTAACAGGAACACTTGTTCTAGTGGATGCAGATGCTTATGTGCAGTATTGTGACCCTGGCGGGGCGAGTAGAGATATAACTTTACCAGCAGAAGGAACAGGTAATCACCCATTCTATATCTACAACACAGCAGATGCAGCAGAAGTATTGACAGTAAAGAACGCCGCCGCAACTGTTATTGGTGTTCTCAATCGTGGTGATGCTGGATTGTTTGTAAGCAGTTCTGCAACGTGGACACAGGATAAGCAGATAGTAACAAAGATACTTCGTGGGTCAATCTCTAATCCACAGGCGGTTTATGCACAAGCACCGCAAATAGTCCTCATTGATTCAACAGAAAGTGCCATAACGACTACTGGAATTTATGTAAAGTTAAATGATTCAACTCCTGGCGCTGAACTCGCTGGAGATATGATGTTTGCGGACGATCAGTTTGACGGTGGCTTTGCCAACCCCGTAGTTATAGGTGTGTGTGATACGACTTCTGGAGTGTTCGCGGCTACTACTGGATTTGACGATGCCACTATACCTAGTGGAAAAGCGGTTTACTTCCAGATGGATGCAAGCCCTCACGCTGATATAAAAAGATTCACCATTAAGTTTATGTACACGGTGGATTTATGACAACTCTTACTTTGCAACCTGACGAAACAACTGGTCTGGATACTTTTACAGATTACTATAACGCAACCACGAACTATGCTACTAACGCTGTTTTGCATTTAGGGGATTCTGGTGGCTGGCCACAGACGGCGTTACTTACTTTTTCTGGATTATCGGCAATACTTCCAACCGCTATTATTACTAGTGCTACTTTGACTTTATACCTTGCAACAAAGGGTCGCAATTCTACTTTGTACGCTTACGGATTACTTAGAAATTGGGTGGAATCAGAGGCAACCTGGAATATCTACTCAACTGGAAATGCTTGGCAAACCGTAGGCGGTACGGGAGCGTTAGACAGGGATGCCGCCGCCGTAGGAAGTGTTGCAATATCTTCTACTGGCGCTAAAGATATTGACGTAACTGCATTAGTACAGGCGTGGGTTAATAGTGGCAGGGCTAACTATGGGTTTAGTTTGAATGAGGTCTATACCAGCAATAACACCTATAACGACTATGTTTCGTCTAGTGGAGCAACTTCCACGCAAAGACCCAAACTTGTAGTCGAATATATTTTGGGCGGTCAAGTGATTATATGGAGTGAACAATGATATTTACAGACGTATCAAAATGGAACGGCGTAATTGATTGGTCTAAACAAGTAGCACAGGGTGTTGAGGGTACATACATCAAGGCTACTGGTTGTGGTGATTGGGGCAATTATCTAGATTATAAATTCAAACAGAACTCTGAATCCTGTCCTCATAAATATAAGGGGGCATATCACTTCTTCGACTACAGAAAACCAGGAGCGGATCAATGTAAATTCTTCTTAGATACCGTTGGCTCTTGGGGTAATCTAAAGGGAATGTTGGATATTGAGGATAACTCTGGTAGTGGGTGGGCTAGACTTGATGGTATGTATGGAACTGCCCTGAAATACGCTATGGAGTTTGTCAATCAGTATGCTTTAGAAACTGGTCAATATTGTGGGTTGTATCTCAACACAGGACTTGCCCGACAAAGGGATTGGATTGGTCAGTATATCTTTAGAAACTTTACCCATCTTCCTTTATGGATAGCAAACTATAACGACATCTCTGTTCCTCCTACTGGTGCTTGGAGTAAATATTCTTTATGGCAATACACCAGTGAAGCAGACGGAATACTTTATGGCAATGACATTGGCAATAAATACATTGACCTCAATAGGGTAAATGACCTGTATTCTTTGATTGCAAAACAGGTTGAAGAAGAACCAGTTGTATCTATTCCCGTGTTGTCTGTTCCCTCATTCAGCCAAAATGACGATAGTTGGCGAAATGACAAACTTGGATTCTCTGACTATACCATTGGCTCTCATGGATGTGTGATTACAAACCTTGCTGGAAAATTGAAGTCGCTTGGGATTGACACAGACCCAGGAAGATTGAACAAGGCTCTTATAGGTGTCAATGGGTACGAGGGTGCAAACATCATTTGGGATGCAATAACCAAACTCTATCCAGAAATTACAGTTGATTGGAATATGTTCATCAAGGACGCTTCACTGGTAACAGAAGCAAAGATTGATGCGGTACTACAGAGTAAGCGTGACGTTATGGTGCAGGTGGACATCTACCCATCAACAACCATTCTTGATCCACACTGGGTAAATCTCATTGGTAAGGATTCCAACGGATATATTATGAACGACCCCATAGATGGTCAAACTTTGCCATTCAAGACAAGGTATACAAAGGCGTTGAGGACAGTTGTTTACAGTGGCAATCCTGCTGTACCAGTTATTGACGATGCAGAGAAATTGAAACGGTTATGGTATGCGCACACGGAGTTACACTAGGGGGGTATGATGGACGAAGCCTTGAAGTATATGATAGTTGTAGCTGGTGGTCTTATGAGTTACGCAGAAATAAGGCAGGCGATAAGGCTGTCTAAAATAAAAGCAGATTACGCCTGGGTAAAATGGGGGCTTGGCATTATGGGTGCTTACTGGTCTCTCTATTATATGTTCTCAATTATCAGGGACATATTTGGTATCAGCATATACAATCATCAGGTGTTGGTTAGAAGTCCATTGCTGGTTACGATCTCCCTTGTTGCAGCGGGAGCGATTATGTCTTTAAGGAGAACTAAATGAGCATTGAGCTAATCATCGGAATCGTAGGGGTACTTGGTTCTCTAGCAGCGACATACATTGCGTTGCGAAAACAGCCGCAAGAAATACTAAAGTTAGACGCAGAAGCGACTAACCTTTACGCACAGGCTATGGAAAAAGCACAGGCTTCTTTTATGGCGAGGATTGATAACCTTGAAGTAAGAGTTACATATCTTGAAGAAGAAAACGAATTGTTAAAAGATTGGGCTGAAAGACTTGTGTTTCAGGTAAAGTCTCTTGGCGCTGAACCTGTAAAGATGAAACTAAAACCAGTAAGAATTTCAAAGTAATGCAAGAGACCGCCCTAGATTTTTGGGGATACGGTCTCTTAAGTTTACCGGACTTTGCCGGGTCGAGCAAGCCGTATATCTACGACTATCTATATTATACCATTAAATCTTAACTAATAGTGTTTTACGTTTCTCTTTATCAAGTTGATTCTCTTTCTTCCTTGACAGGCATTGACAGTTTTGACAGCGCACACTTTCCCACATACCAGCCGGAGTGTAATACCACCCTTCGTGTTTCACTTGTTCACTTCCACATACAGGACATTGTTCGGTTTCCATCTCATTGTATAAGGCTACATTGAATCCCTTTACATACGGTCTAACTTTGTAGAACAGGTTTTCCGTAGCCCCTATATCCCCTTCGTTGTACTCTAGCATTGTTTGTAGGGCATCTTCATCCCCGTCACTACAAGCCTTCCATAGAGGGAAGCCATCGTTATCAATCTTGTTTCTTATTCCTAATTGGTCATTGATATACTTCATCTTATTACTTGCAAAGCGGAAATTTTGTTTGGCGATCAAGAATGTATCAATGATAACGTATTTCAATGGGGGGAGATTGTATTTCAGGAACATCATATTTATGTACTTTACATCAAACCCTGCGTAGTTATGTCCGATAACAACGTCTGCCTGGTGAAGAAACTCCCAGATAGATTTAGTTATTCGTAAAGCATTTCTCTCTTTGGCTTCTTCTGTGGTCATTACATCAGAGTGCATTTCGTGTGAGTTGAGATACTTACCAGCCCACGAAAGCATACAGGAATCCTCAATTATCTGTTCGATGGATATGTTCTGGTCGAACAATCCCCAAGAAAAGACAATCATAGGTAGTGTTTCAATATCAAGAACTGCTACCTTCGGACTGTCTGCTGTAAAGTGAATAGGGACTAACTGACTATATCCACTCTCTTTTGCTCCAACGGCTCTACGGTACGCAGCCCTGACCTTTTCTTTACTTACCTTGAATTTCCTTGCCAGTTCTCCCCATTTTGTATTGTAGTTACGTAGCGTTACAAGTTCTTCTATCTCTTTAGGCGACCATTCTTTGTAACTACCCATTAGTTTTCACCATTTCTACCGCTTCTACAATACGTTGAAGCGCATCAATGACCAGTCTACGAATATCACCTGGCATTGGTATCTTGTAGACTGCTTTACGAAGGTTGGCTACAAGTTCAAGGATGTTGTTATCTTCCTGTTCTTGCTCTGGATAGGAAAATACTGCTATCAAGTGATCCACGCTGGCTGGTCGTCCTCTATCGTCCATATTATTTGTAGCATAACTTAGAATCTCTGACCAGTGATTGAACTTCATTGCGAATCTGAAATGATCGAAAGATAATACTTCAAACTGCTGTCTGATAGTTTTAGGATAGAACTCTGATACCTCTGCGTAGAATCTGACAGTCCTTGATGCTCTCCCAACAAACGCACCAACGGCTTGATAGATGGTTTGTTTGGTGATGTCGTTCCCTGCCAGTTGGTTGAGGTAGATACAGTCGTTGGTTATGTCACCGATACGCCAGGCATTTTGTGTCACACTCTGACCGATGGCTATGAGTTCAGATACAGTATCGGGGGGGATGATTTTCTCGTAGGCGGTTATCATAGTTTAGCCCGCATTGAAAGACTTTATGACTATCTTCTTTTCATTAGGCTCTACCAACTCTGCGCTAACGTCCCACTCTCCCCAAGTGTCTGTTTCCCAATCTTCGTAGTGCGCCTTCAAAAACGCTATGGCATCTTCTGGTGATTCTGCAACGATAACTGCGGAATCGTACTCGTCCCAACCAACATCGTCATTCCTAGAAACCTTATAAAAGTTTAGCATCTCTCTCCTTTTTCCAATACTCCTGTGCTTTTGCCGTTTCAAATATGGTCAAATTTGAAAATTTATATTCAAGATTATTCTCTATGCTAGGATTCTGACTTCTATCATAGAAGATTCCGAGTTTCTCTTTGATGTGTAGAAACTTAACTCCATTCACTTGAAGATTTAACCAAAACCAATAATCGCCAGCTACCACGTAATCTTCTGGAAACCATCCGTAAAGTTCGTGTAACTTCCTGCGATAAGTTGGGACAGGGCCGATGAAACAGCCGGAGAATAAGTCTCCCTCTCCAAGTTCAAATGGGAAGCGGTCTCCGTTAAGTTCATATACCACGTGGCAGTCAGGATACGCCAATGAGTAAGAGGGATTCTCTTGAAGGGCATTACACATCCTTTCTATGGCAAACTTTGACAATCGGTCGTCACTATTCGCAATGTTCACGAAGGTAGTATCGCACGCTTTGATAGCCATGTTCCACGCAGCATATACAGTCGGAACATCACTTGTAATTATAGTTGTTACTTCTGGATACCTCGCAAGGATTTTAGATTCTTCGCTATCTTTTAGTGCAACGGCTACAATGTTAGGGACTTCTGATTGTTCGAGAAGGTTTTGTATTCGTCCCTCTAGCCAGTCTTTACAGAAGTAAGCGGAGATAATAGATGTACAGCGGTTCATTTCTTCCTCCGAAAATCTTTCCACGATGGCACATTACCTTGTCTGGTGTGCGCCAGTCCCCACACATTTGCTGTGATAATCAACCTGTATTTGAACCACGACCAATACTTATGACATTTGACTTTCACAACAAACAACCACCCGAAAGGAAGAATCGCATCTCTACGAATAGCAAGCCACTGTCCGCTTTCAATTCTATGTTCGATCAATAAGAACTTCCAGGGAATGTCTTGTGTATCTTTGCTTTCCAACAATTCTATACCTAAAAGTATTGGCTGGTTTTTCTTGCCTATCCACTTGTAAGTATAGTAATGGTGTCCAAATGGTTCTAATTCGTGATACTGACATTCTATGTAGGCAAAGCTTGACATCATATTTTCGCTAGGACACAAGTTATTCCTCCTCTATATGCCATCCACCAATCACGATAATGTTTCTCACACGCTCTCATAACGTCTGGATGTTGAGCGTCATAATTGTCGATTACAATGAAGTTGTCTGTTACCTTCATACAATTTTCAATGTCAATTCTGGGATTCTCCCCCCAATGGTCGCCGTCCACATAAGCAGTAGAAAACCTTATCCCCTCGATAGGAAATGGATTAGACTTTGCCTTGATGATTTCCAAATAAACGTCAAACAATTCTGCGTTATTCTCTACCGTTTGTAAGTCTACAGGGATGTCACAGATTGGATCATTGACGCTTTCATACTCCGTACCTTTGTAGTAACCGTCAAAAGGATCGACACAGTAGGTATCCCCCACTACGTTGAGTTCGTTCTTTAGCAGCGCAACACAGATAGCGCTCCCGCCAAACAGTGTTCCTATTTCCAGGTGATTGCCGTGTGGAGCGAGGGCGACATACTCTAGTAGTCTCTTGACGTTATCCTGCTCGTTGCACATCCTACCTATCATACCTTGTGATACTTTCCTGATGATTTCGTTAATCAATGTGACCTCGCTCAAAAACATCCAATGCCGAATCTTCTGTGCAATTTATTATACGTCTACCGTTCATCTCGTAGACATCTCTTGCGATAGCGAAAAACATTTCACTCTTTTGTAGGTCAGCACAGTTCCATTTATCGCCGTCTTTGACATAGTTGGGATCGAAGTGGTTTACATCCTCACCTCTCCAAGTTATTAAAGCGTTAGGCGCAGGGGGTTGGATATATCTATGGTCAACTCCTAGAAGATAAACTGTTCGGAAACCAAAAAAATATGCCAACTGTAATAATACGAATGTGACCGAGTATCCCTCTTGTACCGCCCATCTTGGACTAACTGAAAACTGCACAGATACAGTTGATCGTAATGGTGTACAACCAGGAATAGATACTTTATTTGTCACAAACTTCTCGATACATTCAAGTTCTTCAATCTCTTTGGGATACTTGTTGGCTTCTGTAGGGTTGATACAACAGTAGTAACTAGGTGTGGTGTACTTCATAAAGATACGATTAGAGCCGAAAGTAGGCAGGGTGTCAAGGGTTTCATTCTTTACGTCTGCGAGAGACGGCCCATTGCCGAGGACAAAACAAGAGGTCATCTCAACTCTCCGTTCTCTCCCACAAGCCCATGTTCAGCATACCAGCGTCTAAATGTTTCTTCGTCTGTTTCTTCTTCGGAGATGTGAGGGCTACGACAATCTGGGTCGACATACATTTTTATCCCTGCTTCTTTACACTTCTTTGAGAATCCAACATCCTCTCCAGGCCATAAGTTCTGCCAAAAGCCATCGTAAGAATATGTAAACCACGGAGGCTCGATCTGGGTGAAAACTGACCTGTGAATAAGTATCGAACCTGCGCCTAGTACATCTACTGTGAATAATGTATCAGGCCAGTTCATCGGGATAATCCTTGCGCCATCCTCGTCTATTGCGTGGAACGCTGGGGCGTATGGAGCGCGTCTTTGGAAGTTCAGCCCACCCACTACTCTTATTTCGGGGTCGAGCATCGGCCAGCGACAAAGTTTCTGTAGCATATCAGGGTCGTGCTTGTGGTCTGCATCCATCATCAAAATATGGGTGTACTCTGGATTCTGGAGTAGTCCGATTGCTGCCATGTTCCTGCTTTGATCGGTGCGTCCATATTGCATATGTAGAAAACTTAACCCTTGTCTGGAATAATGAAGTAGCGAGGGCATAACCTTTTCGGGGGCAGGTAGACTTCTCTCGTTAGGAACAAAGCCTAATACTTTTATAGGCCACGTGGTATAGGGTTGTTGGATTAGTTCTTCTACTTCGGATTCATTCATAACTTATCCTCTAGGAACGGATACAACCGTCCTTCATCGTCCTCGCTCACCAGGATACCATCGTGTTCGAGTTGCATAAGTGCCTCGTTGACATACCTCGGCAAAATATTAAGGGCGATAGATATTTCCTTTACGGTTTTTCCACCGCCCTTACATATCTCGGCGTAGACATTTAACGCAATGTCGTTACGCTCCGTACTTCTCAATCTTCTTTTACGCTCTTGAGCAATACTTTTTCTTCCGCATTGGTTGTAACCAGTTTGATTTCTTTGACGGAAGTAAACTGTGGAGTGACCTTGAACAAACCCTGATTCACGCCGATAGCCAGTAAGTAAATACCAACGGCTGCTGCGATTCCCTCTTTTGTACAGGCAAGGTTTGATTCAATGACGTTGTAGCAACTTAAGACTAAAGCGGCTACCACAATGAGAAGGATAACTCCTGCCATAATCAATTTCTTGATAGGGTCTCGGAGTGCGGCGTACCAGGTATTCAACCCTGGAAACCACGAAAACACTAACGATGTAACACCACTTGCGATCAAGATTAACCAGTCACTTGTAACTTCTATTCCTAACATTATGTTTCTCTCCTTTTACTCTATTGAACTGGCTATGTCGGCGACATAACCTTCTATACGGCGGACATCATTTGTTAACCCCTCAATGATTGCCCTGATTTCAGACCTAGCCTGAACAGCCTGCACCTTACCCGCTTCCGTAGAATTACACGGAACTTCTGGTCGGAATATTCTGTAAATCTTTGTCCTGCCATCAAGACCATCTAAAACGCGAGTTTCCAGTCCCTTTACTGCGCTTGCCAATTCTTCAAGGCTGTCTAAAATTGAAACGTGTTTTTCCGCTCCACCTTCTGTCAATACCATTACATCTCCTTTTGAATGTTTGAATACCTTATTAGTATACACCTTACCGCATTCGCTGTCTATTTTTTCCGTTACCTCGCTTCCCACTTTTTGCCATTTCCTGAAAACCTTTGATTGTATCTTCATCGACTGGTATTCCCGCACACCTTAACCATAGTTGTGCGCCATCTTCTGCTCCAAGAAACTCTCTTGCTTTTGCGCGTTCTGAATAATCTTTACTACTCTGCATATCTTTAATTGCTTGATCGACTACGGCAAACGCCAGGTCTAGGCTAGGTTCTCCAAACGATGAACACCTGCTGTTTTCCAAGCGCCGCTGTACTCTTTCATCAATACGTTTTTGGGCGCACTCTGAACAAAGTTTTTTACGATGGTTGTCCCTCGTATCCACAACAAATATCTTATCACAATCAAGACAGGTTATCTCTACTGTATCAGAAAAGAAGGCTAGCATAGTGGCAAAGTTTGACATTAACCTCTCCTGTTGATTATTTTCCGTACCGTAGCCGCGCCCAACTGCCACTTGTCGGCTATCTGTTTGACGCTCATTGTCTCCGCTTTCATTATTCCAACCTTTTTAATAAACCGTCCGAAGCTAATTCTCCACCAAGATACGCGTTGTAAGATGTCTCCGCATCTTCCCCCAACACTGATAATAATTTTTTCATCAGTGTCCCATTTTTATTTAATCCAACGAACCTAAACCTCCGATAACTTTCCATAAGCAATGTGCGCAACTCTTTATTCTCTTCTTGAATTTTAGACTCAATCGGGCGCGACTGCCAATCATCCTGGCTATTGCATTGCGCACCACACCATTGACATTGAAAAACGCTTGACCCATTCAATCCGTTTACATAACAAGCTTCGTCTTTCATGCCGCAAAACGGACACGCTTTAATATCGCTCATTTTCTCTCCAGTCTGATAAAGGGGTGGTCATTATTCTACAAATTGAGTTCCAGTCCACACACGTACCGGGACTTTTTCTATTCCGAGAAATTTTGCAACCGCAAGTCGATGATTTCCGTCCAGTATTTGCCACTTCAAATTAATTGTGAGCGGCTCTAAAATTCCGTGTTCTTTAGCACTTTCTAATATTTCATCAAACTTTGGGTCGCCACATCCAAGTGATGGAGGCCATTCAGATTGTATTAAACAAGCCGGAATTATCATTTATCCCCCTTTTTAATATCCATTAAAACATCCTGTGTCACTGAAACATCAGAAGGTGAAGGTTTTGATTCTAGCAATGTTTCAACAACTAACATTTGCAAATGTGCCTTTGCGTTTTGTCCTGTTTTAATAAACCCAATCAACATAATAATATTTTCTTTAAGTTCTTTTAGTTGAAGTTTAGAATTTTCGAGACAAGCCTCTGCTATAAGTTTTTGCCGGAGCATGGATTCTTCAACTCCTTTGTTATTATCTGTTGAGGTTTTAGAATAATCAGGATTATGATAATCAGGATTATTATCTTTTACGCCCATACTGATTTCGACATCCAAATAAGTACCGTCGTAAATTCCGTTATTGGCTTCTTGAATGTGAGAAATGCGCTGAAAAACTTGTTGGGGAAGCGCGTATTCCTCCTCTTCATACTTACAAACTTCTGTAATGTGGTTTATCAACTCTTGAATGTTCTTGATGTATACTTCACGAACCCACCAGATGAACCGTTGCTCCTGGGATTCCTTGAAGCGGAGCGTGTGAAATTCAAGGCGGAGTTTGATATTCTTTTCTCTCAAGTCTGCAACCTCGTCTTGTAGTTTCTTGAAGTTTTCTCGGACTATTTCATCCGGTTCTTTATGCTCAACTATCATTTCAATATGCTGCTTTAGTCGTTTTCTGTCTTCTGGTTTCATTTCACCTCTCCGTATCTAATGAATCGAGTAATCCGGTTATTGTCCCTGCGTCATAGATTGCCATTGCCACGCCACCGTTGTCCCGCACCTTCGCCATAAACTCGATCTGGTCGTCCGATAACACATCCTTGCCAACCTTTGCATCAAACGCCAGGAAGTGACCCTTATAGCAACCAATGACATCAAATGTTCCATCTTCTGCACCATGAATCGCAAACCGTCCAGTCTTGATTAGTCCGCTGAACACGTGGAACGCAACGCCACCGCGAGACTGAATCGCCTTGATTATTTTGCGGATCAACTCGGAGTGGTCGCTCATAGCCCCTTCCATTCCGCAAAATACTCTGCAACGGCTCGCTCTAATGTCGGGCAAAACTTGTCTTTGTCGGTTTGGCTTATTGAGTAACCACTATGCCAAGTGTTATGTTCAATCGAAACAAATTGCTCATTGTCAAGAATCTCCTCCAACAGCGCCATTGCCAACCCGCTGTCATGGGTGAAGTCGGGGCAATCGTATTGATAATCGCCTTCTTCCTTGTAGCCACAATATAAAACCCACTTCCAGTATCCGTTAGGGTGGTATGCCCACCCCTTCGCCCGCGCTATTACCTCGTTTAGTTCACTGTCTGAGAGTGTGTGAATGTCCATTAGTCCCTCAACAGAAAAGCAACTAGAGCGATGAATAATGTCATAGCAATTGCGATAATAAAAATCCAAAACATTCCTTGTAATCCGATTTTGAGATACATTCCAATAATCAGCGCGAAAACCGGAATTGATGCCAGTGTATATCCTATAGTCTTCCTTACCTTTTTCATTCTCTCTCCTTGTCTGATAAAGGGGTGGTAGTATCTTTGACATAGAGGGCGTGCGGAACATCATTGCAGGATTTAGTTTCACCACACCGCTCACAACTGCCATAACTTCTTGGAAGTAATAAACTCCAACTTTCGTCTACTCCTGCTTTCGGCATACAGTCATCACAAATGAACATTATTTCTCCTCAATTCTCGCCATTAGTAGGCGGTGGAGTTCTACGGGGCAGTCGGGGGAGTGAACAAGAGTATTCAAGTCGTCACTTGTGGTTCGCGTCAGATGGTTACATTCCCCACAATAAAAGAATGGTTTACCTGCCCCATCAAGTTGCACCACAATAAACCTCTCCGCCAACCGCTCGGCATCCTCTTTGAGTTCGGCAGTGAGGGAGCGGAGAGATTCGTTTTCAGCATACAGTAGGTTGACAGCATTAGTTTCACTGCCCCACTCGTTGCCAACAAAGTTACGTTGGTTTGGAGTAAGTCGGCTAAGTACCTCGTCCCAATTCTCTCCAAACGGCTCACGATAATGTTTGCCTCTTTCGGTTATAAATGACGTTGGTCTCCCGTTGGGTATCATTTCAGCCCACTCATATGCAATCATTTTTAATTTATCTGCACCATAAAAGCGCTCATTTTCGTGTGGCTTTAAGTCATAGTTGACAATCTTCCGCAACGCCCCTTCCAGTTCAGCCACCCTTGCGGATAAGCGGTGATTTTCGCTCTCCAATTCCGGTATGCCCGTTTTATTGTTGAGAATGTCGTAAGCCGGATTTCCTCTTGAATCGGCGTGATAGTTTGGGTATGATGGACAGTTGAAATTTACGCACCCACCAGTTGTTAATTCTTCACCGCAAGATTGACATTTCATTTCATCTCCTTCTCGCTAATCCTGTCAAACTCTGCCAACTCGTCCAACGTCTTTTTGACAAATGCGTATGCGTCCTCATTCAGCCAGTATTTCGTGAACAGCGTATTCAGAACTCCACGGAGTTTTTTGTTTTCCTGCTCCAATTCCATTTTCTCTTTGTTTAGTTTCAACATTTTATCCATCTCGAAATCAGGTATGTTCATTTCTTCTCCTCTTGTTGTGCAACTTTTTCCATCTCTGCCAGGTAATCAACCTTGTGTTCTACCCACCAGGCGTTACCGTGTTCAAATATCAGGGACGCTCGATACTTGCGGATCGCGTCCACCTTCCCGTATATTTTCAGCAACCGCGTGAACTCCTTGCGCTGCGAGGGGGTCATGCTACTATCCGCCCTACTTTTAGAATTTCCTTGACTCGTTGCATAATCTCAAAGTAACTAAATGGAAGTGGTGTTCTCCAATGTGACGGGATTTTTTCGTATGCAATCCTCAGCGCGTCTGCCAAATTATTTACAGCCCAAAACAAATCGGATATTTTTTCTAACATGAGATTATCCATTTCTGAACTTGGCAAAGATGCGCTAGAAAATCCCAACGCAACCATAGCCTTGTCGTAAAATTCCCCGTAACTTTCCATAGCATCAACTGCAAAACTACCAACTTTGCCTGGGCTGTCTAGTAATAGTGTTTGCTCGAATATCCAATAGTCGCCAGTAACTGCCAAAAGGCGCAATCCCGTTGTTAGTAATATTCCCTCTAGCCACTGTTCGAGGTGCTGGGGATTGTCGGGTGAGAAATAATAGACTTCATAGTTTTTGTTCATTCTAGCGCCTCGAATGCAATAAGTTTTAGTTTGTCCGCACCATAAAAATATTCATTTTCGTATGGCTTTAGGTCAAAAAAAGCTATTTTCATAAGCACATCTCTCAAGTCCAAGATTTCCTTTTGAATATCACTCAAGTCGTGATTTAGTTGTGATACATCTTTAGAATAAGTAGCGCGAGAGATATACTTTTCTTCAAAATCTTTTTTAGAAATTGAAATCATTTCGCTTGGCTCAAAACAATCATAGTTTAGGCATATTCTTCCTGATTGACAACCAAACATATACCGAAGCCACTTGCAGTTATTACAAGTTTTATCCATCATTTTTCATCCTCTTTTCATCCTTGAAAATCAGCGCTTCAAGTTCGGATTTACTAGATTGATCCACCAGGTTCAATAGCAACCCGCGCCAGCCTTCTTTACGCTTATGCTTCTTTATTTCGCCACTCTCGATTACTGTATCATTGACCATTACCTGATAGCGGTAATTTCCAACCTTGACATCACCTGTGCCGTCATTCTGAATTTTAATTATCAGCATTCCGCCTCCGGTGGTTGTGGGAGTTTCCAATCCAAAACAGCGCAACCTTCATCGTGACCATCTTCGTCTTCCATTTGGCACAAGAAGTATTCCTTTTTCTCACAACAAAACGAGTTATTCTCTGCAATATCGCAAAGTCTATCGCCAACGGCTTTCAGTTGCTCAACCGCTTTGTCCATTTTCTCGTATCCAGAAGTCCAGAACTCAACCTTGATTTTCAGTTGCTCAACCTCCGCGTGAGAGCGGTCAATCTCGGTGAGGAGGGCGGGGATAGCATTGAGGTTGTCTACCAGTTGTCTGGAAAACAAGTTGTCGCCACCAGTCAAAGTAGTATTAACATCGATTACATTCACCCCGTTTTTGTTAATGTTCTTATGCCCCTTATGGTATTCACCTAGCGAATAATTGCCGCGACATATCGAATTCTTTAGTTCCTCGTGCAACTCTTTTGTGTAGTCCATGTCACTCCTCTGTTCTGTCTACTACTTTACGACTTTTTGAACCCCGTGTCAATAGGCAATATTTAATTCTCTTTGAACGCATCACCTAAATCGATCTCATTAGCAGTTACTTCCAGTCCTGCGCTTCTTACTTCTCCATCCTTCTCGTAAGTCCTGGGGGGTTGGGGAGTGCCTCTGACCTCTATAACTTGCATCTTTGCAAGTGAGTTGGCAAATTCCGCAAGTTCTCCCCACGCCGTAACCCTTACGAAAAACGAAGGTTTATAGCCCTTTGCCTTACTGCCACCAGTATATAGTGCAAGGGACAATGTAGTTACTGGCTCTCCTTGTGCCGAAAAACGAAGGTCAGGCTCTTTCATAATTCTTCCAACAACTGTAATTACGGGTTTGTTATTCATTATTTTCCTCTCATAATTGGATTGTGAATACCCCATCGTTCGGGCACAATATATTTGTCAGACTTCCAAGTTCTATTTGCAATCACGTCTTTTATCGCCTTCCTAGTAACACCATATTCTTTTGCCAACATATCGGTGGTCATAATCTTTTCTGCGTATACTTTCCTTATCTCGTTAACATCGTTTTGTGTAAGCTTCGCGGTGTGACATCGTTCTCCGCGAGCTTGTCTATTAGGATTAACTGGTTCTCTGCTTCCCCTTCCTTTTTTCCACTTGTCGTTGCTATTGTCTTGCGCTGTTCCTAAAAACAAGTGATTTGGATTGACACATGGTGGGTTGTCGCAAGTATGGCATATCTGCATACCTATAGGTATATCCCCGTGTAATAATTGCCAAGACACTCTATGAGAACCAACATTAATATGTCCATTCCAAAACGCCCCGTAACCGCTGATCGCGAAGCGTCCAGCCGTCCATTCCCAACAATCATCTTCTCCTTTCACGTTAACCTTCTTCCAAAAACGCTCTGGAAATATATTATTCACTCGAACCTCTCTTTAGTTTTCAAATTGAGAGAGTTATACCAGGAATCCATATCTTCCCCAGCCTCTTTTTGTCTTTTCCAGAACCCGCATCGGTGTTCGTAGGAATTGACCAGCCCTAATTGATGGCACTCGTGGCAAACAGCCTCTAAATTTCGGGGATCATCTAACTTTTTATTGCCTTTCCTTCGATGAACAATACAATGATGAAGTTCTGTTGCTTTATTCCAGTAACAAACTTGACAATACTCACCACGCTTTGCAATGATACTGTCAAACAACTCTTTGTCATACATACTACCTCCTTACCGCATCAAAGTATTCATCATCAGGAGTAGAGGGGCGGAAACCTTTGGGTAATCCTGCGCCTCTTTTATGCTGTGCAATCGTACCTTTGAATGTCTTTAGAAATGAGTGTAGGTCTGCGTAAACCAAACCCTTACTATCAAACTTATCAATGAGTTCGCGGAGTATTTCCCACGCTTGATCTATTCCACCTGCGAGTTCGATCATATCTGTAGAGGGAGACCACCAAAACTTCTGGATAGTGGAAGCAGGTACATCTTCTGGAAAGTCTAGTTGCGTCTTTGCTTTGAAGCGAGTAATGAGTTCGTCTCGCAATTTCTTTTCAGATTTTGTTTTCGTTTTTGGAAAACGATTGTTTGTATTCTCTGTTGTAGTCTCTGCTGTATTCTCTGTAGTTCCTATTAACGAATGTGGCGTTGCCATGTTCCCGAAAGCCGTATCGCCATGTTCCCCATCTTGGCGTTGTGGATTTCCCGAACTTGGCGTTGCCACTATGCCCTCCCATAATTCATCAAGTTTATCCTTGTTCACTTTGAATAACATTCGATGTTCTATCCGTTGGTATTTTTCTTCCAACAAACCAACATCAACAAGATTCTTCCTGGCGGTCTTTTGTTCATCGTAAGATAATCCGGTTTCTTTAGTTATTTCTTCTGCTGTTTTGTAAATCCAATTATCTTTGAGGGTTTCCTTACCTATCCAATAAATGAATTGGCACAAGAATACTGTTGCCGATGTGCTTTTAGTGATTACCCGAAGGTTGGGATAATATGCCACTGGTTTTCCGATGCCTTCTAATGTTTCTGATAACTTCATGCCAACCCCTCGCGTTCAAAATAAAACAAGAATTTGTCGGGATCTGGAACGGTTATTCCTTTTTCGGCAAGCCACATAATTTGAGCGAAACTAAAAATCATCCCCATATTTTTTTGATACCACAGTCTAAATTCTTCCAATGACTTGATTCGCTTTGAGGAATTACAGGCCTTGCAACACGGCACTAGGTTGTCAATGGAATTGTCCTTTGCTGTAAATATCGGAACAACGTGGTCTATCGTAAAATGACAGTTGTGAGAATCATCAAACTCTATTCCACAATACCAACACTTACCTTTTGTTTTGTTCCACACTTCAATGACGGTTTTGGCGCTAAACGTTGTTTGTGACATTTCTCTCCCGAAAATAAAAGCCCTGCCGCCCAAAGATGATTGGTTGCTGAGGCCAACGGTGGGTAGCAGGGTTTTTATAATCATCTATCCATTAACCTCAGCAACCATAATTATACGACTTTCTTATTTCCATTGCTATTTTATTTCCCCCAATTTGCGATCAGTACCTTCGCAGCGTCCATCTTGAACTTGTCGATCTCGGAGAACTCATCGGGTTTCTTTTTGCGCTTATCGACCTTTGAATTGAATCGTCTAACCAATTCTTCTCTAGTCAACTCGCCATATGGTACACCCTCGCTTGATATAGCCGTTTTCGCCATCTCAACAGTCATACCTTCGACTGCGCCCAACTTTACCGCTTCGTCTTTCACGGATGGTTCTTTGTTCTCCACGTGTGGTTTGTGTGCGTCAGTATCTTCATCGGCGTACATCCCCAGGATAGAAGCAAGCGCATACCTGCGTAGATAGGTGATGGCTTTCCCCGCTTCCTGCGCGATATTATTCCCCTCAATAGGGATGGTTACGGTAGACGATATACTTTCGCCGGATTCGTGGATAAGCATTGTAGTGATTCCAACTTGACCACTACCACCCACTACTAACTGACTTACCGCTAGACCATTTGCTTTCAATACTGGTTTGGCTGTTTCGATCACAGAACCCAGGTCGGCATACTTTGATTTATAGAACGGATTGGTTGCGTTCATAGCAACCGCTTTCATTTGTGACTGTGCGTTTACAAGAGCCTTTGCTAGATTTACGTTTTCCATCATTCTCCTATGGTATATCCATCATCTCAACATCACACTCAATAGGGAATACTCCCTCTTTCTCACAATCCAAACAAATCTCATGTTCTCGTAAATACCAATCTCCTCCTACAAATACATCAGAACCGATACGATCAACATTCTCATGGGGGCAGTTCAACTGTTCTGATAACTTCCAGGCTGTAGTCTGTAGTCTTTTACACTGTTCAAGTTTCTCATTCTTGGCATCAGGACTACCAACCATGATAACATATTCTTCCCATGCTTCTTCTGCCAGGTCACGAGCGAGTTCATATTCTACAACATCAATAGGTTTACGGGCAAACATTTATTCCTCCTTGATGATAAGGTGAATGTCGGACGACAAAGGATTGAACGCAACGGTACGATCTTGGTGATTCTTAGCCCACCACAAGCCATCTTCTTTTAGCAGAAGGGTAAATGGCGCTGATTGTTCTCCGTTCTCGCTCCCCCAAATCAACCTAAACTTATCGCCTACGTTTATCATTTCAAATGCTCGACTGGTTCAAATCTGACGTTGTAGAAATAGTATCCGCCTACCGGGTCAATGTCCGTTGTTTCGTCAGGTATAAAACCTCCCCCATACCACCCGCCATCGTTTTTATGGAAGTCACCCTCTCCAACCCTTCCAATCAAATACGCGTCATTATGAAAACTATCTTTGATGCCAATTTTGGTAATCTTGACTTTCATTTCCTCACTCCTTTCATAATCTGTTTATGAGAATAGTACCCACATGGGAGTATAACAAAGATGTAAATGACTAACCATATCCAGTCCATTATTCCCCCAATCTATCGCGCAGGCAGTATTCAAAGTAGTCAATAATTTCTTTTGCTGTTATTTCTCCGTTCTTTACGGCTTCTTCTATTCTGCCACACGGTAGTTCCTCGTCCTCTTTCCTGTCATAGTAAATGAAGTCTGCTACAATGTCGCTAATTGTGGCCAATATAATTTGCTTATCCATATTATCTCCTTTCGTATATCATTGTACATCTAATTTCCCAATTTGTTACCACGAGTTTTGTCAAAGTTTGACAAGTCAATTCAGGTAAGATATAAGACACAACACAACAAATACAATGAGTAGTATCATCCCATATTCCAATCTTTTAGCATATGTTGCTGATTCTCAACCTTGATCTCTTTATCTATGTTATCCCTGATGTACTTTGATACATTTCTATGCTGTTTCAAGAAGTGTAGTTGATAAGGATACACATAGACCATAAGCTCAATGACTTTCTCTTTTTTATGTGGCCTGCCAGCGCCAGGACGCGCACCGCCGTGATTATTCATAACACCCGCCTAGTTTCAAATTCAATAGCAAAGGTACAAGTCTTGCCGTTATCTTTGAAGTCCGTAACTCTGCCGTCAGGATGGCTTTCTTTTTCTTTTCGGATATACTCTTTTGGATTGTCTCCATCCTCGTAATCAAATGTATAAACAATCTTGCGGTACTTTACTAGCCCTTTAGTTGTGAACATATTTCATCCTTTCATAATAGCTGCTGCTAATTCAGCATAAGAGTTAAACGTCCCTGATGGGATATACATATTGTCAAAGTCTGACGGGTTATTTACACTTTTTATCGTGGAGCTGTGTCATGGTTTTCGCAACGTGTTCACATAAACTTAACTCATGTTGTAAATCACGAATTGCACGATTTAACTCTGACACATCTTTACAATAAATAGAACGTAAAATATACTTATCGTCATCTATTGGGATAATCCTAGAGTTCCACAGCGATTCTAGGTTGTGTGCATATGGCGAGTTTGGGTCTTGAAGAACCACGCCGCAGTTAGCACAATTAATCCACGCGAGCGGATGAGAATTGTTTTCGTCATCATACATATCCTCAATAAACTTGTAAACTTTCCCACCACAAAATGGGCAAGGTAATAAATCTAAATCACGCTTAAACGGGTTGCCCATGGTTTCTGGTTCTTTCTCTAAAAAATCGTCCTCGTAATAATCGCCCTTTGAGTCACTCATTTTGCCCCCAATTCAGAAGTAATCAATACTTCTCTAATTTCGAGATTTTTGTTATCTTTAATCGCCATTTCTGCGTGTGGAGTACACAAGTAAACGGGTTTACCAGTCAATACTCCAATATAGTAATATGAGGCCATGGTTTTTATTCCAAATATTGATTCACATTTCTTACAAGTATGATCCTTCATTTTATCCTTCCTTCTGGTGATAATCCTTCACCATGCAGCGACCTATAATATAAGTCGCTGATTGGGTGCGGGTTATAGAGAATGATATTGCGAATCTCGAATATTGATCCAGCTTCTTGATTCTAACCCTGTATCCTTCACTAATACCTTAATAGTGTCAGGGTCTGGATGAGAAGCCTTAGCATATACAGGTATATGTAATTCGGCGGGGCCAGCAGGTATATAATACCCTGTTGGTTCTTGTGGGTTAAGTCTGAATAAGGGACGCGGGATGTAATAATCTACGCCGTGCCCAGCGCCTGATCCGTTATTTCCCCAGTTCCAAAACCCGAGAGTGTGAGTTTCATAAGTTGGCTCCAGGTCTTTAATATCGCACGAGCTGAACGGGCCGCCGGATATATCTGCGTGTCCATCATCAGACAAGAAGGCTGATCCAGGTTCACAGCAGTAAGTAACGCGCCGATCCTCAACTGTCCATACTCGACCATAACGCCCAGAAGTATGAGGGTAAACGCCGTCAAATTCTCCAAAGTCAATTACATCCCCGGACTTAACGCTGGTTCTGCGAAATTCATAAGGACTTGTAACCAAACCATTTTTATTGATTGACTCTACAATGTAATTCATTTTATTATCCTATTCTCCACGTGGTAAAGTATGCGCGGGCCACTATATGAGACTAATGGAATAATTCTTTGTTTGCCGTAACTGCGTTATCATTACACAGCTTCAAAAACTTACCGGCCTTCACAAGCTCATTGTGCTTATGCAACCATTGTGCGTTTTGATCTAATTGCCATTTATTGAAGCACTCATTACAAGCGGTAAAATGTAACCCGTGTTTGGTGCAAAAACCGCGATCTAAAATATTATCCATTGTTATTTCCCTTTACTATATAGATTATGCTATACGGCCGGAGCCAGGTTTG
>Ga0209416_1000401_pt1 | contig 44654 bp, 48 predicted proteins | sample RifGroF1_FD_184001 | JGI IMG/M metagenome (GOLD analysis project Ga0209416, IMG submission 184001) | Groundwater microbial communities from Rifle, Colorado, USA - Groundwater F1 (SPAdes) (version 2) | ecosystem: Environmental > Aquatic > Deep subsurface > Groundwater | place: Rifle, Colorado...
GGTTAGATTTTCAAGTTTAATCACAGATGAAAGAATTATAAATTGGGAATAAAGTTTACTCCAAAGTTTCTTTTAATAATTAAGAAAGGATAGTAAATGAAAAATATAAAATTAATCAAAAAAGATGGAGTTAATTTTCTATGGTTCACTTGGTTTAATAATAAAAAATACTCTATTATTTGGGAAGTTGATTTTAAAAATATATGGTGGATTCCTAAATTTATAAATGAAAAACATACTGTTCATTGTGGATGGTTATTCTTTCAAATAGGGATTTGGTAAATCATCAAAAAGTAAATAAAAATCATAAACTAAAAGGAGAATAAAATATGAAAGTTAAAATTATACAATCAACATATGATGATTATTGGTATAGTAAACATATCGAAGAAGAATTTGAAGTGAAAGAATATAATACTTATGATTATAAAATTGTTGATATTAAATCAGAATATTATAATAAATATATTTTGATAGAAGATTGTGAAATTGTAAAAGATAGTGAAGTAAAAGAAAACAAAAATAATTCTAACTATAAAACAAAATTAGAAATGTATCACATCAAATTACAAGACTATGAAATAAAAGTTGTCTGCAATAAATGTTATAAAAATGGTCAAGTTGACGAAAAGTGTTCTGAATGTGGTGGAAAAGGTATACATAATAAAACTAAACAAAAATGGGAAATTTCTAAGAAATTAGTTTCAATAGATAAAATTGATAGGGATATGAAGATGGTGAATTAAGATATTGGAAAGATAAAGATTCTTTCTTTTATGAAATGGATAAATTATTACATTTTGCATATCAAGATGCTAATAATGAATGTAAGAGAAGGAATAAAGAATTAATAGAAAATAATTAATTATAGAGCGATATTGCAAAAAAAATTTTATATAAAATAATTATAATCTAACATATTTATTTTATAATAGAAAGGAGAGATTATAATAGAAAAACTTTTAAAATCTTTGACAGACCAACAAAAACAAATATTAAAAATTGCTACTAATGCAATATATTTTAATGATAACTCAGATTATTTATCTGCTTTATGGGATATAGTTTATGAAATAGCAGGGAAAGAAATTAGAGAATGTGATAGTGAATTATTTAATTTGTTAAATTATGATTAATTCTAATAGTAATTCTATAATAATATTATGAAAGGAGAAAATTATATTGATTAATAAATTAGTACAAGAAGCATATAAAAATGCAGTAGTACATGGATGGTTAGATAATCCAAGAAGTTTTGGTGATATTATTGCATTAATACATAGTGAATTATCTGAAGCATTAGAAGAATATAGAAATAAAAAATCATTCACAGAAATTTACTATAAAAATGATAAACCTTGTGGTATTCCTACCGAATTTGCAGATGTAATAATTAGAATATTTGATGCTTGTGGAGAGTATGGAATTGATTTAGAAGAAGCAATCAGAATAAAAATGGAATATAATAAATCCAGACCATTTAAACATGGTAATAAGAGAATATAACTAAAATAAAACAAACTTACTAGATATAGTAGTAATTTTATATTTACACACTATATCTAGTATCAAAATCATGATAAATGTTCGAATTGGTTTTAATATAAAATAAAATTATAAAAGGAGATAAATATGAAAAAAATACTTAAAAAACAATTAGAATTATTTAATAAAATTGAAAAACAATTTAATGAATTTCAAACTAAACAATTAAATAAATCTAAAATACAAATATTTAATAATTGTTATGAAATAGATTTTTTTAAGGGTATATATAATATTATAGAATGTCAAAATCATCCAAAAGAAATATCTTTTACAGAAAAAGAACTTGATATTTTAAATAATATTGAGTGGCCTGAATTAATTGAAGAATTGCATATTTTTTATTTAAATTTAGATCAAAAATATTCATTTACAGGGTTAAATACTGCTCAAGAAACTATTGATTTTATGAAATTTTATGTAAAAGAACAGCAATCACAATAAAAGGAGATGAATATTATCCCTATCCAATCAAGATGTATAAACTCACAACAATATTCCCTAGAAAACCTAATCCACTTATGCAAACTAACAGATAATATCAGAAATATTGCATCTACTTCAGAAGGTTTAAAATATTTAAAAACAATTCTATCAGACAAACGTGCTATCTTATACTTCAAACAAGCATCAACACGTACATTCTTATCATTCCAAAATGCGTGTCACATATTAGGCATCTCATGTTCTGAAATACGCGACACAAGCACTTCCTCAGAAGTTAAAGGAGAAACAGAACTCGATGCAATTAAAACTTTCTCTCAATATGTAGATTTAATTATAATGAGGCATCCATTTAATGATTTTATCTATGAAATATCTAATAATTTATCTGATAAAACAAGAATAATTAATGCAGGTTCAGGATCGGATCAACATCCAACACAAGCATTACTTGACTTTTATACTATTTATAAATATGGATTAGAAAATAAGAAAATTGCATTTATTGGAGATTTATTAAGAGGTAGGACTGTTCGTTCATTAGCATTATTGTTAAATTTAATTCCATCAATTAAACTATATTTTGTTGCTCCTGATAAATTTCAAATTAAGAATGATATATTAGAACAATTAAATGTAGAATATAAATTAACTGATGATTTTGAGAAGGTATTGTCTGAAATGGATGTAGTTTATATGGTTAGATTACAAGATGAATATAAATATGAAGGAATTAGTGAAAACGAAATTATAGATACGAATAAATACAGTATAAATAATAGTAATATAAATAAAATGAAAGATAATGCTATTATACTTCATCCTCTACCACGTAGAAATGAAATCAGTGTTGAAATTGATAAAGACAAACGTGCTAAATACTGGCAACAATGTGAAAACGGAATGTGGGTGAGGGTTGCTTTAATTTGTGATATGTTTGGAATAAATGATATTAAGTTATTAGAGAAAAGAATTTATTAAAATATAAATATAAATATAAAGGAGAATACAATTATATGAGATATGAAGATATTGAAATTGGAGATATTGTAGATGTTTATATTGAAGGTAATCAAACAGAAAGAGTAATGATTATTAGTAAAATATCTGACACTAAAAAAGTATTTGGATTAAATACTAAATATGAACATGTAATAATAAATCCTGAAACTGAAATTGAATATGTTATTGCTAATATAAATACATTATAATAAAGGAAAATTATTATGTCAGATATAAATAATAAAAATATAAAAACATTTGTATTTATATTAGAAGCTAGAATGTATAATGGCAAAGAAACAATTTCAAACATTAACGAATTAAATAAATTATTAGGAGAAGGATGGTCGATATTAAGTGTAAATCCTATGGGTTCAGCAGGTATGGGTACTGGTGCAAATAATTTTCCATATTCTTATTTTGCGTCAACAATATTACTTCAAAAAGCAAATTAAATTTAAAAAAATAAAATATCATAAGCAATTTTGTCATTTATCATGATTTAAAAAGAAAAAAACATAAAATTATTAAAATATGAATCTTTAAAACAAAATATTAAAACAAAAATAGTTGACTAAATTGATTCTTTTTAGTATATAATATTTCTATACAACCTTAAATTAAAGAGGTGGAATATATGGAAATAGAATATACGAAAGAACAATTAATTAAAGCAATAAAAATTAAACAAAAAGAATTAGGCAGAACTCCTACTTCATATGATTTTGAGAATATACCAATAGGTGCATTTTATAGAGTATTTAATTCTTGGAATGATGCTTTAAAACATGCTGGATTTAAACCAAATTTAGAATGCAATAAATATAACAAAGAAAAATTAATTAAAATCCTCCAAGAAACAGCACAAAAATTAGGTAGAACACCTACTACTAATGATATAAAAGATCCGTCTAAAAATATATTTATTTATACCTTTGGAAGTTGGAATAGTGCTTTAAAAGAAGCATGTCTTAAAGTAAATCAAAAAAGAAAGCGTAAGAGTATAGGATTTGAAAATATTACAAAAATAGAATTAGTAGACATGTTGGCAGAATTAATGAAAAATAATGATAATAAATTAACATTTGCTATAGTCGATAAAAGTAATAAATTCCCAAGTCTAACATTTATATTAAAAATTTTTGAAGTTACAAAATGGAGTACAGTAATAGAAATAACTAAAGAATATCTACATTATAAATCTAATAATATTGATATTCCTTTAAATTATTTTGAAAAATATATAGAAGTACAAAAAGAAAAAATTACAGACGAAGAAATATTAAATATGTTGAAAAATGAATTAGAAAGATTAAATACTACTTCACAAAAAATATTTGATGCTAAAAGAAATAAAAATGTATTTGCTTCTTCTTTCATAAAAAGAAGATTTAATACCACATGGGGAGGATTATTAAATCTTCTTAATGTACCTTATAATAAATATGAATATAGATCAAACAAAAATAGAAGACAAGAAATTATTAATAGTATAAATAATGGAACAGATGATAAAAAATTTAATAAAAATGAAATTATATTAAATATATTAAATGAAATTAAATGTCTTGAAGGCTATAATTACGATGAAATTAAACTTGAACTAAATGGAAAATTTATTATGAACTTAGAGAAATTTACTAATCAATTTTACAATAAAATCATTGATAAAATATATGATACAATAAATAAAAATTTTAAAAAGGAGGAAAATTAAATATCATTAGGCGTTAGAGGTTTTGTTGAACATCTAATTAATGAAATATGTCTTGATAGTTACCATCATTTAGTAGATTGTGTGAAAAGAAAATTAAAAAAGAAAAATAAATAAGAAAGAAAGGAGGAAATAATTTATGCAATACACAATAAGATCAGATAAAGAATTCTTTAAACAATTTCAACAATTACAAAATAGAATAGAAGAATTATCTTATCTATTTCAAAATCCAAATACAGAAGCATCAGATATAGAAATTATAAAATGGCATGATATAGCAACTAAACTGCAAAAAGATTTATCTAAATTAATAATTGAAGCACAATTTAGGTTTAGTTTAAAATTGTAATATGATAATAAATCTATAGAAAGGAGGGTACATATGAATAAGATTCATTTAGAAGCAGACATATTATCTATGTTTGCAGAAATGAATAAGGAAGAAGGTGCTGAAAAAGAAAGAAAAAGAATTGCTGAAAAGTTAGTGGATGATGGTTATTGTTGTATTAAATTTCGTATTGCATGTACTGAAAATTGTGTAAATTGTATGGAGAGATATTTAGAAGGTAAGTGACAATAAATATATAATGATACATAAAGGAGATACATATATGCCAAGAGGTTTATTAATGGGTAATATAAATTGTCCAAAGTGTGGAGAATTAATCATTAATCCTAAAGTTTCTGATATTAATAGTAATAGAGATCATATTGTTATTTGTAAATGTGGCAATTGGTTTGTAGTTGAATGTAAAAAATTAAAGTAAAAATTAAAAATATTAGAAAGGAGAGATACATTATATAAATATGAATAATTTAATATGTCCGTTTTGTTTGCAAGATATTTCAAATGGTAATCATGCTTGGAATTGTGAAATGAATCCTGTGAATATTAATAATGGTGAATTTCAATTGAATAATCATAAACATTTTAATAATTTGTTTACGAATTCTAAAAATCTAAATGAAATAATTGAAAATCCAAAAATTATAAAAATTGATATCCCACAAACTCTTGATTTATAAGGGTTTGTGGGATCGGATTTCGTGATAAAAGTCATGTTTTATGATGAAATTTAAAACTATATAAAAAAGGAGAATATTATTATATGATACCAAATATTAAAAATAATGATAGTATTATTCCATATATTCCTAAATGGTATAAAATTAATGCAGATACAATCGAAACATTAGAAGATGTTAAAGAAATTATTCGTTGTATGGATATTCAATTTAATGAATATTCTGAACTTAGTAAATTACCAGATAGATTTAAAATTGAGTTAAATAATAATAAAAATAATTCTTGACAGAATGTTAAAATAAATGTATAATATAAATAAACTTATAAAAAGGAGGTGATTTATATTTACATCCCTTGGTGGGTATTTCTAATTATATTTATTTGCTCAGGTTTTGGTTATGCATATTATATTAATAGTAAAGCATATCATGATTATGACTTTATGACACCTATGTTATGTATGGCAATAATTGTAGGGACCGTGTTAATAAGTATTGCGTTTTTGATTGGTAAGTTTTTGTGTTGATGTTGATGGAAAAGTAAAATAATAAAATATAAATATTAAAGGAGAAATATGTTATGAATACAAAATTACAAAAAATAACTAAAATGTTACAGGATGAAACACAATTACATATTTATAATATGAAGAAAATTGAACAAGAATTAATTAATCAAGAAAAAAGTATGAAAAATGTTGATTGGAATATTGCAACAAACAATATTATTGCTGACAGTATCACTATTAAAGAAAATGGTGAAATAGTTTTAACAATAAATCAAGATGGTATTAAATTAACACCAAATAAAATAAATGAATTAAAAGAAGAAAACGAGGCAGATAAATTTATTAATTTTCTTTTGGATTTAGATAAAAGAATAACAAAACTAGAAAATAATAATTTAGATAATGATATGAAGAATATTAGCAATAAAGTAGGAGAAAATATTTTTAATAGTTTAAAAAGAATGGATGTAAATATCAGATAAATAATATATTAAGGGTATTATATTAATAATACCCTTAATAATAAATAAAAAGGAGGTATTATATGATAACTTATAATAAAAATGGTGAACCAGAATTAAATGAATATGTTAGAAGTATTAGAGATATAGAATATATTATGGGAAGTTTGAATGATGAATTCATGGAATTACATGATAGAGAAAAAAAAATTACAAATAAGTTTAATGAATTAAAACAATATACTGAAGGGTTAGAAGAATTGCTTGATAAACATGAAATTAACTATGAATATCAAAATATTGATATATTATAAAAAGGAGAAATAAAATATGAAAGTAACATTATTAAATCCAGAACAAATCAAAAATATATTTAAAGAATGGGGATCATTCGCATGTGAATGTTATGCAACTCCTCAAAAGTTTGCAGAAAAAGTAGGTAATAGTTGTTTTGAATCAGGTCATTATAGCGGAAGTAGAACTGAATATATTAAATTTAAAATTGAAGGTATTGATCGTGGAATTAGTGAACAAATCATGCGACATGAAATAGGGGTAAGACAATTTCCTATAAGTGAATATACATATGATGAAAATCCTAACAATATTATAAAAAATCTTAAATCATTTAGATATGTAGATATGAATGATTTTGATTATACTACGCCTATTACTATTGATAAGATACCAGAAGCAAAAGAAGAATATGATAGAATCAACAATGAAATAAACAAAAGTAGAATTAAAATTAAAGATATTTTAATTAATAACAAAGTAAAAGAAAAACAAGCAATAGAAGATTCTAATTATATTTTACCTAGAGCAACAAATACTACTTTAACTATTGGATTTACAATTGAAGCATTAATCCATTATATGCATAAGAGGTTATGTGTTAGAGCACAGGATTTACATAGAAAAGTTGCTATAATGATGAAAGAAGAAGTAATTAAAGTATTGCCACAATTAGAAGATAGATTAGTGCCACAATGTGAGTATCTATTATGGTGTCCAGAAGGTGATATGTCTTGTGGAATTAAACCTACTAGAGATGAATTAATGGATGAATTGTTTAAAATGAAATAATAATATAAATAGAAAGGAGTAAGAATATATGAGTAATTTAGATGGTAAAATGAGTGATACTGGACAAAGAATAAATTATGGTGAAAATGCAGCACAAAGAGAACCAGATACAGATAAAGGCAGACCAGATTTAATTACTCCATTTGCTTTGACAAGATTATCAAAATGGTATGAATTAGGAAGTAAGAAATATGGAGATAGAAATTGGGAAAAAGGAATGCCATTTTCAAGATATGTAGCTTCATTAGAAAGACATGTAATTGCTTTTAAAAAAGGTGATGAATCTGAAGATCATTTATCTGCAATTGCATGGAATGCTTTTGCTATAATGCATCATCAAGAACTTGATGAATTGCAATGGGATGATATGCCACATTATTTAAGTAAGAAAAATGAAAAAGTTGAGGAAATAAAAAAGATAAGAAAAGAGAATTGTTTAGATAAAATTGGAATTGAATGGAAACCGAAGGAGGAAATTTATGAGTAAAAAATTAACATTGTATATAGATATCGATGAAGTTATAGCAAAATTCCTAGATAAATTATGCACAGAATATAATTATAAATACAATACAAACATAAAAATATCTGACATTAAAACATGGTCATTAAATACATATATGGATGGAGATAAAGCATTTGAAATTATTAATAGTCCAGGATTCTTCGGATCATTAGAACTAATTGAAGGAGCAATAGAAACAATAGAAAAATTAGTTAATAATGATAAGTATGAAGTGTTTATTATTTCTAGTCCTTCAAATGAATTTAGTGTATTTGAGAAATATTTATGGATTAGGAAACATTTACCATTCTTTGATATTAAAAATTTAATATTGGTTGGGAATAAAGGTGATTTGTTGAGTAGATTGAATGGTGAAGGTGGTGTATTGTTTGATGATTGCCCTGAATATATAAGAAAGTTCAATGGTGTGAGTGTGGTTATGGATAGAGCTTATAATAGGGAATTGGTTATTGGTATGGATTGTGATTATAGGGTTAGTGAGTGGAGTGAATTTTATGAAGTTGTTAAAGGATTGGAATTAAATAAATAAATGATTAGTTATAAAAAATATAAATAGAATATAAAAATAAATTATTTAGGAGAACTTGCAAGTTTTATGGTGTAGCTACACCTCCTGACGAGGAGGATATTTAAAAATATTAAATAATAATGAATTAATAATTTTTAATAAAGAAGAATTTGGTGAAATAAGATGTATAAAAATTGAAAATAAATTTTATGTTGCTGGAAAAGATATTGCTAAAATATTAGGTTATAGTAATCCAACTAAAGCTATTATTCAACATTGCAATAATATTATAAATTATAATTTAAATACAAACAGAGGAAAACAAAATACTAATATAATTTGTAATGATGATATTATTTTGTTAATACAAAAATCACAAATAAAATCAGTAAAATATAGACAAAAAATTATTAATTGGTTAATTAAAGAAAAAATAATACAAGATAAAATAGTTTTAAAAATAAAAGACGAAATAGAATTTTTAGACATGTTAGAAAAAGTATTAAAACCTTTTAAATATACTTGTATTAGACAATATTTAGTGTGTAATAGTAAATATAAAATTGATTTATATATAAAAGAATTAAATATTGCTATTGAATATGATGAAAGAAATCATAATGGTTATACATATAAACAACATAAAGGTAGGCAATTAAAAATAGAGAAAGAATTAGGATGTAAATTTATTAGAGTTAATGATAGTAATGATAATTTTTATAACGTAGGATTAGTTATGAAACAATTGATAGCATAGATACATAATAAATACATAAAATAAATAAGGAGGATATATAATAATTTGAACGATACATATTTAGAAACATTTACAAATGAATGTAATGAAGATTGGTGGTTTAATTACAATATAGAAAATGATATGGGTATTATATGGAGTAACGATGATTTAATTATTGATAAGAAATTCTATATTTTTGATGGTATCCATGACCCACAATTAGTATTAAGTGATGAAGAAAAAATTTGGGTAAAGGATATGTGGGAGAAACATTCTAAACCTAAAAGTATATATTTAAATTTAAACACTAAAATCCAAAAAAATAAAATTACATATCTTGAAAATAATTATTGTCCTATATGCTTAAATCAAAAAACAGAATTTGAAGATCATCATTGTATTCCTGCATCAGAAGGTGGAAGTGATGATGTAGTTAATATGTTACGTATTTGTAATAGTTGTCATTCATTAATAACTAGAGGATGTATTGAAGATATACATCCAAGATATATGACAGCAATATATCATCAAATATATTTATATGGAATTAATTTTTATAAAATGAACCCATTAAATAATAAAAGATATAAAAATAAAGACCAAGGACTTTATGAAAATCGTCCTTATTTTAAGCAAATTATTAATGATTATGATAATTTAAATAAAGATGAACAAATAGAAATAAATAATAAAATTAAAAAAGAAGCATTATTTTATTATAAATATTATAGAAGTATTGCAAAAGGAATAATTGATAATCCAATAAATACCAGTCAAGATTTAGTTAGTTAAATAATACATATAATATGGGTGATGAATATGGAAATATATACTATTCCACAACTTGCTAAACTACTTAAAAAAAGACAACAAGACGTTTATAAAATGGTTTATTCAGGAGAAATTGAATCATTTAAAACTGGTATAAGGGGGTTAAGAGTAACGCAAAAAGCAATAGAAGATTATATTTCTAGAAAAAATACAATGAGATATTTTAATATTTAAAGGGAAAGGGTATACTGTTATCGAATTAATAGTATACCTTAATTTCTTCTTTAGATAAAAAGGAGAAAATGTATGTGGCAGAAATCAGAAAGATAAAGAATGAAAAAAATGCTTGGACAATTGTTGTTTTTTTAGGTCGGGACGAAAACGGTAAAAAAATTACCAAAAGTAAAAAATTCAATGGTACAAAACCTGAAGCGAAACAATTTGCCACTATATTTGAAACACAACTTAAACAACAAAGTGGCAATTTAGATTGTACTATGTTTTTGGAAGATTATTTAAAATATTGGCTTGAAAGTATTAATGGTGAAATAGATGAAAGAACATTAGAAACTTATACTTATCATGTCAATAGATTAATACCTATTATTGGTAAAATTAAATTAATTGATCTTAGACTTTTATTATTAAGAGATAAATTAAAACATCTTAATGATGAATTAGCACCTAAGACAATTAAAGGTATTTATGGTACTTTGCGTACAGCAATAAGGAAAGCTATAGAATGGGAATTAATCAATAAAGATGTTACCCAAGGTTTAAAAGCACCTAAGAATGTTAGGAAAGATAGACAGGTATTCGTTTAAGTGAATGTTTAGGATTAAAATGGAGAGATTTAGATTTTTCTCAAAATACCATTACTATTCAAAGGGCAATAAATACTAAAACACGTACATTAAAAGATGGCACAAAAACCTTTAATAGTTTAAGAACAATTATCTTAGACAAAGGTACAATAGAGGTTCTTAAACAACATAAAGAAAATATTAAAGTTAGACCAATTAAATTTGATGAAACTTTAATTTTCAATGAAGATGATAGACCAGTAAGAGCGTATGCAGTAAATATTTGTTTGAAGCGTATCTTAAAGAAAGTTAACTTACCTGATATGAGAGTTCACGATCTAAGACATACAGCAGCATCTATTATGTTGGATTCAGATTTCTCACTTGCAGAGGTAGCTTATTTACTTGGTGATACCATCGAAACAATAACTAGAACGTATGCTCACAAAGTTAAGAAGAGTCTTAATATTATTGATTCGATACAGTCCAAATTAGAATCTAAGCAATCCAAACTAGATTCCGTAAAATCCAAATAATTTAGACAGTCCAAATTGTTGTCCAAATCCTTTAAATATAAAGTGGTCTGAACCGTTATATTTAAAGGATTTCTAGTTTATTTTAGGCAGGTTCGATTCCTGCCAGGCGTGCTCAAAAACAATGAATTGAAACTATACAGAAACACTGAAAAACCTAGTAATTACAAGGCTGAGACTAATCTTTAGAAGAAGTTAAGGTAAAATTAATTCATCCCTAAACGTCCATAGTAATCCCACTTGTCCAAACGGATTCCAAATGAAATGACCTCTAAGCATAGAAAACTTAGAGGTTTAATTTTTATAATAATCTATTATATTCCTGTAAGTATCTACTCAGCATCTACCAAAATTTCCACGCAACTGTCACACAATTTTTTACTGATATTTTCTCCATCGTACACACTTCCATACTGTCCTTGCTGATTAATATACCATATCTGTTCATCCTCACCAAAAACATAGCCACACTTATCACACCTAACCGGAATAGGTTTGCTCTCCGCACAACAAATAGAGATTATCTTATTACCAAATTCATCTCTATATTTAACATCTACAACCGTAGTATACAAATCATCAGTAAGATTGGTTACTAAAATGATTTCTTCGATAGGTATGTATACTCTACAATCTTTATCATATTCATCCATCAAGATTAAATCATTCTCGGTAACTTCATAGTTAAAGTCATAATAATTAAAAGTGATTCTTGATTCTCTGGTAGTTACTTCTACTTTATGATTAACGAATTGATTGAGGTGATTGAGATTTGGGATTGAATTTAAATTTAACATAGTTGCACTCTCCTTTAAATTATTATTTATAAAGTAAAACTAATCTCTACAAACATAGTATAAAGGATTGCTAAACAATGTACAACATTGCTAAACACGTAAAAATAACCATATTAACTGATATGGTTAGATTATTCTCTCTTTTTGTAATAATCCTTAAGAATACCATCTTTTTCTTCTATTCCTACAATCCTTTCCATTTCTATCCTTATAAAATCAGATAAAGTACGTTTATGATATTCCGCAATTTTTTCTAATTTATCTTTAAATCTTGGTGTTACTCTTATTCCTATTTGAACCTTTTTTGTTGTAGTCACATAATCACTCTCCCACATATATTATAAACCGATATGTATTATCTATCAATGTGAAAGGTTTATTTGTTAATAGGATTTGTTAATTTAATAGATTTATTAATATTATAATACAATAAAAGAATAGATATGTCAAGTAAATTTATAATATATTTATTTTTATATTCTAATAGATTTTTGTTTATTTTTTATTTAGAGTGGAAAGGGATAATTTTTTAAATAATTTTACAAAATTTAATAAAAAATAGGTATATTTTTTATGTCAATATGATATAATTATGAATAAGATAGTTAAAAGTATTTAAATTGATTAAATTAACAAATAGGAGTGGAGAATGATATGAGTGTTGCAGAGAAGGAGATAGGGAGTATGGATGTTAGTGGAGTAGATATGAATAAGGAATGGGAATTTAATGATGTGTCAATTACAACAATTAATAATGAAATCAGTTGCTACAATTTTAGTATCCCTATGAATTCACTTTCACAGCTTTATACTGCAAATACAATTCAATATAATTATGAATTACAGCGCGGATGCAAATTAAATAAAAAGAATCAGTTAGTTCCGATATCTAGTGCTGGTAAAATTCGTGAGATATTTGAAAGTATAAAGAATAAATCATTTTTTGGAAATGTAATTACTTTATGTGTTTTACGTGAAGAAGGGGAAGAAAATCCTATTGATTGGGATGAAAGTAATAATACAATTACTGGAAATTCTGGAATTTTTCTACTTGACGGCCACCATAGATGTATGGCGTTTAAAAAAGTATGTGATATGTGGAATAAGTATAAAGATAAACAAGGATTTAATTTAGTTAATCCTGAATTATGGAATATACCAGTTCATCTTAGGGTGCTGACTACCAATCAGGCGAAAAAACTTTTCTCAGAATATTGTAAGGGGTTAAAAGTAAGCAAAGTCAGACAGGAATTTTTAGATGTTAATACGCTTAAAAATGATATAGTTTCTCAATTAATGGAAAAATCTGAATTACGTGGGAAAATCGAGACATATGCCACAAACATAAAATCTAGTGGTACAAATAATAACATTGTGACCTTCAGTTTATTAAGCACAGAAATACAACGATTATTTGCTCCCAAAACATCTAATGAAGTAAAAAATATTGCGGAATTTTTAATTAAATTTTTCAATGCTTTAGTGGAAGAATTTTCCTATTCGATGGGTTGTATGTCAATAGCAGAACGCAAGCAAGCAAGATTATCTGACATTTCTATTGAATTAATGACATTTTATGGATATATGTCTATGGCAAGAGTATTATATGAAAAAGATCAAAAAGGAGAAAATATAGAAGAAAATATTAGAGAATTGAATAAACCAATTCAGATAAAAGATTGGAATGGAAGATTTTTAAGCAGGGAAAACCCTTTGTGGAATCATATTAAAAAAGCTGATGGAGGCATAATAAATAATTCATCTATGCAAGGTTATATGAGAAAAGTTTTTACCTTGTTTGCTAGTGATAAGGATAGATTTTATGAATTGGCAAATATGATTTAATTGAAATACCCTACTTAGAATTAGATAAGTAGGGTATAATCATTTTTAATCAACAACTAAATTTCTAGTATTATATAATTTACCAAAATCATAATCCTTTTTAAACTTACTAGTTTCATATGTACTATTATCAATATCAAAAACTACCCTATGAAATCCTTCATCAAATAATAATTTAGAATCATTAATTATTTTAAAAATCATTACATCTGAAGGTAATTTATCTTTTCTAGATATTATTCTTATTTCTTTCCAATTTCTGTTTAATAAAAAATATGTTCTCCTTCTTTCATTTTTCTCAAATTCTTCCATTGTTTTTATGCCAAATGTTACACTTAACCAATGTCCAGAAAAATCTGTTTCAATATAAATTTTATCATTAGGAAACGCAATATCCATAAAACATATATTATTATTTTCTTGAAGTGGATAATTTAATTGACCATTTAATAATTTACAAACATATCTTTGTTGTTTAGAACTAGTTATTGAATTATTATTATATATAGATTGTGCATATTTAATTTTAAATTCTTCTGTTTTAGAATAATTATCCACTCCATATTTATCTAAACATGTTTGTTTTATTCTTTCTTTACATTCATCTGTTTGTGTATAACTTTCTACTCCGTATCTATCAAGAGATGTTTGTCTAACTTTTTCTTTGTATTCATCTGTTTTTGAATAATGTTCTTCACCATATCTTTCTAAAGTAGTTTGTTTTATTTTATCTCTAGTTTCTTCTAATTGCCATATATGATTTACTCCATATTTATCTTGACATGTATTCTTATATCTTTCCTTAAATTCATCTGTTTTAGCATAACTATCAACACCATATCTTTCTTCCATTGTATCTCTTGTTTTTTGTAATAATTCTGGTGATTGACCACTATACATAACTCCATGATTTTCTACCATTGAATTTATAAATTTCTCCCTTATTTCTGGAATTTGTTGAGTTGATCTAACATTATAATTATTCATATTGCTTTCAATTATTTTTATATACTTATGTTCTTCACAACAATCTTTAACAAAATTCCTTTTTAAAGTTTTATTATATTCTTTTACTTGCTTCCAACATATAGTTAATTTACCTTCTTCAAAACAGTAATCACACAACACAGGTATTTTCAAATCACTACTAGGAGGTAAATCTTTTATTTTTACTTTGATTGTTGTTCCTCTTTTAACTGTCCAATTACGAGATGAATTTTTAGTTCTAGGTATTTCGTATCCTAAATTTTCAAAATGCTTAATATATTTATTATTTAACACAACTCTAATTTCTTCTTGTAACAACATTCTTCATCACCAAATCCTTCCGATAGATTTTTATTTTAGTAATCTTTCAATTGCTTATTCCGATAAAAACACCATAAAACAAAAAGAAGAGGGATTCGGAATTATCCCTCTTATCAGCAAATCAGCGTCCCAATTTACCTATCTTTTTCACAAAAACAAAAAAGAGCAGAAATTAATCCACTCTTCAAAATAAACTTAAATATTAAATTAAATTTTATAACCCAAACAACCACCCTAACCAAACAATTCCCTACCACACATCATACAATACCCAATTCTCACCTCATCCAAAACTCTCATCCCTATATCATCACACTCAAACAAACTCAAATTATTATTCTGAAAATATAAGAAATATTCTTTATCTTTGAAGTTAGAAGATGTAGATAGGGTAGAGGATGTATAATTAAAGGAGGACATTAGTATAGACGACTGAGAGCAATATTCACATTCTTCTGTAAATTCTAATTCTGATTTTAGTGTATTATTCATTTTTATACTTCCTTTGTTATGTTAATTTATATTATTAATCTAATAAAAATATCTAATAAAAAACAATAAAATTCTAATTTGGACGAATTAACTTTTCGTCATAAGCGAAAATTAATGAGGACAATCTTAATATTATAGAATGAAATGGAACGTAGCGAAACGTAAGTGTAGCGAAGTGTAATGAAATTCTATAATATTAAGAGGATGCCTTTGGCAAGCAAAAGTTTTATTTATGTTTAATCTATATTATTCAAAATTAAGTTGTTTTATTTTTTGTTCGTGCAAGCACTCCAAAAAAGTAAAAGCAAAATTTTTCACTTGGTTTAATAGAGCGTTATTTATTTGGGCAAAAAATGTACAATCATATATAGAATATTATTTACTGTGTATTAATGTATCTATAATTTATCATAAGGTCACTCATTAAAGTAAAAATTAAAAGTATGATTATCTTTGTAAGTGAATTATTAATAATAAAATATCTAAATATCCTGTTCTAAAATTCTTTGTTCTTTTAATTTTTGCCGTTTAATTCTTTCTTCTTGATTTTCATGTCTTTCTAATTCTTCCATAAATTTGTAAGTTTCTATCATTTCCCTTATTTTTCTAATTTCATACTTCCTGCTAAATTCTTCATTATATTTTATATTAAATATATTTAATAAAAATTTTTTTGCAAGATGTGTTGGTTTAAACATTCCTATTAATTCAATAACATGCAATATATTTAAAGGTAATCTCCAACAATTATGATCGCAAAAATATTTATAATTATCATCTTTATCTAATTTAATTTCAAAACTTTTACCACAAAATATACAAGTTAAATTCTCAAAAAACCAAGAAAAATCATATTTATAGATTTCATCTAGACAATCATCTTTTAATTCATAATATGTTTCTTTATAATTTATTTTGTTCTTTAAAAATTCAACATCATGGTTTACTATTGCTCTGATTATTTCATTATCGCTTTCACAAAAAGGATTAGTCTTTTGTTTGACTACTTTTATTTTAGGATTTTTATTTTTAGTTACAATATTATTAATTCCTTTTTCTTTTTCTTGTTCTATTTGTAAATCTAATTTAGTTTTCTTTTCTTTTGCCGATATACTAACATTATATCCTATATTATCTTCATAACATTTATAATCATCCATATATTTTTGTTCTATATCTTTTAATTCACTTTCATTATTTACTACTCTAATAATTTCAAAAGTAAATACATCAATACCAAACTCATTAAAGTCATTTTGTAATTTATAAGAATGATGTTTATCTGCGATTAAATCTTTTAAATGTTGATTTAATCTAATAGGCATATTTTTACTACTACCAATATACATTTTATTATTAATTTTATTTGTAATTTTATATATTCCTGATACATTATTAATCATTTTATATTCCTCCTTGATTATTCAAAATCATAATTATATATTATTGATTTATACAGATTTTATGGATAAGCCTATATAAAGAGGGTAATCCATATTTTCTGTATATTATATTGATAATTTATAAATCATCCAATAAACTTTTCTATAATAAGGATTTTTAGAATTATCATCTAATTTTTTAATATTATTAGTATGGGATTTGATAGTATACAATAATTTATTTTCATTAAAATAAGCATTTAATATAGATATAGATTTTTGTATTCTACCTCTTTTATCCTTTAAATCTATTTTTTCAATTAACTTCTTTTGCTCTTCTTTAAATAATTTCTTACCAACAATGGATTCTAAATATTTTTCTAATTCATCTATTTTATTTTGTTCTTCTATTACTCTATAAAAATCAATACCGAAAATATTTTTCAAGTATTCACAATAACCATACTTACCAAAATCCTTTATTAATTCAATTTCTTTTAAATCTTCTTCACATTTAAAAACCATTAGACCATTTATTTTCTTGGTGCTTTTATCATTTTCTTTAACTACAGCATCATAAACTATATTTGAAAAATCATATTGACGAGGAAATTCTAATATGAATTCTTTGATAGTATGTTTCTTTAAGAAATTAGCCATCAATAATCTTTTCTTTATTTGTGTTTCCTTACCACCTAGAAAATTATTACTTATTATTTTTATATATAAATTTATATTATCATTTTCATTTTGAATTCTTTTTCTTCCTATACATTGAATTAACGTACCTGTATCTTCAACTTCACATACTATGTGTTTTAATTCTAGATCAATTAAATTCACTCCTGCATCCATACAAGTAGTAGTTATTAATATTAAATCTTCAAATTTTTCATTAGTGAGCATACTTTTAATTTTTTCTTTATCAACATATTTATAATAATCACTATTATTTTTACTACAATTAAATAAACAATTATCTTTATATTTTTGATATAATTCATATGCTTTCTTTGCAGATTGAATAAAGAATATTGCTTTTTCTTTTCTTTTAATTATTTCTTCCATAAAATTTTCAAATGTATCATCATTATAGAAAAAAGATAAACTATTAATAAAATTAAATTCAATTGGTAATTCATAATCTATAGTTTCTATACCTTTAAATTCATTAATATATCTTTTCATATCATCACCTGTAGCACTCATAAATATTTTTGTAACAAACTGTTGACCTAATATTAAATCAAGTGACATATCAGTAGTTTTTGAAAATGCTGCATCACTCATAAAATAATGAAATTCATCACAAACAATATATTGATATTCACTTAAATCATTTTTATATCTATGTAGTTCCTTATATTCTAATTTTTGATATGTCTTAATATCAATAATATCAGTTTTATTATCTCTAGTAATTTCATCAATAAATTGTTCAGTACAATTGCATCTATGTATTAGCATTAATATTCTTTTATTTTCTTGTTTTGCAATATTATATAACGAATTTTTAATTAACCAACTTTTCCCAATTCCTGTCCCTGCTTTTACAGTAATACAATCTCCTGCGCCCCATTTTTCTATTTCTTCTATTGTTACAACATCACTTACTCTTAGCATAATTAAATGCCTCCCTTATCATGTATTTTCCCTATCTCTTACTTCTCAAATAATCACACAAATATCCTTTTACAATTTTCAATACAATATTTTTTGATTGACCAAACTTTTTAGGATTAACTTGAATATCATTATTTTGAAAATCTTTAAATAAACTAATTAATTCTTCTTTAATCCCTTCAAAATGAAGAAATACTTTTGCTTTATTACCACGTTTCTCAACAATATCAAATCCAACAATCTCATAACCTAAATAATTCAAATAAGCACAAAAATTTGAATCAGAATATCTGAATAAAACTTTTTCCATAATTAAATGCACTCCTTTAATAATTTTTTGTTAATAAAAAACAAAAAAGAGAGGACATAATAATCCTCTCTTAAACTAAAATATGTAAATAATTATATTAATAATCTATTAATTTAATTCCCTACTTAATTTTAATTCTTCTAATCTCTTTTGTCCTAATTCAAAATATTTATCATCATTTTCAAATCCTATGTAATTTCTATTAGTATTAATTGAAGCGACAGCAGTAGTAAAACTTCCCATACAATTGTCTAAAATTAAATCATTTTCGTTTGTATACGTATTGATAAGATATTCTATTAATTCAACAGGTTTTTGAGTAGGGTGGATTAAATCATGACTATAAACTCTATTGAATTTAATAATAGATTTAGGATATCTTGTTGTACTACCTCCTGTAGATACATGATTAAATTTACCATAGTTAGTTTGTTCTTTTTTGTGAGAACCATTTTTTGCAGATGGGGTATGTCCTTGTGTCATTTGTGGATTATATATAGGTAATTTTTTATAGAATATTAAAATATTCTCATGTATTTTTAAGGGCATTTTTTTAGCATTTAAATGCCCTGTACCTTGTTCTTTCTCCCAAATCCATTCATATTTTAGTAATTTTAAATTTGAAGCACCTAATATTTTATCAAATGGAGTTTGTGCAAATAAAGCAATACATCCATTATCTTTTATGATTTTTTCATATTGTTCCCATAATAAATTTAAATCTATTATTGAATCCCATTTATTTTTTGTAGTTCCAAATGGGAGATCGCAAATAATACAATCAATACTCTTATCATCAATCAAACACATACCATTTTCGCCTATGCAATTTTCTTTATAAACTTGATTAATTTTTAACATATTATTCATTCCATCCTTTTTATTTTATTTTATCTACAATCATTTATCCTTTATTTAAAAATATATAAAAACTAGATGCAGAGAGAAAGGATGACTCTCTTTTTGATAAATGATCAGTCTATTAATGCATCTAGTAAAATTATCAAATTTAACAAAACAAAAAGGAGAGACTAATAAATATCTCTCCTTAATCAAAAATAAACACCATTATTTCACCTAAATTAACCACTCAAATTCCTTCAACCTACATTTTATCCTAATCAAAATTAACTCTCGAAATAACCGTGAAATATCGCTATATTATTAATATTCCAAATATATCCAACCTATAAACCCTTATAATACAATAGTTTATAAGCTATGTAATTTTATCTAATTTCTACTCTATATTAACCTCAATCTAAAAAATTATAACCAAACAACAAATTTATATAGATATATTTACCTTAACCTAAAATTTGACTTCCTACTAAATATATACTATAATAATATCTAACATAATATTAACTTCGCAAAATTAACTTTCAGCAAAAATACGTTAGAACTGGGTATCCATCTTATCTAACGTATTTTTGCTTTTTAATTTTAATTTAAAAATAAAAGTGTCAAGTAAAATTACTTTGTCCCCTATTTCCAATTAATTGCCAATTATTTTTCATTTTGAAAGTGGGGGAGAAGCGAGAGGAGGCAATGTATAAAAGGTAAAGGACTCTATTCTTTACCCATATTCCAAATCTGATTCAAAACTGGTTCTGCAATCAATTTAACCATATCTACAGTAATAAATTTCTTTTCTTCTTCAGTTAATTCATTAGCATTATTTAATTTATACATTACATAATTAATCCAATATTTTTTAAAACCTTCTTCGTTTTTTGCAACAAAATCAAATTTTAATACATCATTAAGTACATCTAAAATTATAGGTTGAATAGTCGCAAGTACTAATTCTATGTTATCTGTAGTAGGATTAGATTTCTTTCCTGTGTAAAATTTGTAGGCAAAAGTGACTAAACCAAATAATATGATTAATAATATTGAAATTGTTGAAGTATTAAATTCCATGTGAATCACTCCTTTTGTTAATTAAATTCATTTCCTGTGTAATTATTAGAATTGTTATTATTGTCTGTATAAGTATTATTATTTATATTGTCATTATATGTATTTTGCATAGAATTATTTAATATTGATTTATTGTCAATTTTTTTATTTATTCTATTACTTTTTAATCCACTAATATTATTTGGAATTGCTTCAATCATATCAAATACTTTTTTAACTCCTGTTGAACCACTACTTAATAATAAACTAGTAGCAAGATAACTTTGCCATTTATAATTAAAATTAACATCTAAATAATTAAATAAACTCCAATTACCTTGCCAACAGAATAAATATCCTATAATTACAACAATAATATATGCTATATACCATTCAAAATAATCAGGTAATCCTTTAATCCTATTCATAATAGCTTCAAGAGTTTTAGTTGCTTGTTCTGCACCAAGAGATATCATACCCAATACAATAAATGGAATAATTAAATCTACTATATTACTTACACTTTGCATTAAATCACCTCAATGCTATTTAATTAATACCATATTATTTATATTATCCCATTGAGCAGTTTTACCTAAATTCTCTACAATTAACTTTACGGGAGCAAAACTTTTATCATTTACAATAATTCCATCTAATTCTTTATTATTGACTATAATTTTCACAGGTATATTATGAATATCAATTGTTTTAGTATTATTATTATAAGATAAATTATTGCTTAATAAATTTACTATATCCTTTAATTTAACATATGTAGAATCATTTATGATATAATTTTCAACATAAACTTTTTTATCATTAATATTTATATTTAATGAATCCTTTGTATTTAAAATTGCCATATCAACATCTTCCTCCTTATTTTTATCATTCGTATTAGGATTATAAAAAATAAAATAACATGCTGTTTGTTTACGAAAAATATCATATGATGCTTTAGTACGTGTAATAGAATTAGGATCATTAACTAGAATTTGTTGATTGGATTCATCTACTGCGTACAAAACTATATAATGACCATTACGTGTAAAGTATCCGATCCCCATACTTGCTACAATTAAAGCATTTCCTTCACTTAATGCTTTAATTGCTTCGTCTGTTGAAAATGTTTGTTTGAATTTTAAATTATAATATTTAGCAGCAAATGGGAAGAATCCCCAATCTGTGCCTGAATTGAATGTCCTATATCCATTTTGCACAACAAATTCTGAAACTGTAGGTGGATCAATATTGGGGTTAACAAATGTTGCAGCAACCATTGCCATGCTCGTACTTCCACAACCTGATGATGCTATAGTCTGTTTAGGATCGTTGTGCGAACTAAATTTAATTGAACCCCATCTAGGATCGTATTGTAAAAAATGTACAGGTTTATTAATTTTAAACATCTCCTTTTATTATATTAATAAATTATAAATTTACTTCATTGCCACATAAACTGTACCACCTGTAGCAATTATTGAACCTATCAATAAACATATTTGTACATACAATTTACTTTTTCCATCAATCTTAGTAGTCATAATTTGAGTTTCATTATTTTGCTTGTTTATAATCAGTGAATTAAGACTTCCTAATATTAAATTATTGTTTGTGGTAGATTTAGCATCCATCAATTTTAAATTATTGCTTATTTCTTCTTGATTCTTTATTACATATTTCATTGCTTCTTGTTGTTGAACCATACCCACTTCGATCTTTGACAGTCTTTCATCATGGTTAATTATTTTTTCATGAATATCATCAAACCTTTCTTTAATTTCAACAGTATCCACAATACCATCTCCTTCCGAAAATTTATCAGTTCTTTCACCAATTCCATTACAATTATTTTCACATTTCATATTGACACAAACCTCCCTTAATGTTATAATCTTAGTATCAATAATACCAGAATTATTATTGATGAAAATAAGAGAGAAGAAGGGAGTATTTCTTCTCTCTTCATATACATATTAAACCAACCATAACCTAACAATTTAAAATAAAATTAATTTTAGAATCTCATCATCAAACATCTGCGAGAGCCTGCGAGCACCAGGGATGTTTTATTTTGAGATTCTATTTATGTTTAATTAAAAATAATCAAAAATCCTCACACATCACAAACCCTTATAAATCAACACTTTCTAAAATCACAAATCATGATAAATGGTTTGTTTTATTTAAATAATTATTTATAAATGCATAGAAGGAGATATTCCTTGTGTAGCAATAATTTTATATATTATTTTATTATCATCTGTAGTTATTACTTGATCTGAACCTTGTATTATATCAATATTAGTAGTTACACCAGTATTATTACTATTAAATGTTGCATCTTCTTCAGATCTGGCATTATTAGCTGTTATAGTTACTATATTAGAATTAACTGTTGATGTATAATCAGATAACGTATTAATAAGAGCATTAATCTTTGAAGCAACCTGCTCTACGGTGTCGCCAATTACTTCATCTACCCCTTGAGTTATTACAGAAACCGTGGCTGTTATACCTGTGTCATTTCCATTAAAAGTAGCGTCAATTTCTGCTCTAGCGTTAATTGCCGTAATAGTTATTATATTAGAGTTAACAATAGCAGTATAATCAATTAGCGTATTAACAAAAGTATTTATTTTCAAAGCAATTTGCTCTGGAGTATCACCAATTACTTCATCTATACCTTGGGTTGTTACTACAATATTACCTATTACTCCGGTACTATTTCCATTAAAAGTGGTATCTATTTCTGCTCTTGCGTTAACTGCTGTTATTATTATGGTATCATTGCTTATTGTGGATGTGTAATCAGATAATGTATTGATAAATGTATTTATTTTTGAAACTACTTGCGTTATAGTATCTCCAATTACCTGATCTATACCTTGGTTTATTACTGTAATAGAGCCAGTCACTCCAGTGCTACCGCCATTAAATATAGCATCACTTTCTGCCCTAGCATTAACGGCAGTTATGGTTACTATGTTAGAATTAACTGTTGATGTATAATCCACTAGGGTATTAATATAAGAATTAATCTTTGAAGCAACTATATCAGTAGTATCACCATTTAAAATATCAATATTATAATCAATCCCATTAAGTGTAATAATAACCTGTCCATCAATAGAACATCCTGCTGTTATTATTAAATCTGTTACCTCTGCAACAGCAGTTACATTGCCAACTACATCTATATTATAAGGAGTATTATTAAGTTCAACAGTAACTTGTCCGTCAATTAAACATCCTTCTGTGACAGTAATATTAGTCACTTCGGCAACAGGAATCACATCACCGATGACATCTATATTATAAGAAGATCCATTAAGTGTAAGAGTAACTTGCCCATCAGCAGAGCAGCCATCTGTAATTGTTAAATTAGTAACTTCTGCCACAGATATTGTATTTCCAATAACATCTATATTATAAGATGTATCATTAAGATTAATTATTATAAATCCATCAGTAGAACAATCATCTGTAACGGCTAAGCTGGTTACTTCTACTGCAGCGTTTATGATGGCAGGCATTTGCCCACATAGTTTAGGCAAAGCAAAGGTCGTAAATCCATCCCCACCATAGGTAGCGCCAAGTACACTAAAGAGCACCTCGTTTCCGCTTATTTGCAGTAGGCTACCATCACAAAGCGCCCATCCATCCGGAATGTTATTTGATCGCCAAGAAAGAATTGTTCCAATCATTTGTGATTTATTAGTAGCCAAAAATTGTCCTGTTGTCATATCTAACCCCATTATTCTATCAATACTCATTAAAAATTCCTCCTTTTATTTTTATATTTATATTAATATTATACTAGTAATACATAATCTCTTTTTGTAAAGAAAATACTTGTTGAATTTATTGCATCTCCAAGGTATTGTAAAATATTATTAGATGTAGATGGTATTGTTGATATAATTTGTCCTGCAACAGTATTAAGATAATATTTTGTTCCTACAGTTAAACCAGTAAATTTATCATTTATTCCTTCAAAATAAACAGCAATATCACCTCCTGAAGATACATTTTCTAATATAAAACCATGTGCAGGTTTCGTACTATCTGTAGCATTAGCTTTTCTTACACTAACTGTACCTGAATTATTATATATATTTACAAAATCTCCTGCTAATAAATCTTCTGTAGTAGTTTTAATTTGAAAATCTCCTGCTTGTTCCATTGCTTCAATTGCTATAATTCCTCTTTCAGTTATTTCCTGTAAATTTTCAACTATATCAGGATTTTCTCCATGAAAATAAATTTTCTCAGCAGGATACTGAATTATTCCTTTTCCCATATATGAAGCAGTGATAGTTTTACCTTCTTCTGAAGGATTAAATGTCACTATGCTATTTTGATAGTTTACTTTAAAGTTTGTTGTTGATATTTCTTGAGCATCGTATACCTCAGTATATCCATCTACGGTTACATGCGAAAATTTGTCTGGTATTTCAAATAAAACTATTTCATTATTTATTATTTTCTTAGTATCTGTTCTGGGAATATATGGATCATCTACAGTTCCTAATCTCCATGTTATAAGTATCGGATCATTATATTGAAATGGCATTAATTCATTCACCTCCATAAAAACATAAAAAATAAACTACCTAATTTTAGGTAGTTTATTTAAAATCTTATTTATTTTTAATCAATTTTCAATATAGATTATATCATCCATATTTCTACTCCTACTATATCTACTATTTGCTTTATCCAAACCATCAACAACTTCATCTTCTACAACAGTAAACTTCATTCTAACTGTTTTAGGTAATGGCACATTACTATTAGTATATTCTAAATTTTTACTTACAAACAAGTAATAAGTTTCCCCTACTATCCATTTCCTTGATGGTGGACTAACCGTTACAACTTTAGGATTATTTTTAGTAATTCTAACTGTTACTTTAACTTTATTCTCACCATTTTCATCAGTTGTAACATAAACATTTTTTGATAGATTCCTTGATTTAGGTTCTTTTTCTCTAAATGTTATTGTCCATATTTTTTCTTTTGTTATTGTTCTATCAGCATAATCATTATATTCATTATATACTGATTCCGCAACTGAATTTGAATTTGCATATGAAGTATTTGATTGTATTGAGAATAGTAAACCTGATAAAATAAATACCGTTAACATAATAAGATAGTTTTTTGTTTTTTGATTCAATAATATCCTCTCCTTTTATAGTAATTTATTTATTTTATCATATAAAATTACAAATGTAAAGATAGTTATTATTGACATTTATTATATAATAATAATAATAAAAACTACCTAAAATTAATTAGGTGGTTTTAGAATTATTGATATTATTAATATACTATTTAATCATACTATCTTCATCTTCTATATTCCTACTGTATGTTTTATTTACATTAATTGCAATATCTTTTTCATCTATAATAGTAAACTTCATTCTAACTGTTCTTGGCATTGTTGTTTCCCCTGTTATTAATTTAATATTTTTATCAACAAATAAATAATATACTTTTCCTGCAATCCAACCTTTTGATGGAGGACTTAATAACATAGATTTACTAGGATTATCTGGATTTATTTTAACTTTTGTTCTACTAACTTTATTCTCACCATTTTCATCAGTTGTGACATAAATATACTTAGATAAATTAGTCATTTGCATATCTTCTTCAAATGTTATTATCCATATTCTATCAGTTGGAATATTTGTTCTATTCGCATATACTGTATAAACATTATAAACATTATTTACTACTGATGTTCCTGCAAAAACTTGTTTAGAATTCATTACACAAAATAAACTTAATACGCTTAATAATAACAATACTGTTATAAAACATTTTTTTAAACTCAATAATATCCTCTCCTTTTTAGTAATTTATATAGATTTTATCATATAAGATTACAATTGTAAAGAGTATTATCATTATTAACACTTATTATTAATATTTATTATATATATATCAATAAAAAACTACCTAAGATTAATTTTAGATAGTTTTAGAATTATTAATATACTATTCAATCATATTTCTTTCATCTATATTGTGAATATTCTTACTGTGTATTTTATTTATTATTTCTTCTTATTCATTTATTATAGTAAATTTCATTCTTACTGTTTTTGATAAATAAGTTTCACCATTTATTTTTTTTATATTCTTATTTATAAACAAATAATATACTTTTCCAGATACCCAACCTTTCGGTGGAGGATAAAGCAATATAGAATATCCAGGACTACTAACTGTATTTCCTTTAACTTTTACTCCTTTAACTTTATGTTTTTCATTTTTATCAGTTGCAATATATATATATTTAGATAAATTGCTTTTACTTATGTCCATTTCTTCCCTAAACATTATTCTCCATATCTTATCGGTTGGCACATCTAATTTTTCCGAATAAACAGTGTATATTACTGAAGATTCTGCAAAAACTGGTTTTGAATTAATTACATAAAACAAACTTAATACTACTAATGACATTAAAGATACTGTAAAATATTTTTTGATATTTTGATTCAATAATATCATCCCCTTATTTAGTAATTTAGTAATTTTATCATATAAAATTACTTTTATCAAGAGAATATATTAATTTATTTCATCAAATAAAAAATTTAAATATAATAAATTTCTAGGAGAGATACTTATTTCCCCTAGATCATCCAATTTAATTTTTTCAAATTCTAATTCCATTTCAATATTTATTAACTCAGTAAATTCTTTATTAAAATTAATCTTATTTTCACCTATCATTGTAGTACTATTATCTTTTTTGTTAATTATAATATTATTATCTACATCTTTTTCAGCATATTTATTAATTAATTTCATTCTATTTTCTTCATATATACTATACTCATCAATTATTTTTTTTGTCAATTTACTTAATTTATATGATGTCTTAATAGGAATTTCTTTATCAATTAATTTATTTAAACTTTCTAAAACAATATTTAATTCTCCAAGTTTTAATTTCAATTTTATTCCTCCAATATTTAATTTTAAGTCATGAATATTAAAATATTACCCAAGAATTATCTAATCTCATTTTTATATTATGCATTGTTGTATCAAACCATAAATCATAATTATTTACTGTATTTGTTGATGCAGGATCACCACTGTCAATACCCCTAATAAATATACGATGACTATCTAATTGATCTAATTTTCCATGTAAAGTACCTTGAATATTTGCATCACCAACAACACTTAATTGATAAGTTCCTCCTGCTTTAAGTATAACTTGTGTAGTACCTGTTGTATCATGTAAGCTTATTCTGCCATAATCACCGAAAATCGAAGCCGCTTGTAACCAAACCCTAGTAATGGCACTACTATCAGCACTACTACCAAATAATACCATTTGTCCTGCTTCTTTATAATTTATAGTTTCTTTCATAATTCCTATCGCTACACGTTCAAAAGGAGTATAACCTGAACTACCATCCCATCCAGGAGAAGTATCATATGGACAATTATTAAATAATAATATTGTTCCCCCTGTATTACTACTTGTTGCATTACCTTCAGAACCAATTACTGCATTTAAAAAACCATCAGTATCATATAACTTTAAACGTCCACCATATGTATCTTTGTATAATTCTGTTATTAATGTACTATCAACATATGTCTGAAATTTTCCAGATATTGTTGCATTACTTGCTGTCAATTCCCCTGCCATAGACACTTTAAAGGGGCTGTTTTCATATACAGCATTTCCCAAATAAATTCCATTGCTATCAGCTTTAAATATATTATTGCTTGACCCTATTGCAATTGTACTTCCATTAATACTCCCTCCAGTAATAGTTCCACTAGTAATACTTGGAGATTCAATTGTAGTTGCTGTAATTTTAGTAGATGTTATATATGAAGGAAGAGTGGGTATTAATGGTTGATTTGTAACATTATTCCAACTTATAGTAGCCGAAGATCCCATCGTCACGTTTGAACCAACGATCAATGTTTCAATTTGCCCAACTAAAATCTTAGCAGTTGAAGTATCAATTTGATTTGCCTGTATTTTATCAATTTGAGCAGATGATATTTTCGCTGTTGTCACATCAATCTGACTTGCTTGTATTTTATCTATAAATAATCCTGATATTTTTAGTCCATCTAAAGTTAAAGCATTTGAACCCTTAATTTTAAGAGAATCGCAATCTATATTACCAATTATATTTGCACTAGTTGCAGTTAATTGACCTTGAAGATTACAACGGAAAGGTGCGTCAGCATAATTGGCATGGCCTAGACTAATACCATTAATACTATTAGCTAAAAATACATCATTATTAATTCCAATCTCCATAAATCCTCTTGATATCAAATCACCATCAGCATTAACATAAAATTTATCATTCCAAACTCCATATTCATTTTTCTGTATTTTAATTCCATCAACAGAATTCATAAATATTCTTGAAGTATCTCCTGATTTAGTCAATAGTAGATTCATATTCTGGAAATTAGCCCCATCTTTATTTATTAAAAATGTGCCTGATTCATTGGAGATAGTTAAGTTGTTAGAACAGATGATTTGACCTCGAAGTGCTAACGCATTTACTCCATTATAATCAATTGCAGTACTAAAATTATTACATCCGTCCCCAGAAATTCCCAGAGAAGAATTTACAAGTCTTAATACATTTAAAGGATTATCACTAGAGGTAATTGTTATCCCTTTATGATCTACAATTACCTCATTATTTAAACCACCATTAATAGAATTTTTTGTAGTATCCCAAGCATTATTCATTAATTTAGTTACTTCATTATTCGCATTTTTTCCTAAATCCCAATTACCTTTTTCTATACCAACAGTAGTTGCAGTTGATATTGATTTATTTAACATATCTATAAATTTATTTTTATCATTTAATATTTCTTTTGTATCAGAAATAATTATTGAAATATCTCCTGATTCAAAATCAAAATCTATTTGAGTTAATTGAGATAATACTTTAATATTAAACTTATTATGAATTATTGTGATCTTGTCACCAATATTCAATTTACCCCAATTTCGTTGTTCAGTAACACACTCCATGAAATTTATTATCGAACAAGTAATTAGAATTGGAGGATTTTTAAGTTTTTCAAATTCAATTTTTGCCCAATTCATCAAATCATAAGAATTATCAATATTAAAATTTTCTAAATCTCTTTCAATAATAAATTTATTCAAATAACTTATCTGTTCATTCGTTAAATAATTAGATATAGATAAATCATTTCTCAATGTATCAATTTGACTTACTGTAGAATTATAACTTATTTGAATAGGAGATATCTCTAATTCTTTACTTGCTATTTGATTATTTTTATAATAAATACAATATTTATTAATAATTGTACTATCATTATTAATATTCACATATTCATCATTTGTTATTGAAACATATATCAATCTAATACTTACATTCGTAGCAGTACCACCAAAATTAACTTGATGTTTAAATTTACTATTTGTTAATACAGGATCGGATATTTTATCTAATAATGTCCAAGTATTAGATGATACTATTTTAGAAACAGGAGTAGTATTATTTGTGCCTCCAGTCATAGTAGCATTACCCCAACTAGCATTTGAAAATGTAGTTAATACACTTACACTATTTCCAATTGTTCCTGATGTTTTATATGTAATATTTAATGTTTTTGTTGTGCTATCAGAATACGCATCAACAATTAATGAATTGTAATTAATTTGAGACACTAATATATTTAATATATCTGTCGTATTTCCAGTATTGCTAATACTATAAACTTCTGAACCAATAGTTATCGATCCAGCACTAACTGTATCTGTAGTAAATGTTAATATTGCTTTTGCTTTATCACCTAATGAATTAACTGATATTGTTAAATTACTATTATTAGATATATTACATAATACAGCATATTTATGTGAAGATAATAATTCTTGTTCATTTGTAAATGCAGAATTATTGTAAGTTAATGGTATATCAAAATAAATACCAGATGTTTGCTGTATAGTTAACACATTGCTTTCTATTACTTTTTTATCACTATTTAAAACATCTAATTCATTATTTTTTGTGGTTAATTGGTCATTTAAATCACTTTTAGTATATAATAATTTGCCAAATGTGCCTGATTTATATAATTCAATTGTATCTCCAACAGTTTGATTAGTTAAAGTATCAACAGTGAAACTATTAGTATCTACTATTGTTAATACTTTTCTAATTGAATTATTTCTTGATCTATTAACAATGTAATCACCAATGACTAGACCGTGATTAGTGATATAAATAGTAGTTTCAGTTGTATTTGTTTCTGTAGTTTTTTCTATTGGTGATTTTGTTAATATGAAATCATCATAATTGTCTAGGGAAGTTAAAAGATTAGAATCCATATAATCTAAATTTCTATAGAATGAAAAATCATCAAGATAATCTTTACCTGTTATATTTACATCATTTATGGAAATATTATCCTTACCAAATATTCTTGCTCTTGTACAAAAATTATCTAGATCATTAGTTTTGTTTAATGTTTTTAAATATTTCTTCATAGAAAAATGTAAACCATTATCTTGACCATAATTTTCTAGAGAATAAAAATTTACAGTTTGATTTACTGTATCCCAAATAATTATTGCTTGAAATGTAGTTGCCATTTCATAGAGAAAATCTAATTTATTCTTAGATGAGATTGAAAATGATCTATAAATTTCTGAGATTTGAGGTGAAATATAACCTAATGTCCAATCAGTATTTGTTAATATACCATCCATATATTGGGATTCATTGTTGTCATCTATATAACTAAATCCACTGCATATATCTGATATTCTTTTTGTATTAGCATCATATGAACGTAATGTTTTATATGATAAATTATATCCTAATGAAAAACATGATATATTTTTTGTATCTACATCTTCTGACATATCATCTGGCAATTTATCTATGATAAAATATTCTATGTAGTTTCCTAGAACTAGTTTTATAAGATAATGTTGTTTGATTAAGTCTATTTTGGGGTTAGGTATTAATGCGTTGTTTTTATCAATTTGATAGGGAATTGTTACGTCAAGACTATTTAATTGAGACAACTTTAGGGATAATTTCTTATTATAAGAATGTTTAAGTTTTGCTATAATAGTCTTATCTGGTTTACATAGGAATAATTGTATTTTTTGGACTGGTTTTAGTAAATCTATTTTATAATCAGTTTCAAATGACATTTATTAATTGTTCACCTACTTTTATTATTTATTTGTAATATTAGAAAAATACAAAATAAAAAGACCATTTAAAAATGGTCTTAATTAATAATTGAAATAACATAACATAATATATTATTTATTTAATTTGCTTCCTCTAATTGATTTTCTTTTTCTTTCTTTTTGTCTAAAACTTTCTTAATTAAAGGTATTGCTTTGGTTTTGCACAATTAAAATAAAATCCATCCTTCACAACTTATAAAAGTAATATTAGAAGGCAATTTTTCAGTTATTGTTAATTTTTCACCTACAGCTATACCTTTTTTACTTTTATAAACACTAATATATCTAAGCAACTGTTTTAATGCTTTATTATCAAAATTATACTTCTTTATTTCTACTGGAAATATATCTTCTTTATATTTTACCCATGAATCAGGTAAATGTTCTTTTATAATAAAGTCTTTAGGTTGTTTTATATAACTATATTCTTTTCCCAAAATTTTGTTAATGTTATTATTAAAATATTCTTGTATTGATAATTCATTATTATTTTCAACAGAATCTTTTATTAAATAACGATATGCTATATTAGATATATTCTGAAAAGTATAATCATAATTAAAAACATTTCTTATAAATTCCATAAAAATAATTGCATCTCGATAATTATTATTTTTATTATTCCCTCTCAAACTAATTGCTAATGATAACGCTTCATACTTATCTATGATTTCATTTTCAATCTTAATATACATAGGTATATTTTTATCATATAATATTTTAATAAGATTATTTTTCATAATATTTCTCCTTTTATTTATTTTTAAATAATTTATTAACTAATTATAATAAAAGGACTATCTCTAATTTTCATGTAAACACCACCTTTAGATTAATAATATAATATGCAAAGGGTACTACTTTTTTAGACTAAGCATATTATACAATATTAAAATAAATGTGTCAAGAAAAATTAGATATAAAAGGATTAGAATTTACCAGTCAATTCACCAATTTCTCCAACGAATCCAGCAACACAACTATCACAAAAAGATAAACTATTAACAATAGAGTTTTCTTCATGATCATCATAATAACTTCCATAATTTGCATTACCATTAATTCTCCAGATTGTCTCATCAGGGGTCAGTATCTCTTTACCACATTTATAACATCTAGGATAGATAAATTTTCTTTCTAACGTACAAACGCCCACTATGTAGTCATTAGTTTTAATAGAAACCACATCAAAATAAAAATCATCTGTCAAATTACTCACTAAATTAACCTTACTTAACTCAATAGAAGTTAACACACAATCATCATCTGATTGATCTTGAAGTTGGATATATTCATCTGTTAATTGGTAGGAGAATGAATTATAAACGTAAGTTGCTGATAAGGTGTTGTCTAACAGAGTATGAAAACTAACTTCACATTTCTTGTCATTGAATTGGTCTAATAAACTATAATTTTTCTTTTCCATAATAATAAAAACCTCCATTTAATTTAATTATAAGGCTTACAACCAAAATCAACCTTATAATCATATTATACTAGAGGAGTTAACTATAATCAACCATTGTTAACCATGATATAGAACGATATAGTTAATTTACAACCCAGTACCAACCATATACTACTTATTTTCTTTCATTTTCTAAATATTGCATTAAAATATACCTAACTAAATCAGGTAGTGTCATTCCTTTTAATTCTGCTAATATTTCATATTCACTTTTAAATTTATTAGTTACCCTAACAGATATTAGAGCTTTTTGTTGTCTTTTTTCCATTTTAATCACACTCCTATCCACAATATATTATATACTAAGTATATGTATTTTTCAAAAGTATAGGAATGAATCTACAATTATATTAACATACTTATCACACAAAGTCAATATATTTATTTTTATATTCTATTCATTTTAAAATAAAATTAGTAAATATCAATTTAAATTTTCTCAATTATTTAAAATAAAACCTTTCAATTAAATCCAACATATGCTAAAATATACTCATATAAGCCAATCTTGTAACCTTAATATTCATGTGAATTTATGCGAGATTCTTCTATATTCTTTATTCTCATAAGTTCATATGAAAGGAGGGTGGAGGTCATACAAGATTTCTTTAACAATTTATTTTCAACATTAATTGGACAATTGTGTTTTTATTACATAATTAGTTCCATAAAAAGAAGAAAGAGTGATCTTAAATAATCACTCTTGGTTTGTACTTTGAGACATCTGACCATGTCTCATTTTTAATTTTATCATACAAGATTTCTTTAACACTAATAATTTTATTAATATTTTACCACATATCATATTTAAATGCAAGGGGGGTTTATTTAGAAATATATATTATATTAATATTTTAATACCTAATTTATTAACAATTTGTTCCACAGTTAATCCAGCATTAAACATTTGCTGGATTTCTTTTTTATTTTCTTTGGTTAAAGTTACGTTACATAAAATTTTAATCATATAAAAACACCACCTAATTTTTTTTATTTTAATATTCTATTAAATTAATTTAGTAACTGGAATTTATAGCGAAATTGAATTGTACATGAACCAACAATACTCAGATTATTAATACTATATTTTAAGAAATATAAATAATTATCGTTGAAATTTCCAAATCTACTTATATTCAAAGAACTGATAATATCCTCATTTTCACAATCTAAATAAATTTCCTCACCATTTTCCAACCCAGTAAATTTTAATTCAATTCCAGAATTTGTATTATTTACTATGCTAAGATCGCCATCTCCAACTTTAACAATTTCCATTTCAGGATATAAATCCACATCACCAATATTTTCAAACTCTATAGTCCCACTATCAGTAATTGTATATACTTCAGACAAATACTCACTTGTATAAATATAAGGTGATTTACACAATAATTGAAACTTCACATATCCATTTATTCCAGTATGAAATAAACTAGGATCACCTTGATACATCACATAATATATCTTATCTAAATCATCTGAAAATATCATAGGACAATAATAATTTTGATTAAACAATCTTCCCAATGCACGTAATTTATCTGAAGTTATATCATCTTCAAAAGCCAAAGTTACATCTAATACTCTTGGAGAAGGTTTTTTTGTTTGATAATATGGTTCATCTCTATCTCTAATATTTGTTGTTATAATTTCTCTACTTGGTAAAAATTGTTCTTCATATAATCCACTTTCAACACTACAATTTATAATTCCATAATCTGTTGAATTTTCTCCGTTAAATGTAAAATATAAACTTGATTTATACATTTATATTAATTCACCACCTTAAAAATAAAATATTAAAGAAGATACATAACTGCATATCTTCTTTAATATAGCAATATTATTATATTTTTTTCCCCATACTTTTCATTCCATTAACAATTTCATTAAATACAGTTTTACCTCCATTTTTATCGCCTGTTACATTATCAATCCTTAAGTTTAAATTGTACACAGTGTCACTACTTGCTATTGCATTTGCAGGAGTAAAGTTGCTTAAAATATTACTCATATTCATATTAGGTAAATTAAAATTATTCATCAAATTAGTTGGGAAAGATTTAACTACATCTAAAAAATTAGGTAAATAATCTTTTAATTTGAGCATTGCAGATGTTTGATGTGCATCCAATACCATTTCTGGTTCTTCTGGAGTGCCATCTAACCAATGGTATCCTGTTTCTGTATTTAATCCACCAGATTTATACTTTCTACCACTAGTAGCATGTCCAGTATATTCCTTACCAGTCATTGAACTTATGAATTTACCTTCTACAACAGAATATACATATATATCTTTGGTAGTATTATATAATATAGGGTCTAATATATCTGAATCAGTTTCACCATGATAATATTTATCATCTATTATCAAATATTCACTTAAAGATTGCGGATTAATATTATTAGTATTTAAATCAGAAGGGTTATTGTTATTATTACTAGTACTAGAAGCATTAGAATATTCAAGTACACTAGGAATAGTAGGTGTATTAATACGAATATCACCAATACTTTTAAATGCAGTTGCGATATTATTAACATAAGTTGTTACTTCAGTATCAAATTTAACTAATCCTGCTGTAACATTACCATACCAAGTATTAGTTATTTCATCAAAAGTAGCAGTACCATTAGTTACTGATTCAATTATTTTATCCCATTTTTCTGATTCTAATGTCCAAGCATCATCTAAATTAGTTTTTCTTAATTCTATATCATCGTTAAATGAATCTTTTTGATCATTAATTGCTTGTTTCTGCAATTCTCTACTTCTATCTAATTTAAATTCTTCTATTTCAATATCTTTCTCATTTAACTCTTTAGTTAAGTCATTTCTTTTAGATTTTGCTTCATAACTATTATTTAACAATGTTTCATCATATTTTCTTTGAATATCATTACGATCTTTTTGTTTCTTTAGTAATTCCTTATCATAATCTTCTGTACCTTGGGAAGTATCTAAATTTTTAAGTTTTGCTTCAACATTTTTATTATACGCATCTAATTCATCATCCAAATTCTTAATCTGCTCATCGTGATATTTACTAGCAACATCTTTTAGCTCATTTAAACCATCTATTGCTTTATCAAAATTAAATTGCTCTGCTTCTTGATTTAAATTATAAAAACTAGTTACAGATTCTTGTAAATCTGAATTCCATTGTTCTAATAATTCATTTCTTTTTTCATCACTTAAACCAGGATTATTAATATCAATATTTTTTATCTTATCTTTTATTGTATTAATTTCACCTAATGTTACAATTGCTTTTGCTAATGTATTTTTTAACTTACCTTCAACATCATCTTCATCTATTAAACTTCCTGCAAAATCTAAATCAGATAATTCTGTTTTAAATTTTTTAATAGAATCATCAAAGTTTCTAATTGCTTTTTCAGATATTATATTTTCTAACTTATCTTTTGTAGATACAATCTCTAAATCAACATCTTGCATAGCATCAGTAAATTGAGTCACTAATGTTCCAGCAGATATTTTTTGTTCTTCTGTTGAATTAGAGTCATTTAATACAGCATTCCATTTGTCTATCTCATTTTGCAATGTATATTTCTTTGTAAAGAGATAATCCTTAATATCGTTGGTGTATTTATCTAATTGTGCATATTCATCATCAGTATTTATATCACCTAATAATGATATATTATTATTTAGATTGCTAATTGGATTATCTAATTGTGATAATTTAATATCTGCATAAGTATTAGATAGTTCAATAATTTTATTTTGATTATCCTCAATATCTTGAGTTAGTTTAGTTATCTCAGCATCTAAATCTATCCAAGCGGTACTAGACTTATCAGATATCGCATCTCTTTTAGCAATCAATCCATTAATTTCTGCTTGTTTTTGTGCAATACCTTCTAATGCATCACCTTGTTCCACAAAACTATCGGCAATTGACCAATCTGTGAAAAAGTTTTTAATTTTCTCATTAGTTTCTTTATAAGCAGTAGATGTCTTATCTAAACCTACTAATTCGTTTTGTAAATCAGAATAATCTCTTGCTAATACTTTTACTAATGATGAATTATTTTGTAACTCTTCATTATATTCATTCCATTTATCAGGATTTTTTACTTTATCTGTTTTTGCTAATTTATCTTGCAATGAAATATAATCAGTTACTTTTTGTTTAAGTGATTTATTATCATCTTCATATGAATAATTTCCATCTGTACCTGAAAGCATATTCATATTATCTTTAGTATTACTAATATCAAAAGTGAATATATCTTTATATTCTTTTTGCAATATTTTTAAATTATTCTTTGCTTCTTTTATTGATTCTTTATTACCATTACTTAATGCATTATTATAAGTTCTGATTGAATCATTAACTATAGTTAAATCTTTCTCATCTCCAAAATTAGTAAGTTCATCTATTTTCTTTCCGCTATTTATTGACCTTAATAAATTATCATTAGTTTTTTTGTTATTTATAGCTGTTTGATTATCTTTTCCTAATTCTTTATATTTAGATAAATCAGTATTTGCTATAGTAACATTTGCTTTATTATCTTCTAGTATTTTCCTATTTGCTATATAATCTTCTAAATTTTTATTTGCTTCTTTATATTCTTTAGAATCCACTCCATATTTTGCTTTAGCATTATCTAGTGAAGTTATTAAAGTTGATTCACCATCTATATACAATGCATCTTTTAATTCCTTTCCAACTTCTAATACACCTGTTAAAACATTATTTACTTTTTCTAATTTGTCAATATAATTATCAGGAGAAGTAGAATTAAGAATATCTAAATCAAATAAATTTTTATCAATATTATATAGTTTTCTAGTTTCTTCAATCTGCTTATCTATCAAACTAAATTCATAATCATATCTATCTTTAATTGTTGATTTTAATTTAGTTTCATAAGATAATACTAAATCATAATATTTTTTTGCTTCTGCATTTGCTTCATTGTATAAATCTGAACCATTTTTATGTCCTTCTCTTTCTTTTATCCATTTATCAACATTTGCACTTGCTGTTTCTATTGCTTTGTTTATTAATTCTATATTTAAACTATATTGAAATAATGACTTTTCTTCTAAAGTCATATTTCCTACACCACTAGCATAACCAGGAATAGGGATAATTTTATTACCAGCAAGTATTTCTTCAGTTTCTTTGTTAGGAATTACTTTTGTACCTGTAGGCAATGTTGTAAATTCTGCACCATTATTACCTGAAATAGCAACTTTTCCATCAGGATAAATTAACAATTCACGACCTTTTTCTGATATTACAGCCATTCCACCAGGATGTGAATTAGTACCAGTTGCACTTCCACCTATTTTTTCACCATAATTGTTCCAATTTCCACCACTATCATTTGAATCTTCACTACTAGATGAACTTTTAACTTTAATACTACTAATAATATCTTTTACTGCATCTGCAATTTTATTAAATCCTGATTTAGTTATTTCAAGAATATTATTCATTCCACTTTGATAAATAATATTTTGATCATTAAAATGATTTATGGTTTCATCATTAGTAATTTTTAAATTTTCACTAGTTACATTTAACTGTTCATTCTGATTATCTTTTTGCATAGTGATAATATCAGAATTAAATTGATCATATATTTTCTTTCTTTCTTCCTGATTACCATTTTCAGATTCTATTAGTTTATTAACATCTGACATTTTCTGTTCATTAGTTAAATTACCATTATTTAATATGATATTAATATTAGATAAGAAATTTTGATAATCTAAAAATAGACTTTTCATGGTATCTAAATGAGTGATTAATTGTTGTTGTTCTAAACTTTGTTGCTCTTTTTGCTGTTCAATCATTTGGTCGCCAATAGTTTTTTCTATATCTAGTTTATCATTTTGATATTCTTCTTCAATATCTAAACCATATTTTTGTTCATCTGATAATTGTGCTTTAGATTTTGCCAAACTTTCTTTATCAACAGTAAATGCAGTAGTTAACTCTATACCTGAAACAGAGCCTCCACTAAGCATATCAATATTATGCTCAACTGCTTCAATTTGATTGTTTATTTCTTGCATTGCTTCATCTGTTTGAGATGCAAGTTTATCTAATTTAATTTTATCTAATTGCTTCTGATATTCAGCATTTGCTTTAGTATTTTCTTTTACTGCATTTTTAAGATAAATAATTCTATCTGCATATATTTGTGCAGTTTTTGCATCTGTAGTATGAGTATTAGATAATTTTTCTATTTCATCATTATATTGTCTAGTTAATTTACTAGATGCAGAAATTTGATTGTTTATTAGTGTTAATTTTGTATTGAAATCAGTGCCAGAGAGCAAATCAAAATTATATTTAAGATTAGATAATTTATTGTTTAATGGAGTTAACTGTTTATCAAATGCATCAAATTGAGATTGTATTATTGATAGAGAATTAGAGGATATGGTATTGTTTAGATCGATGTATTCTTTTTTTAATTCTGATAATTGCTGTTTTTTATTGTCTAAATCAATTCCTTGCAATTTACCAGAGTTAATTTCTGCTGTAATAAGATCAATATTTGCTTTCTTTAGTGTTAATATATTAGATAATGAATTATTCTGTAGAGATAATTCATTTCTATATTGTGATGATGTCTGAACTAAAGATTCTATTTTTGATTTTGATATTTCTATTGAGTTATTGTACTCTTTTATTCTTTCATCATTCTGATTTAATCCAAAATCTAATAATTCATTATCTTTAGAATTAACATTACTTTTTGCTTCAGCAATTTGAGTAGGTAATAAATAGTCTCTTTTTTCTATTAATTTAGCTAAATAATCCTTGTCAAACCATTTACCTTCATCAATTGCTTGTTCAATATTTGCAATGGCTTGTTCTGTTTGCGCTAATTCTGCTTCACGTTGTTTTAATACTTTTTCATTATTATTTCTTTGTACCTGTACTTCATTTTTATATGCATATGAAGTTTTAGACATAGTTTCAGATAATGCTTTAGATAAATTGTTTTTATCTTCAAATATTTTTACTATATTATCAGATTCATTCCATAAATCATCATACCATTCCTTAGATGCATTAATATTTTCTTTTTCTAATTTTAATATTTCTGCATTAATTTCTTCTTGATGTTTAACTCTATCTTCTAATATTTTTTCATATGATAATTCTGATTTAGATAAATTAACAGAAGTGGGGGATAGACTGTATTTTTTAGTATTTTCATAAACATCTTTAGCATAATTTCCAGTTGTACTACCACCATATTTCTCTAAACCTTGTGTTAAATCTCCACCAGATTTTTGTATTCTATCTACAAGATATTCTACTCCACGTTGAATATTTAATTCTGGATCAAATGCATTGCCACCACCTACTTCTTTCCAAGTATTACCAGTTATTGTTATAAAACCATTACAAGATGCTATCCATGTTTTATTTTCAACAGAAGGACACCAAACTGGTTGAGATTCAACTAAATCGTAATTTAATCTAAAATTTGAAGCATAAGTAGTTTTTCTTTTTTGAACAAAACATGAATATTGTTTTTTACAATGATATTCATTTCCTAAAATATTATATATTCCTTCTTCTCTGTAAGAATTAATTGTAGATAATTTACCGAGTAGAAATAATAATGTTTGTACGTCAATAATTCTATCATAATCAGATTGTTTAAAAGATTCCCAACCTTTATTGCTAATATTACCATCAGATTCTAAAAGTCCTTGCCACAATATTTCTGCTTGCTCTTTAGTAATAGATAAAAGTAATTCCATTGACAATCTTTTTTTACCATCTATAAAAATATATTTACTTAATTTAAGTGCTTCTTCTCCAGTAATTATCCATCTATACATTCCAGTTTCTTGATTATAATATTCAATATGTTTTAATTCTGAATATTTTAATTCACTTCTGTATTTTTCTACATATTTTTTCTGATATAAATCAATATGTCTTCCTCTATTAGTAATAGAACCATCACCAAAAATTGCTCCTAATAAATAAATATACTTATCTGGAATTATTTTTTCTTTTGAAAATTCATAATCTGAAACTCTTATAATGTAATTTTGACTAGCATTTTTAATATCTGAAGTTTCTTTTAATTTTATTTTGTTATTCCAATATTCTTTAACAACCCATTTATGATTTGTTGTTACTGTAAAATCAAAACTCTTATTATGCATACGAACTAATTGACCAGGATTTTCATAATAAGCAACAGCTTCTACAGATTGCCATTCCATAATATTTTTATCTATATTATAAGATAAAATATATTCTCCTATATCAATTTCATTATAATATTTCCAACCATTTTTAGTTAAACACTTAGTATCAATAGTAACACATGCAGGCATAAATTGCATTAATCCCATTGCACCAGAATCAGTATTAACTATATCTGGATTAAAATCAGATTCGACATCTATCATACCAGCAATTAAAGCAGGAGTAATACCTAATTTTTGTGCATTTACATTATTTGCTACTGCTTTATTTATTAAGTCTGATAAATTATTAGGAATATTTGATACACCATTAATATTGATTGTTGTAGGAGTAGTATTAACATCATTTGTCAATAAATCATAAGGATTCATTGCTTGATTATTAGAATTTTTTATTCCATAATGTAAATGTGTCGCTCCACCTTTTGCGTTACCACTATCTCCAACATATCCAATTGTTTGACCTGCTAATATTTCTTGACCCACACCTAGTATTTCACTAGGATCTGTATTCATATGAGCATAATAATGTTTATTACCTTGAGGATCGGAAATAGTTACACCCCAACCACCTTTAGCACCAGTATTTCCAGCACTAAGAACTTTACCAGATGTAGTTGAATGTATTTCAGTACCTCTATCAGCAAATATATCAATTCCTTCATGTTTACGAGCACCACCATCTCTTGATGCACCAAAAGAATCTTTTAATTCTTTGCCTGGAATTGGATTTGGCAATTTGCCATTAGTTGTTGAGAAATTAGATGAAGCAGTTATTAATTTACCATACTCTTCACTTTGCCCTTTAAGATATGCTATTGCTTTTCTTCTTTCTTCGGATTCTGCATGAATAGCATCTCTACGTTCTTGTGAACCTTTTACTGCATTATCTGAGATTGATTCTAATTTAGTTATTTCATTATTATATTTTTTTATTTCATTTGTTGTTTTTTCCCATGCTAATGCTTCTGCTGTTTTTGCATTGGTTGTGGAGTTAGAGGAATCTTTAGCTTTACCAAAATTAGGAGAATTTATTGCTGCTTTTGCTTCTGATGCTTTTTCTTTTAATTCAACATACCCATTTATTTTATTCCGCATTGCTGATATTTCATTTGAATCTTTTATATCACTAGAATATCCTCTTTCTTTTTTCCACTCTTCAAATAATTTTTGAGCATCATCCATATTTTTTAGATCATCTAATCTACTAGCAACATAAACATCAGTAATATCTTTTTTTGCTTGATCTAATTTGCTAAATAATTCTGTATTATCTATTTCACCAGATTGGTATTGAGTATATAAAGAATTATTTATTTTTAGATATGCTTCTTGTATTTGTAATAATGTATTTAATTTTTCAATTTCTAAATCATAATCATCTAATCTATTTTGTGTTTGAGTGGAAACAATTTTTGCTTTTTCTATTTGTAAATTAATTGCACTAGTTGCTTCTTCAATTTGTTTATTTTTTAATTTATTTAATTCATCAACATTTAATACTAAAACGCCATTAACATTTTCTATTGCGCCATATAATTCATCATTTTTCTCTGCATTTTTTAATGCTTCAATAGCGGCATCATTATTAGATTCTTTAGATTTTTCTAATAATTGATTGTAGAATTCTATTTTTTCTGATGTGTCAGATGTTGTTTTTTGTATTGATTGGATAGCTTTGTCAAAATTAAAAACAGAATCTACTTTATCTTGAATATTTGGTAATTCTAATAAATCACTTTTTAATTTTTCTAAAGTCTTTGGAGCAATAATATCTAAATCTTTAAATACTTTTTCTAATAATTCAATAGATGATTTTTGTTTATTAGTTAAAGTATCATAATCAATAGAGCCTTTTTTATAATCCTCTAATCCTTTATTATAATCAGCAAATACATTAGGTAATTCTGTTTTACTTATTTTGGTTAATATATCATTAAAATCAATATTTTTTAGTTCATCGGAATTATTCAATATGTCTCTAATAAATAAAGTTAAACTTGCAGAATCTAGATTTTTAAATTTATCAAATTCAGAATACAATGCTTGAGCACCAGAAGATAATTTTTCAAAATCTTTTCTTGATTCTTCTGTTAAAGATTTTATCTGTTCTTTTAAAAATTCTATTTTTTCTTCATCTGTATCACTAAAGAAAATTAAATTTTCAAAACCATGTCCCATTCCTGCTAACGTGCTTCTATTGTTTTTTAAATTTAATAAATCATTTAATTCTTTATTATATTTTTCTATTTTACTTTTATTTTTAGTTAAATTTTCATAATCATTATCACTTGTATCAATAAAATTGTTTTTTAATTCAGTTTTTTTATCATCTATTTCTTGTTGTTTTAG
>Ga0209416_1000402_pt1 | contig 44625 bp, 53 predicted proteins | sample RifGroF1_FD_184001 | JGI IMG/M metagenome (GOLD analysis project Ga0209416, IMG submission 184001) | Groundwater microbial communities from Rifle, Colorado, USA - Groundwater F1 (SPAdes) (version 2) | ecosystem: Environmental > Aquatic > Deep subsurface > Groundwater | place: Rifle, Colorado...
ACATCACCGGGGTCAACCCCTTGATAAGTCCAGGTGCCTGTCCCGGTGGTGCCGACCGTAAAAAGCCCGCCATTTTCAGTCGGGTAGCCGGTCTGCCAGCGGATACCCCAATTTTGCGTAAAATCGGATGAGAAGAGATCGAAGCGATAGACGTTCTCCGCGACATTGGTGTACCAGCGCGCCGTACCCATAACGGTTCCGGCAGCGCCAAGAACAAGTCCACCAGCACCACTGAGCGTCATCCCGGCATAAGTTGGACTGTCCGTCGTCTCAAGGTCCAGCACCCCAAGCAGCGCGGCTTTAGCCAGCAGAGCGTCGATCTCTGCCGTGGAGTACAGATTAGCGTCACCTATGATGCCGTTGAGTTCCGCCAGGGTGTCAATGTCAGTAACTGCAAGACCAGTGCCGGTGGAACACAGGGAGCCGGTCCACGCTGAGCCGTCCCATTTAAATTCAGACTCGACCCCACCACCACCAGCGCCAAGGACGCAGGCGCTTGTGGCATCATCCACCCAATAGGTATCGCCCGCAGTTGGGGAGGACGGCAAGTCCGCAACAGACACTGCCGTCAAACCTGAAGACTTCACACGAAGGTCAGTATTCGGCCCAATTGCTTTCGGTAATAATGCCGCCCCTTTTTTGTCGGAGTATGCATTACATACCAGTAGCAATACTATCATTATTACCATTAGTGTTTTCTTCATTATCATCACCTCAGGTATATCTCAATGGTTCCAACCGCATTATCCACCGCGTTACCGGTGAAATAGATCGTCAATCCAGTATTGGATAATGGTGCGTATATCGCAAAATCGGAACTGCTGTTCCCCGCACCACCACAATCGTGCAGCCCGGTACCAAAGATGGACAACCCATACCACCTTATCTCAATATCAGCGGTTGCCGTCATCGTGGTTGAACCGGGTATATGGAGTACGGCAAATGGTACCATACCACGATAATCGACCGGGATCGTCACCGCATATCCGGTGTGTCCATTCGTGTCCTCGTGGTATGTGATGGACAATTTCGCCGTACCGTTCCCGATGAAGGAAAAGTTTGCCGTCCCGAATTCCGTCAATGCTGATGCTGGTGTCGTAGCGAGGAATAGCAGGAACAGCGACACCAACACTGCCATCACCGTTACTTTCACTTTATTCCAATCATTCTTCATCTGACCCCTCCCTGCTGATTTCATATTCCCTCTGTTTATTTGATTTGCGGAGTTCGCGCCTTGTTTCGGATGGTAGTTCTCGTCTCATCACTTCATTTGCGACCGCTTCTTCCGATGGGACGATTCCATACTGTCCAATAAGCTTGTTTGCCGTTTTGTTGTCCCCATCCACAATCGCCCTCGTGATATCACGTAGGATAGCAACCCTTTCTTTACTTAACAAATCATCTTCCATCCAATTTGTGTACTGTTTTGACTCGGTGGCGGGTCGGGGACCTACCGACCGCATAAGGAGTTGCTTCCCGGTTAGATAATACATAAGCTCGTTGTTCCGGTTGTAGATCGGGTACGCACCATCGTGCTCATTAGTAACGGCTTTATATGCCTGCCGGGTGCGTTCCACCACAACCGGTGTGAGTTCCTTCCCAAGAGCTTCCATGCCACGACCTTCTTTCGCATTATCAATAATACGCATCAAACCAGAGACAGTCGGTCCAGGTCCAGACGGGAGAAGACCACCACCGGATGAGGTGGCAAGCTTCATATGTCGGAAGAACCCGCGCCAATCGGCGTCAGATACGGAGCGGATAGCGTCGAGTGCCTGACCGAAATTAATACCAAAACCAAGCGCATTTGATAGATCGACGTTAAACAGCTCTTTCAGTGTCTCTTTTCCTCCCTCCGCCATCGCAATATATGTGATCAGCTTTTTCGGGTCATTTTTCCCCCAATCAACGAGCAACTCTACCTGCTTAATCGGGTATGACCAGAACTGGAGTCCGATCCGACCGAGAGGATGGGAGAGAGCCTTCGGCATGCCGACACGACCGTATCTGAACTGCGTTTTGTGTGCAGTATCAATTCCCGCCTGGAACGCGTCCGCCTCCGATTTTCCCTCAGACAAAGCTTTCGCTCGTCCGGACAGGAATGCGTGTTTCCGGTTCCCGATCTCCACCTTATTAAACATCCACCCCATGATAGCCCGCACTTTTTCCATACCTGGAGGTGCCTTCCCCTCCATCAGTACTTGCGGCACCTCTTTCGCCATACCGGTTTTGTCAAATAACGCGGTCCCTTCAGAGGTGAATGCCTGTTTTTGTCCAATGATGGAATGGCGCAACCCAACCTCTGCCGTGGTATTGATCCGTTGCGTTAAATTCACGATAGGGGAGCGTGGGTTCAGCCCAAGAGTCCGCATCCACTGAAACGATGAGATGGCACCGGCAATATCGTCCAATTTGTGCCGGTCCCAACCAAGGTACCGCTTCACGTACCACTTGTTGTACTCACGCAATGAAGGGTCGAGGCTTTTATGTAATTCCGCCACCCGCCGCACCGCTGGCTCATCATATATTTTGCGTTTGATTCCATTCAAATAAGCGGCATAGGCACGGGTTGCGGATAGGTTGTACCCCTGCTTCCCCTTTCGTGGCTCAAAAAATCGGTTGCGGATGGAGGTGGGGAGTTGATCGTACGTCACCAGTCCCCCACCATCCATTTTCGTTACGGCAGCCTCTAACTGTCGCAGCCGGTTTTTGTGGAACGTCTGCGCCCCCTTATCAACAGCGGTGGAGAGGCGGCGCTTAATCCGATCAATTTCATCGGCAAATTCAAGCCGTAATGTGTCCCGATCGAATATGTGGGGGAGATAATCAGTCACCCGGCGCTCCATCAAATCGAAAGCGGCACGATCGGAGGTAGACAGGGAGTTATACCACTGCTGATCTATTGGTTTCCGTTCCCCCTTGCGTTCCCCCCGGTTCGCCCGTCTCACTATCTCTTTATACATCGCATCCGAACTCACGGCGGACTTCACGTACCGGTTGAGGAGAAAGTCGAATTTGGTGCGGAGGAAATCGTATAGGGTGCGCTCCGGTTGATTCAATTTCTTGGGGTCAAGCTTTCCGTCAAGTGCAGCACCAACACGAAGATCGGATTCACTCCCCTGTTTAATAAGACGGGAGGCGCGGTCGAATTCCGTCCCCTGCTCGTACATGAAGGAATTACCGCGCTGGTCCGCACGATCAAGCTCCGTGTAGATTTGGTTCCCCACACCGGACTTATCCCGAGCAAACACCACCTGCGGGGAGTTCAGTGCCTCGCTTGTCCCTTCTTTGGTGCGGGTGAGCTTATGCATGAACGTATCACCGGGGGTGGAGCTTTCCATTCCAGCAATCACGTCCTCCAGCGGGGGACGCGGGGGAGGGGATGGAGGTGTGGTGGGTGGACGACGAGCGGTCACCGTAGTATTCGGCATGGCTCCCGTTGTACCGGCACCGGTTGGGGCGGACTCCCGCAGCATCGCCTCCGCTTTAGCCACCTCGTCCGCCACGCTCTTCATTCGAACGGCGGCGATGCGGGGGTCATCGGTGACGTGAAATTTCTCCAGGTGATCGACAAGAGCGGATGGCAAGTCGTCGATTGTTTTTGAGGTGAAGGTGCCGCCAGTACGCTTATCCGTCCAGGTGAATATCGGCTCCTTGTTCATCTCGGGGGGAAATTCCCACATACCATTGAACTTGACGTTGTGCTGATCCGCCGCTTGCTGGGGGGAAACAAGAGGGGCACCGGACTTCAAGCGGGTGGAAGAGGAAACGAGCGCCTGGACGACAGCGGGGTCGGTACCAAGATCAAGAAGGTACTGTCCCACCTCTTTACCAGTACGGGCAGCATTACGGCGGATAACATCCATGTCGGACTTGAGACGGGCATGGGCGGCGGCTTGTTCGGGGGTAAATGTACCACCACCGATTGATCCCCGATTACCAATAGCGGCATTAATATCACGGAAAATGTCAGATACAGAACGTACCTTCCCCCCACCTGGGGGTATCTCGCGCAATTTAACAACAGGTATAATACCGTCCGGTCCCTTCACCGTATTAACAGAATCACCAACAACTTCAAACTGCGTACCAGGTTTGAATACTACAGGGTTCATCCGGTTGATATTGGATTCAGCTAAACTTGATATGTCTCTACCGGTAGATGACTCTATATCAAGTATAACACCGTGTCCAGTACGTTGATTGGTGTAATCTTTAGCTGTACCGAGGTTTTTACTACCAAATACAACAGAAGGATCGGATACAACACGAGATTCCATAACATCTGATATAAACTTGCCAACGTCTTGTGGGGAGTCTAATTCAATACCACGGAATACCTGTCCTTCATGTCTCGGTAGCTTATCCAACGCCGTTTCCATACTGCGTACATAATCAGGTGTATTACCCGATCTTAACTGAGAACTGGTGTATTCAAACCCGTTATCAGTTAATAACCAATGTAGTGAATCCATAGCGGGATCACCAGTTGATATCGGATTACCGCCATCATCTACAAATTTGGGGGAACGCTCAGTTGGTAACTGTGACCTGGGGGTATTTGGTCCCGATTGTTCCCCCACCATGTCCGCTTGTCTTTTCAGTTCCGCGTCCCGTGTCCCCCGCTCCAGCATGGACTTATACCCAGGATCATCCGCGAATTGCTGCGCGTTCAGACGGGAGGCAAGCTCCACCTTCCCTTCCATGGTGCGGTTGGGTGCGAGTTCATCCTCAAACACCCATGCTGATTTTTCCGCTGGTGTCATGGTGGCTTCACGCGGTGCAGCTTCGAACACCCGCGCTGACTCTTCCGCCGATTTCACCGGAACATCACCAAGCGCATTCTCCCGGTCCGCTATCATCGATTTCTCTACATTGGATAACCGATTCAGCGGTGCGGGGTTGGTACGTTCCAGGTTCAGCTTCCCCGATTCGCGGCTAAGCTTTTCCGCCGTCACTGTCTCCTTATATGCATCAAAATCGGGTGCGATCTTTCCCTCTTTTGCCACCTTCATGAAGGAGTGTGCTTTCCCCTGAAGCGCAATACCACCGACGTCACCGATAAGATTCAGCGCCGCTCTGACGTCCGGGTACCCCTGTAGGGACTCCATATTAGCGAGATCAGTTGCGACCTGCTTAACGATAAGTGCCGGTGCCATTACCGTATTCGTGACAGCTTCCGCACCTTCCGGGTTGTGCTTTGGGTGATATGGCTTCAATATACCCGACATCTTCCCATATTCCCGCTGGAATCCATACTCCATGTGGGAATAAATGTCCTCCATATCATTGCCAGCAAGGATAGCTTGCACCCCGTCCTGTATAGCACCAACCACACCGCCAAGAAAGGAGGGGGCATCGGATAAAATTTGTGCACCGGACTCCACAACAGCGATAGGATTCTTAATAACGGCACCATAACCGGATAACGCTTGCTTGGTACCGGCAGTAAGCGCCTCAATTGCGGATAGCTTTTTGGTAGGGGTGGAGGTGGTGGTGGAGTTGAGTGCCGCCGCTGCTTCCACCGTTGGTCCTACACCCTCAAGCTGCCACCCACCGGGTGCGGGTGCGGGTGCCGTCGTTGGTTGATCCTCCAGTTTCCACACCATTATTTCACCTCATTCCAGGTTTTCCCATCCGATACACGCCGCTCCCCTGTCTCGGGATTGGTAATGACTTTCCCCTTGTGGTCAGCAGCACGAATACCACCTAATTCAGCGGGGGGAGCGGTTGGGGGAGGAGTAGGTGGAGGCAGATTCATGTCATTCCCACTCGACATGATTTCCTTCTCCCGGTCATTGTAATCCTTTATTTCCGCTTCCAGTTCCGGGATTCTTTCTTTTTGTGACTTGTAGAAGTCCACGTTCGGGAGAGACTTAAGCTTGTCCAACTCCCGACGGGCAGTACGTCTCCCGTCACGGATGCTGCTGATCTCCTGTGCGGTAAGCATGCGCTGCTCCAGATTGGATGCCTCCGAATATGGACGGGAGCCAGCCGGGGGTGCGACATTATTCGGTGCATTGAATAGCCTCCCATCCGGTGTAATCCAGGTTTTAATCGCGTTTGGCTCCCCGCCGTTACTGCCAGCACCGATCGCTTTTTCACGATATGAACCGCGTTGGAAACCGGCGCGTTCCATCAGTGTCGCTTCCGCTTCCGAGTACGCTTTTCTGGAGACAATGCTACCATCTTCATTCGTCTTGAAGTAGTCCATCGCACCATAATCGCTGTGCGCCACCTTCCCCTTCGTTTTGTTATAAATGGTACCACTGGATGCAATGTATTCATCCGGACCGGCATGCACCACATTACCGGAACGCTTATCGAATATACCGGATGGGGAAGATGCGTACGGCATCACCGGTGCCGGTTGTGTGAACGCGGTCTTTTGACTGTCCACCAGTTGCAGCAGTGTATTCGCCTCCATTGGGGACAGGTGATTGGCGCGGGCAAATTGGCCAAACTGTTCCGGCGATCGAATACCACTACTCATAAACCGCTGCGTGATCCCCTGCATACGCAACTTATCCATGAAACCAGATATGGAGTTGACCGCTTCCTTGTCCCGCTCCGCTTGATAAATCGCTAACTGTTCCGCACCCATTTACACCCCCTATGCACCCTATGCTGGGATATAGTCCCCGTACCCGTAATCGGACCAGTTGAACGCCGGTTGTGCCGCCGCTGGTGGCTGTTGGTTCGCCTGATTATACAGCCCATACGCACTGTTCGCGAGTTGTAACCCCTGCCCAACCGATTGTAACATGGACGGCTGCATGGTCGCGGTTTGGGTAGAGGACGGGGTACCATACCGCATCCCCTGCATCTGCATATAAAGCGGGAAGGCAGCATTGAGGTACGCCTCACGAGCGGCACCAGGGTAGAAGCGATCAAGAGCCGCAAGCCGCATTTCCGTACTCGCACCAAGATCAGACTTTTGTGCCGCCATCACGTTCCCCGCCATATCAGCAAGCATGGAATTTCTTTTTGGTACTATACCTAATGTTTGATCCCCAACACCAATATTGAACGCAGGACGAGATAATTCCCCCACCCGATCCTCATATGCACCGGTGGAAGATTGCAGTGTTCTCATCATGTCGTTATAGATGTTATTGTACCCGGTGTTCTGATAACCGAGCTTCGCCGTCATGATATCCTGTAACGACATCGGGGTAGAGGACCTAACGTCTCGGTATTCCATGGTGGGGCTGGTATTAATCGGCCTTGCTTCTACATCAGTCAATTCATACCGCGCCCCATCCTTCGACATCATCAATTCTTTGGTGTACCACTTACCGTTTTTCTTAAACGCGTCATCAGAATACTTCGGCCCCGAATTGATGTATGGTTGGCGGTATAGGTACGATCCACCACCGACACCACCCCCCATATGCTGATACGTACTGCCACCACTGGATGGACTGCCAATAACGGTTGGTTTATATGTCGGTGTCTTCCCCGCACCGTAGTTCATCGGGTCCAGACTTGCCATCAGGTCCATCCAACCAAGGGGCGAACCGGAACTAATGGAGTCCCAAGAGGCGGGGGTAACCTGATTTGATACAGAACCACCAGCACCCGACTGGTTATTGGATGCGATCATACCACCAACTACGCCGACACCGGCTGCTGCTACAGCTCCCCAAGACATAATGTCTCCTTTCCACCGACAACCGGTGCTGCGGATGACGCGAGTAGCGCCAGATATTCCGAATCAGTGATGATGAATTCGCGTTCAATCTCATCCTCATCAGTTAAAGAAGTCGGATGCATGTTCATGAATATAACATCGGTATGGGCGTACGCGACCTTCTTAACAAGGGGAGCGGACTCGAAAATCAGCGGCCCCTCCACCGTTTGCGGGTCCGCACCATCACCGAGATAAACGGTGAGTTTCCCCGACATTAGGATATTACAGGTTCGGTGCCGGTGCCTTTTCCCAATGATAAACGTACCGGCCGGTATCCGCATCTCGCGGGTGTAGACACCACCGTAAAAGTGGTGAATAACCGGTGTCTCCTGTTGCGGAAGGGTGGATAGGTATTCCTCCAGTCCCACCCATTGAAGGATATCATACAACGGGACAAGCGAGTTTTTATACAGTATCATGTATTCCCCACCGGCAAATAACAGACAAGTACCGTCCGGTATGTCAACACCAACACCGGGTAGGTACGCGATTTTCTCCTGTAATGATAACACCTTATTCGTCATATCACACCCATCCGATAATTAGTAGTTAAGCACGAATTGGTTCATAAGTTCGTACGGTGCCAGCGGGTTACTGCTGTATGACATGCCACCGAACTGCTGTGCCACCTGGGATAGCATCGCTGGCATCTGCATCTGCTGATGCATCGCAGTTGCACCAAGTCCCTGCACCCCCTTGGAGAGCGCATCCGATGCAACGGATGAATTCATCATGCGATTCGCACCGAGATTGTTGAAAATGTCGGTCAAAACGGATGGGGCGGAGGTGCGCATGAAGGAATTGATCGAGTTGGGAGCCGACTGCAGTTGCTGTGATAGCATGGGGGCAAGTGCAGTGAGGATAGATGGGTTCACCCCGGAATAGGATGACGGGAATAAGTTCGGTTGAAAGATGTTCGGCGCACCGGACGAGTTGAGGGACGTACCGGGACCGGCACCACCACCGAACTGATTCATAAGAGAAGCGGGAAGCATTGGTTGAAGTAAATCTGGCATAATAAACTCCTGCTCTAAATATAGTCGATTATCAACCACCCTCTATTGTATGAGGTTGAGTCAAAAAAACTCGTATCAAAATTTCCGCCCAACTCTCTTACGACATTAATAGTCGTGGCCCCAATGGTTGAAATTCTTACACCATAACCGGACACTGCTGTTGGCATCCCGGGTACTGGAAATTTAGTAGTGCCTGCGTCGTCTCTTATTAAACCTCTGACACCAACGATGTTGGCGTAGGTCAAACTATGCACCACATCAACACTCGATGTTGAATCCATATTCCAATCGCCAATTTCAACCACTTTTTGCTTCAGCTGATCCACCCCGCCGATCTGCAAGCCGACCGGGAGGTTAACTTTTCCGTCTGTAAGTACACGCAACCCTTCTGTCCCCGCTACGCCAGAAGATCCATACAGAGATACAGTCCCAGGAATAGAGATATGATCCTTTGACCTAACGACTACTCGCCCGCTAAAATCATCATCAACATACCCGCCCGCCATAATTTCCGTGACGGTTTGAGCAGTCGCGTTGCCAGTAATGGTTGCGAGTGTAGCGACTCCGCTATCAAGCTTCAGCGGCCCACCAGTAACCGAAAGCCCATCCGTGAAGACTTTTGGCCCGGCAATGTTTTGCGCTGAAGTTGTATCAACGAGCGTTCCCCCTGCGGCGTGTAGCTTGGCGAAGTCTACCGCGACGCACCCCTGCCCATTCAACTCCGTTATCTCCGCCGACGCCGCGTGTAAAGCAGCGAAATCGGCGGCAACGCACCCCTGTCCCGCAAGCTGGTTCAGTTCCGCAGTGGTGACGGTGAGTGCCGCGACGAATGCAGCCGCTGCCGTGATGTTACCACCGTGCGTCCAGGTAGTAGCGGTGTGAATGATAACACCATCATATGACAGTACCCAATAACCAGCAGCAAATTCGGCCTCAATAACGGTGCCGATTGTGGAGGATGAGATACTGGCACCAGCGGCGGACGTGAATTCACCAACGGATAACAGCACATCAGTACCAACGGCGGTAATGGTGAGGGTTTGTGCCGCCGCAACAACGAAACGGATCTTATACCCGTTCACACCAGCGGGGAGGGTGAAAATGACGGTACCGGCAGCAAGACGGTTGGTGAAGGTGCGGAAACCATTACAGTCGGCGGCGGTGACGCTGTAATTGGCGGTTTTGTTGTATACAGTACGAGAAACGGACACCTGCAGCGTCTCGTCACCACCATCGGAACCTTCGGTTAGAGTTACTTGATTACCGGCGGTCAGCTTCCCGTTAAGGTACCCTGGAGTCGAATCATTGGCGGATACCGCGATACCGGAACCAACGGTGAGAGCCGCGATTGCGGAAAATAGTTCCGTTATATCATCATTAATTTTCGTTAAAAGGGAGTCCTTAACGGAATCACTCCCAACCACGAGATCTTGCGGCATAGCACCCCCTTACAGTAATCATCACATATCGAGTGGTCTAATATAGGCTTCAATCCCATTCAACGTTACAGAATCCCCGGAAAGAAGGATATTATGTAAGCGGAACTGCATGCTGTAGCACTCCACCCCGACCCACTCCTGCAGAAGCTCGGAACCGGAATCAACGAGAAAATACGCGTCCTCCACATCCATCGTCATGTCGGAAATGGTGAGGCGGTCATCGATCTGCATAGAATAAGTAAGGGAGGAGATGCCGGGGGAGTTGAACTGACTATCGGCGTATATACCAAAAGAGAAACGACCACCGAATAGACCACCGAGGGCGCATGTGATGCGATCAATGATAACGGCATCAATGTGGGGGGTGATGTAGGCTGTGCGGACATCGAACCGCATCTGGTGCAGATCCAGTTCCTTGTAACCGGTGCGGTCCACCTTATAGATGTTACCATCGGAGCACCCGATCATCATGGTACCGTTGATGTAGCGAAGCATGGTCGGAATGATGCAGGTGCGGAGATCAACAGCGGTGGCGGAGGGAGCACCGGAATCGTCCCTGAAGTAGATGGTGGAATATCCAAGAGTGTCGTTATCATCATAACCCCAGGAATGGTCAGATAGGGAACCAACGGTACCGGAAGAAATAGGACGACCATCAAGAAGAACGGCATCGGGGGAAGCAATGATGGACGGATCACCACCAGCGGGGAGCTGCAGGTAGTATTCATTGGTTCCATTAGAAGAAGCAACAAACTTGTATAGGTTGGTATTGGATAGATGGTGGAGCGTAAACTCAAACTCCGACCACGGGTAACGAACGGCACCGGATATGCGAGATGGAGTGAGGGTATGACAAATAAGGACACGATGGTAGGAAGGGAAAGATAACCACAAACAACCAGTGCTGCCGTCATACTCCATGATAGAAGCAGAAGAATAGTAACGGCGGAAGCGGTCAAGCACCGGATCAGCAAAGGGGGCGGTACGCATATCACCGAACTCCTGCACACCGGAAAAATTGGAGAGGTTGGAGGAGGTGGCGAACCACGCATCATTCGGGGTAAGAGCTGCCGCCTTATGAGATGCCCAAGAGTGCTGGAAGGTGGAAGGAAGACGGTAGGCAGATGGGGTAGAACCGGTTAATTTGCAGATAAATGGTTGCGCCTCCGTGCCGAATACATATAGCTCGTTATAAAGGGAGATAATGGCGCCGATTGGGTAACTGTTGGAGTTGTCATCAACGGAACCAACATAACCGGCAGCATCGGGGGTGGACCAGTCAAGAAAAGAAAGATTAGAAAAATAACAGATACCGGGGGTAGAAGAGTCACCGGCAGCGAATATCCGGGAGTTATGAACAACCCCAAATGATGCTTTCGGAGGACGACCGGGGCGGACGGCGATAATGGGATTATAAGTTGCATCGGCGGACCACGCGGCGGCAGCATAATGAGAACCGACACCGGCAGCGGAAACGGTAGAACAGCGCAAGCTCACGTAATTCGCCGCATCCCCATTCGCGTACTCAATAGAAAGACGGTATTGTGTGGAAGGAAGAAATGGTGTCGTGATATCGGACGCGGAAAACGTGATCTCGTATTCGGCGGCAGTTGCGGACAGGTTTGTCGCAATCGGTGCCGCAACAAGGATCTTCGCCGCAATAATGCTGTCATCAGAAGTGCGCCGAATACGGGCGTAGATTGGAACATTATCAGTACCGGTGAACCCATTCCCAATACGCTGCAGGAATGCAAAAAAGGTGGTGGGGGGAATGGTATATCCAGCGTCCCAGGATTGGGTGGTGAAAGTGGCGGCGGCACGGGTGTTGGTCCCGTTCCCAACCGCAAGACCGGAATCATCGGAACCAGTACGATTATTATGCTGGTAAGAGGACGGACCGGAACCGTTATCGTACGCAATCTTTATGGAATTGGCAGCAACACCATCCACATACTTAATGTAGGAACCGTCGAACAGGATCGCAACACCAGCAAAGGGGAGGATACGAGTAGCACCGGATAAAGGAGCGGCACCAACTGTGGTGGGGGTACCGGCGTTGTTGTAATAAAGGTTGTGGGCGGAATCGACGATGAGTTCCCGATAGGTGGATCCAATGGGACAGTAAGACACCTCCACCGGATATTTGGTGGCAACAACAGGCGCAGCGGTGGTGTGGAGAATAATAGGTGAACGCGTCTGGATCTGACCGCCACGAGTAATCCCGAAATTGACGAGTTCGCTGCATTCCGTACGCTGAATTTGATTCGGAAGAACGGAGGTATTTAAACCATGCGGAAATCCAGATAGTGTGATTGGGGGGAACTGCCGGTATGCCCTCCCCATTTTCTTCCCAGCACCGGAACCAGCAATCATTCCCCAATCCATATATACCACCTTTCATTTCATAACGGCACCTGCAGCAGCTTAAACTCCCTCAACAGAGAAGAAATCGGAGCGGGACCGGCGTTTCCGCACCCCCCGCCGATATACCGCCATGATCGCCTCCGCCTCTATCCCTACAAGCTCCATCGCAACAGAACTCGTATCACGTTCAAAAATAGTGCGGAACTCATACTCCAACCTTTTCGTGACGTACCGGTCCCATATATTATACCATGTGGTTGGGAGGTCAGCACCGCCACCGGATACAGCGGTGAGTTTAGTTAGCGGCAACCAATAAAAGATGTCAATGGTATAAGCAGCATCTGGGACGGGGAGGGGGTAGAAAAGACCGGAAGCGGGGAGGTAAAATGCGGTTGGTGGTCCCGTAATGCCGTCCGCCACCCCATACTTAACTTTATCCTCCTCCAAAACTTCCCGCAGCGGGGGGGATTCCCCGCTGACACTCACCCCACCTTCAATAAAACCGGTGTGGGAAAAGGGGAGTTCATACGATGGGGTGGAGGCGACGGTGGTGACGGTGCCGGTGGAATAGACAAGATTGGACTCGATCTCCACCATCTTATTCCGACACTCCTCAAGGATGGAATTGGCGAGGATGAGGATGTCGGAATTGGAGATAAGATTAGAGCGCACCGCACTCATACGGGAATAGACACGAGCGGCATTGGATAAATCGATGAGCTGCGTCACGTTTAACCCTCCTCTAAACCAACCTCACCAGAACCACCGACCGCACCACGCACCTCAACGGAATACATCGGGGTGCTCTTCATCAGGTGTATAATCCCATCTTCCTGATTCTGCGTGGCGCGAAATCCTGGGAAGTTCCGCTCCGCAATTGCGATCGGGTTGCTGTGCTCATATATCGCAGATTCTGATGGGATCTCGATGTCGTTCTCCTCCACAGCATTACGAAGAATGTCAATCAAGTAACCCTTAAGGACGACTTCCTTGTTCGGATCGAAAACCTTGCGCTTTTTTCCGACGAGGCACACGGAAATGGGGAGATCGGCATTCTCTTTCTCCGTATTCAGGCGGTGGACGACGCAACGGTACTCACGCTCCATTGGATCGGATTTGGGGGCGGGGGTGCTGGTGGAAGAAGTGGCGGTCATTTTTTTCGTTTCAACCGGGTCGCTTGATCTGCTGTAGGAATCTTTCGCTGACATAACTACCTCCATTTAAGCATTAATGTATTAGCATCGGCTTGTAATCCCACCCTCCACAACTGAATAAAAGATTGCCTGACCACGGCTGGAGGATGGTGAGACACCGTGGTCAGGCTGGGTTGTAACGCTTGGAACAGGGGGCCGGGACCCTTACGTCATCAACCCATAATCGGACAGCGGGTACTGTGCAATCTGGCGCGGCAATACATAAACGACATCGCCGGTATCGAAATCAGCGGCGGTGGTGGGGGTGCCAGCGGAATCTTTCGCGGTGATCAACCGGCAGTATTTCTGTTTCCCTTCCGGTTTGATAACCTCGCGGATGTAGCAGTAGTTGTTGTTCGATTTGTTGTACAGCAACCACTGGCAGCGATCGATTTGACCACTGACACCGAGTTCCTGGAAATCAACCGATGAGTCCTCGAAGTAGGTGTTGTTGTTGGTAGTGCCATCATGCACGGCACGGATCACGGGGGACTGGACACCCCAAACTTCCACCTGCAGTAACGCATGATCGGTGAGGCCAACGGCATCGGCGGTAAGCTTCACCGCATTACAGCTCAGACCATTCTCGGACCAGTTGCAATCGGTGAAGGCGGTGAACTGCGTATCCGCCGTCATCTCTTCACCGTTGGCAACCCCCTCGATATGACCGAGGACCACACCCTTGTCGGTGCTTACCGTCTTGTCACCAGCGGCGACGGTGGTAAGGGACGAGTCGTTTCCCTGGAGCCGATACCACATAAGCTCCAGACCGGTTGCCCACTCCGTAATGCGGATGATTTCCGGGCAGAACCCGATAAACAAAAAGATGTCATTGGCACCTTGCGCAATGATCGGAAAAGATCGGTAGTCTTTCATTTGTTATCACCTCTCTTTCAGGTAATGTAGACGGTGGTGGTGATGTTAATGGTGGAATGGTGCCGGTTCTACAGGTCCGTCACACCATGCTCCCATCGGATCATGAACTCTTCCACCAGGATTTTGTGCGTTTTTGCCATTTTCCAACCACTGGTAGCGCGTTGGTCCAACGGATCTTCCGTACCGGCGGAACCCAGAGCTTTCACGATGTTCTTCACGGTTCCCTTTTGGAGCGGTATAATCCCGTACGCGTTGCGACCGAAGACCAGGGTGCCGTAGACGTCGATGTTGGTAGCGTCGGATGACTTGAGTCCGGTGGTGCCGATAACAGCCCCACCAGCGGGCCAGATCTTGCAGTTCGTGGTGGCGAGGAACCGGATGCCCTTGCACTCCCCGATCTCGATCAGTTCACCAGCGGCCTTGGATAGGGGATCCTGACTGGAGTACGTTTCCACCGGGTTGAAGCCAGTGAGAGATTCGACGTTCTTCCGGTTGTCGGGGTGGGTAACGGCAATGTAGGAGGGACGAATAGGTACACTGTTGACTTTAACCCCCGGCAGCTTCATCTCGCTGATCTTTTTTGCCCTGTTGTTCTCCAGGGTGCGGACGATCGAGTCCACATCACTATCCGTAATGGCGGAGGCAACGGTGGCACGGGTGGTAACGGAACCACCGGCATAGCGGACGTAGGTGCCGGTGAGGAGATGATTCCGGGTGAGGATGTCGGACGTTTCCGCCATCTGCTCGGATAGCATTTCCTTCCCGATGGAGAGAAGGTTGGAATCGAGCCCGGTGAGCTGCACCCAATCGGATAAGGTGATGAAGTCACCGAACTGCTGCAGCGTGGCGTACATGGTGTATGCGGAAAGCTTCTTGCCAGTCGGCGTGACTCCTTCCACCAACGGGGTGGTGTTCACCGGAAGCTTCCCGAAACGCTTGAAGTTCACCCGCGTTCCCATATTGGCGGGGGCGGGACGTGACTGGCCGAAACGATCATAGATGAGGATCGGCCCGGCATTCTGGATGATATTGCGATCGTATATCCCCTGCATTTCACCGGGGAGATCGGAACTGGTAGTGATAAGCATTGATATCACCTCCTTGAGGTTTAATTAGTGGAACGGTTGTAGTGTTGGTTGAACTTCACATTTTCGAACTGACGAACTTGTCGAAGTCCTCGTTACTCATGTCCCAAACGTTGATCTTCCTCCCCGGCTGATTCGTGGGGGGAGTGCCGCCACCGGGCTTCAAGGTAAAACGTCGCGGCTGTGGTACGGGTTGACGACCTTGGGGTGGTGGCGATGCTGGTCGTGGTTGCGGTTGTACCGGCTGTCCCGGCTGCACCGGCTGATTCGCCAGCGGATTCGGCACCCGTCCCGCCAGTACTTCCCCTTTTACCATGTCGTAAAATTCGAAGAAGTTCGGGAGAGAGGACGTGTACCGTCTATACTCAGCCACGGTAAGTCCCGCAGCAAAAGCATCAATATGAGGGAGAACAAGACGCGCATTGTCCGGATCGTAATTGTGGAGAACACCGGCAACCTGCATGGCGGCTTGTGCGGGGTTCATCGGGGTACCGGTCGGCTGCGGCTGATGCGTGGGTGCCGGCTGATGCACCGGTTGAGTTGGCCGCGAATTCACCACCGCGAGTGCTCGTTGCAGGTTGTCCGCCAACCATTCCCCCTCCGTGTTGAAGTCCGAGATCTTGCTGGGTTTGAAGCCAGTTAGATCGACGGTGGGGGTTGGGGGCGGTGTAGGGGCAGGTGCAGGAGCAGGTACCGGTTGATAAGTGGGTGCCGCCGCATTCGGGTTATTGATATCGGGGTATGCGGGAGTAGTGACACCACCACCGAATTTACGCATGAAGTAGTCGTTCATCAACTGCTGCGCTTGCGGGTCCTGATCAAGCAGTCTCGCGATGCGCTGGTGCGGTCCCACCTTCTGATCGTAGTCGAACCCCTTCTGTGCGAATTCGATTGTACGCCCCTCGTCCAGAATATGCTCTGCCCCGTTGTGCTTGATAACGATGGTACGACCGGTTTTATGTTGAGGGGAAGGCGGACGCACCACCCCATCGTCGGGGTCATGGTCGGAACCGTCATCAGCGGCGAGGTCAACCCCAAGCTGCAACTCCCCCGATTCAATGGCACGGTTGAACGTCTCCGCGTCCATATCGAAAGCGGAATCGTACAGCTCCTCTTCAGTGGGGGGAGGACCAGCGTCGGGGGGCGGTTGAGCGGCGGCACCAGCAGAAGCGGCGGCTGCATTCGCTTCGTCCACTTGGTTGTTTTTCGCAATCATCATTCGTCTCGTTCTGTCATCCATTATACCACCTCCATCAATCCATTAAAGTTTTATTCGGCCTACCGGCAGTTACAACTTCTTCCCGCACACCATACAGTAAGAGGCGCGGATCTCTTGCGTCCAATTTTCACCACCCTCCGGTCGGTGTTTGATGTTGATCGCATGCTTGGCGGACTCGATACAACAAACATCAGCGGCATGACCGGAGGGAGCGGGTGATTCAATCGATGTCGGAATCCCTTCCGCTGATGTAAATTCCTCGTCCCCCATCACCTGCTCTTTCTGCAGTTGTTCCACCACCTTCTTTTTTGTTGCCATAAGTTGATCCCCTCTCGATAATTACTTTCCTCTGTTGCTCCAAGTATCTCATATGTTGAAGCAGCTCAGAAAGTATATTTTGTTTGTGTACTATATCACGATGCTGGTGCAAGGTGGAATTAGCATCGAGACGGTTGAACGCATCGAACAGCTCCACCTCCTTGGTACGGAAAAACTCGATCACGGAAGGGGAGGACAAGAGAATGGATGCCGCCTCCCCCATTACGGCAAGCTTATCCGGTGTGTAATCACCAACTACCTCCCACGAATTCTCGGTCTTGCCTATCATTTATCACCTCCACTTCCACCGGTCGCCGCAGCCGATTTTTCATCGATCGCCGCTCTCCTCTTGTCATCCGTTATTTTCGCCATCAGTGTCGCCATATCTATCGTCATCCTCCGGTTCTCATCCCGCTCGTGCTGCTGTATATCCATCTGCTTCGTCATAATTCGTGCACGGAAATCGAGCATGGAATCGTCAATCACGGCACCGACTTTCTTCGCGTCGATTTTCACCTGCGCCCACTTGATTGCGATTTCCTCCTGCTTCAGTTTTTGTTCCATTTCCTGTGCCGCCATCATCTGCTGTTGTGTCACCTGCAGGGAATTTATGAAGTCCTTAAGCAGGGATATGTAGAATTCCGGTTGCTTATTCCCCATATTGGACACGTATTTGGTGGCGAGATTATGTATCTGCTCCGGACCAATGATGCCGGGGAAGACTTGATTCATAGAGGCAAGGAAGGTGAACATCGCCTGTACTTTTTGTGCCTCCGCCATACCAATTTGCGTGTCCGCACCGAGGGAAGCGCGGCACCGGATCCGCCCCTTTATCTGCTCGGGGGATACAGTGACAGGTACGCCATCCACCGGAACGGTAAAGGGGGCGCTCATGTGGTGCTGATATAAGATTGCGCATTTCCGGTAGTGGTCACTCACGCCGGTTTCCGCAAAAAGACGTGCCACCATATCGATTCTGGACTGGCCAGCGGATTGTATCATCTGAATACCGGCGGCGGTCTTATTAAGACTATCCGCATCGGTTCCTTGGTTGTAACGGGTGGTACCGGTCCTGTTTTCCTTCATCCCCTCGATCGCTTCAAGCAGGTGCAATACACCGGAATCGAAAGGCTTCGGGTATTCGGTGCGGATGCGTTCGGGGTCGAGCAGGATCGCATCACCGGGGATGTTCTCAAGCAGTTCCCGAATCGGGACCTTTCCCCCCGGCTTGATGAAGGTACGACCAAGGGAGGAGAAGTCGAAATTATCGAGGATGCGGCGGATGAGCATGGTTTTGAGGTTCTGTATATCAAGGAGAAGCTCCGAGAACGCGATGCCGAAAAGCTTGTAGCAATCAATTATAGGTGATAATGCGCTCATCATCGTCGTGTTATAGTCATTCAACTCCCAACGGAGCAGCACCTCATCTTCCGCCACCCAGCAGATGATATTCTCCAGCACCCCGTCACCATCGACGTCACACCGAGTATACCACTGCACCAGCTTGAGCGTCTTCTTCAGGTTCTTTGCGCTGTCGTACGGGTCGCCGGAATCGGAATAAGATGAGGAGGAAACAGTCGCACCACCGGACGACTCCCCCTGCCCATCCATATATGACTGCTCTTCCGTGTTGTCCGTCTTCTTCTCAGATGATAGGTGGCGGGATAAACGATCCAAATTGTTGAACAGCTTCTCCCCCGATTCCTTCTGATACTGCCGGTCCGTCCGCACCAGATAATCCATCGTCACCCGGCTGCTGTACCCCTTCCCATACTCATCGTTCATGAACTTGCACTTGCGGTCAACAAGTACGTCCCAATGCGGGAGGTTGTGGATGAGCAACCCATCCCGTGTCGTGGTCGTGGTGCGAATATCGATGTCGGTGTAGGTCCCGTCACCGTTGTCCGTGTATTCCTCCAACTCCACATCGGGGGCAGCGGCAATCATCTGCATTTGCTGATAATTCGCCCCCGGTATGCGTTCCTTCAATGATGCGTAAACCGTGTCCCAAGCCTGTGCCACAAATGCGGTATCAGAGACGAGCGCGTCCTTGAACCACTGATAGAACAGGATATACATCGACTTCTCATCATCATCATCGATATCCTGCCGTATTTTCGTGAGGAGCGCTTTCCCGATGATCGCCGGTTGACCCTCAATCGTGAGTTCCACCTTGGGATCGGATGATATAAATGTACTCATCAGAGACGGCATCACCCACTCGATCGTTTCCAGAATGTCGCGGCTGATAAACTTCGACCGACCTGACGCCTCGTTTCCCAACGGTTTCCCGTAATACCGGCTCCACCTTTTCGTTCGCTCCGGTCCCTGTATTTCCCCGATGTAACGTTCCGCGTCCTTCACCTCCTCCACCACCATATCCTCGATGTACTTCTCCAGCGTCTTGATCGGGCGACCCTCTTTGTCAACCGTTATATCTGCCATGGTATTCCCCTCATCTAATAATATGGTGGTGGAGTTGGTGCTTTGGTTCGCGTTGGTGGTTAACTTGACACCGTTACCGTCAGCGTGTTGTCCGGTACGTCCGAATTGGCGGCACCGGCGGTAATTCCGCCATGTACGTGTGCGGCGTAAGCTGCGGCGTTTGCCACGTTGTCCGCCACCAGTATTGCCACGATTTTCCTCACCGCATCCCGCGTCACCCGATCCGGAATTCTGTTCACATAATCATTGATCGTCATTTTCTTTCTCCTTCCGTGTGATCACCGTTTATGTTCATCCACCGGTTGAATTACCGGTAGTCCAATACTGAATAGGGTTCTCTTCCCCCGCGATCCACCCGCCCCCCGTACTCCCGATCCCGCCCCTCCATCATCTTTCGGCGGATGTTCTCATAGGACCCATTACCTGACGAGACGGCAGCATTGTTGGTATCATCTACCAATTCAATTCCGCATGCGCCAGTACGTAATGAATCGGCAAAATGCGAGGACCAGTCGTGTACTGGCATCAACCGGAAGATACCATTCTTGCTGTCCCACTCGCGGCGGTATGATGCTAGTGCGGAAACGCCGTGTTCACACTTCACATTGTCGAAGTAAAAATTAGAGAACCGGGAGCGGACAATTTCCACACCAATTTGCACATCAGCGACTCGCGGCACCCGCACAAAATCAATCCCCGCCATACTCGCTATTTGTCTAATCGTTTCCGCGTTTTCTCCCCCGGTATGCTGCGGACGCTCGACATCGTGTGGTGCGAGGTGTGTCCCGTATTTATACCCAAGCTGTTCCTTCTTTTCATCCAACACCTTCTTATAGTGCCCAATTCCCTTGCTGTGGTTCCAGTACAGGTCGATGAATTTGATCATAAACCCGTCCACCTGGAAGAACCAGATCACCATATCATCACTGCGACCGGCACCAAGGTCCCAGCAAGTATGTACGGGGAGATAGTTGTTGAATGGCACCGGGCAGATGCGTCCTCTTTTCCTTGCTTCCATTATCTCTTCGGCGTAGTATGCCCCCGGCATCGTCGCTTCGAAGCTGCAGTAATACTCTTGCCGTATCAGCTCCTCACTCATACCGGACTCGCGCTCGTCCTGTATATCGGCTTCAGACAGTACCTTCGTGTCCTCCACCGTGAGCAGTTCACAGAACCAGTCCTTCTTCTTTTTTGCCATCTCGTACAGCAGATACCCGTGGTTGTGCCCACGCGGGGTGTAGTTGAACAGCGCCCACCCGCCGTTTTCCTTCAGGATCGGCCGTATATAGTTCCACGCATCGGGGTCCTGCAGTGCGTATTCACTGTACACGCACCCAATCGGGTTGGTGCCGACTATTGAATCGATGTTATCGCTCCCCACCACTTGAAATATCGACCCGTAGTTTGTCTCGATTTTCATTTCGGTGTTATTCATCGACTTTCGCACAACCGGTGGGATATGGTCTATGTACTTAAATCCATCCTTATCAATCCCATCCCAGATAATCTTTTTCCCCTGCTTATACGTGGGGAAAAAATAAAAATATGTCCCGATCCTTTTATGCATCTCCTTTGCCATTAAGTTGATCAGCGACTTGTCTTTCCCGGCGCGTCGGTGCCAGATCGCAACCCCACGCTTGTACCCGTTTGCGATACAGTTGAACAGGTTCGCCTGATACCACCGGGGTTTATAGTTATACGGTATTGTGATTGCGGACATTAGTTTCCCTCTTATGCACCTGTTGGTCCACCGGTTTATTTCTCCACGTTGAAGCTATCGATTATCAGCACCTGTACCTTCTCCCCACCCTCTATTTTCGTCATCTCCAGCATTTCCGCCGCGATCTTCACCGCGTCCAGTCTCGTCTTGTTATCGGATAATGCGGTGCTGTACGCGAATTCCCCCTCACGCGTTAGTTTCGCTTCTTGGTAACTCGCGTCGAGTGCCGCGTTCAGCTTTTCCGCTACCTTCTTTACCGTTACCCCCGCGTCCTCCAACACCTTCAGTACCTTATTCCGCGCTTCCTCTTTTGCCTTCTTCCCCGCTGCCTCCAGGTTGAATCCCCCCTCCACCAGTTCCCGTATATTATCGCGGGTAAGGAACGGCTTGAGCGCTTCTTCGGGGGGGAACGCCTTATCCATTATCGTCGGTTCCATCACCTCCATCTCCTTCACTGTCATCACCATCGGTCCCCCCACCGGACCCCCAATCGCGTCTCCAGAAGTCTGGTGTGACTTTTTCTCCGTGTTTTGCTTTAAGCCTATTGATGTATTCACTTCTCTTTCTACTGTCAACGAGTTCGGTCCCCACTTTACGTGCATTTGCTTCCTCCTCTATCAGGCTGCAGAATTTTATCATCCACAGATCGAGTTCCCACGGTATCGCTCGGGGTCGTCCGTCGGGGAGCTTGTGTACCGGCATTCCGTACTTTTGCATATAGAGACGTGCCGTATCGGTGGTTGCGATCCCGGTGTAGTACAGTATCCCCCGGTGCGGCCACTTTATGTTTGTCCACCCAACCAGCCACCACCCGGTGTCTCTTTCTTCCCCCAAGATCCTCTCGTACAGCGACTTCGCGATATAGCTGTACATGTTGTCCCGTGGGTTGAACATTTCGATCGGGTTTTGCAGTTGGTTTTTTGCGTTTCGGGGTCGTCCGTCTGGGGTTCCCCCCGGTGATCCCGGTCGTCCCAGCAGTACCGGCCTTTTCTGTCTCGTGCTACTCATACGCGTACCATACCTCCTTCCACACCTCCATTCCCTGTCTTTTTGGTTTCCCCCGAATAATACTACCAGTATAGCCTCACGCGAAAGTATATTCTGGTCGGAAGTAGGTATATATATCCATACGGGACCCATTTTTTTTAATGACGGACCGTATGGATATATATTTGGGTCCCTTTCGGGTCCTCCCTGCGGCATCATGGGGGGTGGGTGCATGATCAGCAGCGGGGTCCCCTCCCCTATACGGCAACCCCACCTACCCCTACCTGCAGGACCAGCCAGCCCCCCCCCCAAGCAGGTGCGTTAACCGCCACCACCACCAACGTTAACCGACCAGCCAACCCCAGCCGCCCCCCGTTAACCGATCACCCCAGCCCACGTTTACGTTAACCGCAGATTGGTGGTGGGTTGACGCTACCCTCCCCCCGCGCATGAGTTAACCGGGCAGGGTAGGTGAGGTTAACGCGCTGACTGCCCCAGCCGGGGGCGAGACGATCGGGGAGTGTGGAGCGGAATTCCCAGTGTGGCATCGGCTCTATAGAGAGCACACCACAGGTAGGGGACGCGAGGAGGAGGGGCGGGGGCAGGAGGCCCGGACGACGGGCACCACGGCGGGCATCGGGACCACTACGGACTGGCACGCCGGTTGCAATTCCGGTGGTGGGGGGCAGGCACCGCACCCCAGCCCACCGGGGGGCACGATCCCGGCAGGAGCAACCCACCATGACGCAACCAGGAGCAGGAACCGCACGCGTACTGTCCGTGCTGATGTGCACAACCCCAGCAGGAGCACCGCAGGCGTGGGGCACCGCAACGGAGCAACCGGACGGGAGCTGGCGAGTGGAGCTGTGGTCCGCCACAGCGAAGGATCAGGATGGGCAGGATGCACAGGTGTGGTCAGGAACCGCACGGCAGGATGGGTGATGGGGGGGGGGGGGAATCCCCCCAATCCAACCAGGAGGACACACCAAACCACAGCCGGGACACCGGCAGAAAGCGAGCATGACCATGACAACGAACACCACCACAGGCAAGGGCAAGGGCAGCAAGGGCACCGTCAACACCGCTGACGACACCACAGGCAAACCGGAGGCCAGCACCGGGAGGAGACAGGCGATGAGTGAGGACTGGGATTTCACGACAGATGAGCAGGGTCAGCGAGTGCCGTTAACCAACGAGACGTGGCCGAATAACCGGGATCGGTGCTACGATTGCGGCAGCACCATACCTGGCCACCACACGCCACTGTGCGAGATGGCACCAGAGGGGGCAGTACGGGACCTGCCCGCCAAACCTGGGACGCAGTGGTGGGATCGGGATCGGTAGGGGCAGGCAGAGACGACACACGACACAGCCCCCCCGCATCAGGGGGGCACCACACCACACACCCCACACGGGGAGAAGGAGACACACCATGACGACGAACACGACCACCACCAGCAAGACCACAGGCAAGGGGACCAGCAAGGGGAAGACCGGACACGACACCACCAGCAAACCGGAAGCACCGGACACGACACCAACGACGAGGGAACAGCTGGGGTACAAGGGGGAAGTCGAGCTGGTCGACGGGAAGCTGCACTCGCATCGGGTCGAGTGCGCATGCGGCAACGTGAGATGGGTCGCACCGGGGGATCTGTTCCAGGTCCACGAGTGCAAGCCGTGTGTGGCGAGGAGGAGAAAGGACAAGCGGAACGAGAAGGCAAAGGACAAGCGCGCCGTGAAGAGCATCGCGAAGCTGGAGGAGAAGCTGGCGGCTGCAAAGGCGAAAGCGGGAGTGGGAGCCGCGTGATGCAACCAGGATGGCACCGGGGGATCGGCAGCGACACCACAGCCCCCGGTGCCCCCCGAATGGCAGTACGAGACAACCAGACACAACACAACAGGAGGATTTGTCATGAGTGAAAAGAAACGAGTTGCTGATCTGTGGCGCACCCTACACGACACGCTGGAGGCGTACCGCACCCTGGAGACGTACCTGAACGACAACGAGTACGAGAGGGTGTACGACAGGATGTACGAAGACCTTGGGGAGCAGGGGTTTGAGGTTCTTACATGGCACCGGGGGGAGATGTATGTGAACTGGTATGAGGGGATGTACGGTGTCGGCACCCTATCGATGGAGGACATGGTGGTGGAACTGCAGGACCTTGAACAGGCACTGACGGAAAGTAGAGGTGACGCATGAGTAGACTGGCGATGGTAGAGCTTGCACACAGGCAAGCGGATACGCTGCTGCTGATCCAGCGGCTGCGGTGGATGGCGGATCGGCTGGAGGAGATGATGAGGAGAGGCAGATAACTGGAGAAGGAGACGCTGCGAAGGGTGAGGCAGCGGGTAACGATGGCAAAAAGAAGAATGGAGGGGTAACATGAAGGACAAGTGGAGACATGCGCTCATGGTGGCGCTATACCCGCAAGTGGCGCTCACCATACTGGCACTATTCGTAATCGCAACGTATCTATTCATAACAGGAGGTGTGTAATGGCGATCACATTGGGACAGGCAAAAAATCTGGAGCGTGGTACCACCGTTTACTCCACCCGCAACCGGAATCCGGATGGGAGCCCACAAAGGTGTAGGGTGACGAGCGTAAAGACGTGGAAATCGAAACGGAACGAGCATCGGGTGGAGGTGAGACTGGCGCACGGGTTGTACAGGTGGGATGTGGTGACGGAGCGGGACCTGGATCTGATCACACTGACGGAAGATAAGGCGCGTGGAGTCGATAATGGTGTGGAGTCGAGTAAATAGTTGTGGGTGGTCGCTTCTATAGAGGACACGGAATAGGGATTCGGGTGGTGGCGGTGGTTGTCCCCCCGAATCCCCCCGTCCGACGCGAACCAAGCAAATGAAGGTTTGGTGCACGTCGGATTGGCACGAGAGTTGCAAGTAATGCCGGTATAGGACCGAACACGACACAATCAAACGAACAATCAAAAGGAGGATCAGCAGATGGACGTTACAATCACATGTAGGTGTGACCAGTGTGGCACCCTCACAACAAAGGCGGTGGACGAGAAAAAGGCAGTGTACGCGATGGGAATGCACCAAATCGCGGTGGAAATGGTCGGCATGCATTACGAGAGCAAAGATGGTGGGAAATATATGTGTTGGAAATGCCGCGACCACCTGATTGCATTGCGATCCCGTCACCAGCAGGAAATCGAAAACTTCTTCTACCCAAACGGAGAGGAATAGGACAATGGGCGACTGGAATCGTTTTTGGCTCGGATTTGCTGGTGCCTGTGCTCTCGCGGGTGCTGTGATAACGATTGTACCGACACCGACAGCACCACCAACACCGACTGGACTGCACATAGTACGTGCATCAACCCCAACACCAGCTTACACGATTGAACGCCGCGTGGACGACAGCATTCTCATCCGCATTCCGGACGAGTTTTGCACCGGCACCGACATGGCGAACCTGGAAGCAGCCAAATTTGTTTGGAGGGAATTGCAGATGCGCGGTGCAGTTTGGGGTGTGATCGTAAACGACGGCTGGGTCCCGATGAGAAGACGTATACACGTGGAAGAGGTGGAGGAGCTGATAGAGCTGTACGGGGATCCGGAACCACTTGAAGCAGATGAAGAGGAGAATGACAATGCGGAAGGTGACGATGGGTACGGGTACGGGCACCAAGATCGTTAATAAACCCGTAATGCGGTGTAAGCATGGATTGCGGTGTGGACAGTGTGCCTATTGTGATGGTGGACTGGATCACGCAACAGAAATCGGAACCGGTGCAAGAGGTAGTGCGGTTAGTACCATGAACCTGTCCGCACACAAATGGCAACCGGAGGACAACGGGTGGAACAAGCGCTACACGGGGGGAGTGGTGGCGGATAAGGAGGTGTTGTGATGAAAGATGGGCAACGGTTTATCGTGGAAGCAACGGTGGTGCTGAAGCTCAAGACGGTCGAGGGGAACGAGGTGAAGGGCGGCAGCGGTGAGACAAGGGTGTGGTTCCCGGTGAACGTCAATACGGCGGATAAAATCACCGCAACGCAAGCAAAAGACATGATCGAACAGGAGGTAGAGGCATGCAGCACCGCAATGGCAGCAACACGCGTATTTCACCCCGTATCCGCACTCGCCGTTTGGCTTGCGCGCTCCTCGCTGCAGGGATAATTTGTACCGGCGGTGGTTGTGGTGCGGTGGAAGACGCGATCAACCCCGAGCAGGACATCGACTACCACTACATCAGCCGATCCGAAATGGATGAACGGTTCGGGGAGAAGTACAACGGGTACGCGGTGTGGAGGACCGGGTTCGGGGAAAATGAATGCGACATCTACCTGCTGGACGACATCAAACATTATTTCAATAGCGAGGACTGTTTTGAGGCGGTGCTGGCACACGAGGAGCGGCACTGTGCGGAGGGGAACTGGCACGGTGGGGATGCATACGTGGAGCCAGCGTGTCAAACCGCGATGGAAGAAATGAACAGTAACTAAACGCACCACATAACGCACACTAAAATGGAGGACGGAATCATGAGTAATAGTGACAAGAAAGTCGGCACGATCAATGGCAAGGATGTTTTCACTGACAGCGAAATTGAGAACTTGACGGATCTCGACACCGCGATGGGGGAAACGATAAACATGATGGTGAGCAAATTGTCCGCACTCCCGAAGGTAAAGGACATCATGATCTCGGTGCGGTTCGGTGACGGCGGGCAGGCGGATGATGACAACGACCGGTGCATCACGGCTGGTAAAATCAGCGCCGCGTTCGTCTGCTCGATGGTGATGGAACTATTCGGAAAGGTGCCGAAAGATCTACAACCGAAGATTATGTTGGCACTGATGGGCAACCAGATCAACAACATAAGGAAAAGAATGGGGGGTGATTGATAGTTACCCCCGCAAGCACCGTCGTGTATACCGGGTAGTTATATTGACTGTATAGTCCGATTGTGGTATAATTCAGTTACGATGGTGGACCACCACGCCGGGTCGGTCCACCACTCCCATCAAATGAACGCGAGGACGGTATGCAAGACCTGCACGACCTTTACATCCACAAGCCACGAATGAAACGGGAACTATTCCGCGCAATGAAGAACCGTGCGGATCACCTACATACACTTTATAAGGAGGAGGGGGAAACAGGAAAACAACACCTCATCACGGAATGGGAAGCAAAACGTATAAGTGCACAAGCAGATCGTATGATGAAGCCGGGATATAAGACCGGGAAAACCGCCACCAAAAAGGTGAGCAGAAAGAGGAGAAAAGTCATGAAGAAAGAAACCACCACCAAAACGACCACCACCGTTGAAACCAGTGCCCCCGCAGCCGAGAGCAAGAAGAAGGTACAGGCAACCGGTGCCGTCACGTTGATTCTCACCGGGCTCGATGCGAAAAGTGCAAAGGCCGTTGTCGATGGCACCGGGGCCGAGAGTGCGAGTAAGGACGGGAATGCCTACCAAGCCGTGTTCCCGATTACCACCGACACGATCCGCGCCGCCCGTACCGATGGGATCAGCAACTACGGTGCCATGTTCGGCTTCAAATCGAATGCAACCGGTGCGCACATCACGCTATTCGGGGTTGACGCGGGGCTGCTCGATACGCTCTCCCGGTTGACGCGCCGATCCAAGCACCACCTGGATGCGTTGGGGCTGGAGTTCTCGATCGGTGAAGAGGACCTCACCGTCACCTGTACCCCGATACCGAAAGCTGGTGGATCTTATACCGCCGATGATGTCGTGCTGCAAACCACCGTTGCGGTGCTGCTTATCGCACGTGCACATAAAGCCTTGAATCACACGGAACACCCGCTCACCTATTTCGACTTCCTGCAGGCGATCGGGGTGACGGATGGGGTGAGGAGAGAAGAAGAGAGCGCCGTCACGATTCTGAACGGACTCGATCACTACATCAAACCGGAGAAAAAGAAGGCGGAACCGAAAGCGAAGAAGGAGCCGGGTGCCGAAAAGAAAAACGCCGTGAAGCCGTCCACGAAACCGGCTGCTGTTGCGACCCCCGGTGCCCCCGCTGGTTCCACCACTATCGGGAAGAAGAAGACCCCCGCATCCCCTCCCCCCGTTGGTGACACCGGGAACATCATGCCGACACCGGGGAAGATGAGCGTGAAGGAAAAGATCGCGGCTGCCCGTGCGAAGAAAGAAGCGGCGGCGGCTGCTGCACAAACGACCCCTACCAATTAGGTCCACATGCAGAGGTAAGAACAACGGTTGAGTGCGTTCCAATGCGGGCATCTTTAACGGAACGCGGGTGCGCACTCAACCGCACCACATGTAGGACCGCCCTCATACAGGTGCTTGAGGGGATGACGCCATTCAGTATCACACACACCGAATTAGATCGCGTAATGCACTGCAGCCAATGCAAACGATTCCAGGAATACAACGGCAACGGTACCGATGGACCACCGATCAACTGCGGAATGGACCGGCGATCCTACAACGCTGACGCAATTGACGTGGCGGAACTCGGGATTACATGTATAGATGACGTCATAGTTTACATCCAATGTTGCCTCACCGACAACCTGCTCCGAATAGAGGGGATGAACATGAACAGAGGTGACAAGGAGGTGTTGCGGTGGGAACGCAAAACGAAGGGGAGGTATAAATAATGAAAAAAAGACCGGAGAAAATCGAGATTGCTGAAGTGCGGATCAACGACCCCGATGGTGGGGAGACGATCAAGCTTACACCGGAAGAAGACGGGGAGGATGTGGTGGACGATATCGTGGCGGACGTCAGCCGGACCTCGCGTCTGTCCTCCCGATCATGCGACGTGTGGCGGGGATAAACGAGCAGATCAAGGAGCTGCAGGCGGAACTGGAAGTGGAAAAAGCGGCAGCGGCGGAGATCCTTGCCCCGATCCACCTCTCCACCGGCATCCGTGGCGTTGCGGGTCCGTTCGGCAATCTCACCTTTTATTATGGGAAAAACACAAAATTCGATAAGAAGAAGTTGAAATTGTACCTGGTTAAGCAGAAGGTGAAGGCGGAATTGGTGGAGGCGGCTATCCTACACGCCACCTCCACCAAGGATAACGACAAGCTATCGATACAGTACGACCCCGATGCGATTAAGGTCGGTGGAGAGGACTAACGACAGAGTGCGTAGCTCCACATCTGGTCATTTTGGGGGCCGGTGCCGATGAAGGTGACCCGGCCCCCATTTCCACTAAGTTTACGGACGAAATCATCCACTGCCGGGTGGTTATCCCACAAAATCTCATCCTGCTTCTTCCCATAAATACTCCAGTCCAGATAATTCGCGAATTGCAGGCATATCTGTGTCGGACCACACACGCGGACGAATCGGCGGAACCGCTCCCAACTGAATTCGAATACGCGTCGGGGGAGCTTTGTCGTGGTTGTTATTTCCCCGAACGACAGCGGCGCACCGGTCGCATCCACCAACGGTGCTCCGCAGCGTTTCCTGACCTCTTCCCAGCTTATCTCGGCTGCCTCCGCGTACGAGCCGCTGTATCCGGTCCGGTTGCTAACTCGGATGGGGTACGGGCGTATGACCCCGATGACTTCCCCGATCCATTGTGGTGGCACCCCCATCTCCGCCATCCCCATCGAGGTGTTGATCATCTTGGAAGTGCAATACGCGGGTGCGATCCCGTGCTCCAGATCCAGGTCAAACCCCTGCGTCATCTCATGCAGGATCGTATCACCGTCAAGCAGGGAACGGTTAACGAATGGCACCACTTCCATGATCCGTGCCCCGTGGTCCAACAGCATCTCGTCATCTTTCGCGAAATGCACGGGACCGAGATGTCCTCTTCCAATTTTACGTGACCGCGCCACCCCAACTCCTTGTGTGGTGCTCCCGATGTTGGAGAAGGTGCCACCACATTCCGCCGCAACGCACTCATCGGTGATAATGGTAGCGCGGGGATCAATATAGATGCGGTCGATATTGAGAGACAGATCCAGCACCTCCTTGAGGAAAATTTTGACGTTGATCACCGACGTCGGCCCCAACGCGATCACCCCTCCTCGCATCTGCACCACTTTACCGGCGGCTGGCAGGTGATACGATACGTACTTGCTCCCGGCGTTGTTGATGTAGGTATGACCGGCATTGGGGGAAGCTGCCATCGTCACGATGTCAATCGGTGGATTCGTGTTGTGTGCGATGAATGCCGACAGTTTCCCTTTTGCTTCCGACCCGGCCTGACCACCAATTACGACGTTGAATTTTCCTTCTTGAATCAGCATGCGTGTTCCTCCATTTTTTTTTCGTGTGTGCGTTCTCGTGCGTGAGTGCGTGTTCGTGTGTGTTAGTACTGTTTTACCACCGCGTTTATTCCATCTATCACCCCCTTTATGTTTGGGTCCTTGTTTTTCGTCCGGTTCTCATATCTTTTCACCCTGCACCTGAACCTTTCTCTCTCCGCGTGTGTGAGATACGATGAGATTCGCGGGTGCAGCATGCTGCGCTGTAGTGTTATATCACGCGGCTCCTTATCCGCTTTTTCCACCATACAGTCTGTATATGCTGGTCTTGGAATCACTCGTATCGTGTCCCTCTTCGTCAACTCCTTATTATTGTACGTCTTCTTTTTTACTACCATTACATTCCCCCTCCTTCCTTTAAGCTTAAGCCGCCGCCGATGCTCGTCCCCGTTCTTTTTTTTTAGCTTGGGTCCCAAGGATATGTGTGACACGGAGACACGGAGACACGGAGACAAAGCAACGACTTGTATGACACGGCGCGTTGTGACACGGAGACGATGCTCCAAAGCAACGCATTGTATGACAAGCAAGTTACCACCACCGATACCTCAACCACCGCTAATAAAAGGAACCGCGCCCGTCGCGGCTTTCTCCATCCCATATCCACACCCCGCCCCCCAGCGGCTCGTATGACAAGTGGGCTTGACGGTCGGATCGGGCGGTGGTGGAGTGAGGGTAAGTGGCGGTGGGTAGGTCGGGAATTAACAGTCGAATTAGGTGAGGGTGAGGGGGAACGGATGACGGTAATTGACATCAAAACGGCAGCGGCGAACAAGCACAAAAAGGTGAACTTCCTGAATCTGGTCGATGATGACGGTAATCAGATGCGAGTGGACCCGGAAGACTTCCACGTTCCTGTATCGGACACACACGGACATTCGGAGAGATTCCAATTTCGGGGACTGAATCAGCTTAAGGCGATGGTGATGGAAGTGGTGCAGACGAAACAATTCCCGTACCGATCCGACTCCGACCTACTCCGCCACGCACTCGTCCGCCACATGCGGTGGCTAACGGATTTAGGTTACATTGGGAAAAACTCAATCTTCACGGCGGATGCGATTATATCAATTACAAGAGATGACGAGATACACCAAGAATTTGTGGTATCGATTGATAAATTAGTGGACAGGGTGAATTACCACCGGCACCACAAGGACGACGAAGCAGCGGATGAGATGATTGAAACGGTATGGGGACTGATTGAACAGTTGCCGGAAGAAAATAGATGGAAAAAAAGATACAGGGATGAAATGGAGGCAAAGTTCGGGGAACGAAAAAAATAAGGAACAGATACACACACGCGTATACGCACGACAATCCAGCCGGGAGATTGGGATGAGACACGAGCAGCAGCACGATGCACCACCCCCATGTGTATTCGGGGTCGGGGAGAAGTTCAATAACTGGCGACCGGATCAATTCAACGTCGTCACGTCTATTACAGATTCAGCCAACCGATACATAATGCCGATCTGTCCAACTGGTTTTGGCAAATCCCTCACCTATACTGTTGCGTCCCTTATTGACGGGGGGCGATCGATTATCCTCACCAGCACTAAAGCGTTGCAGGATCAGCTTGTCCGCGACTTCCCCGGTATCATCGTCGATATCAGGGGGAAGGACAACTATAAGTGTAAGCTTATGGGGGGATACGCGACGTGCGGGTACGGTCCCTGTAATTTCGGGGTGCGGTGCGGGTTCCAAAAGGGTGGATGCGAGTACTACGATCGGGTGAGGCTGGCGCTCCAATCGAAAGTGGTGGTAACAAATTATGCGTACTGGTTCAACCAAAAGGGGTGGGGGGGAGCAGCTGGTGGATACGAGCACCAATTCAGTATGGTGATCTGCGACGAGGCACACGAACTCCCCGAGGCACTATCGACTTTCCTCACGCACGAGATCAAGCGGAACAAAAAAGACGACGGGCATATAGTGAACCGCATAGTTGATTCATTCCCCGACCAGCACCCAGCCGAAATAGAAGCATGGGTGAAAAGATCAATCGGGGCAGTGGTGCCGGAATTGGAAGCGCGGGTGGAGCACATCAAGGGGGGTGGGGCGGGACAATCCGAGATGAAAGACACGAAGGTGCTGAAGAGCCTACACGAGGCGCTGGTATTCATCAACAGGGCGTGGACGGCGGACCCAGGTAATATCGTGATCTACCGAACCGGTGTAGGTAAGGACACAATCACCGCGTCCCTTGTGTGGCCGTACGATTTCACGGAGTCGGTGCTATGCAAATCCGTCGCAAAGATTGTATTCACCAGCGCCACCGTTACACCGAAAACACTGTCATTACTTGGTATAGATACAAGTGAAGTGCATCAGATGGAAGTCGACCACCCGTTCCCACTGGAGAACCGGATGCTGACGCATATCAACACGTGCCGGTTGAATTTCCGCTCCCCACCAGCCGACATCCAGCGGTGGCTGATGCGGATAGACCAGATAATCAAACCACGACTGGACAGAAAGGGGATAGTGCATACAGTATCATATAGTCGGCAGAAGCAGGTGATGGAAGCAAGCAAGTTGGTGGAGCACATGATAACGCACGACAGCCGGGGAACGAACGACACCGTTGCGGCATTCAAGCTAAATCCAGACCCAGGCGTACTTGTTTCCCCCGTACTTACTACCGGTTATGACTTCCCTGGGGGCGAGTGCCGATATCAAATTATCGGGAAGATCGCGTATCCGGACGTCAGCGACCCCGTGATCAAGCGACGTCTTACTATGGACCCCGATTATGCATCCTATATTGCAATGCAGCGACTAATTCAAACATGTGGAAGGGGGGTGAGGAGTCACGACGATTGGTGTGAGAATTTTGTAATCGATGACAATGTGAAGTGGTTCATGGACAAGTACAAGAAATTTGCACCGAAATGGTTTCGGCGCAGCGTACAATTTGCGGGGAACACGATTCCGCGACCCCGCAGTATCGAAAACACATAAGGAGAATGTATCATGGTAGACAAAGGAAAAGTGAGCTGGGGAGCGAACAATCTGGTAGTTGGCGGCGGCGGTGCACCGGACGGTATGTATGATTTCGGCAACTGCCGTTTCATGCGGACGGACTACAACGGGAAGCTGGACGAAGAGGTGACGGTATTCGCGGCGGACCTGCTGGATGCGGAGGGGGAGGAGCACCCCGAAATGTGGACGGTGGGACACGATGATCTGCGACCGAGCACGGACGGGGAAACGGAAGCGGAAGAAGGTCCGTACCTGATCAACATCGGGGATGCGCGGGGCGTCAACAACAACAGCAAATTCGGGCGTCTCGTTGCAAGCCTGGGGTTGGCTGGTTTTGAGGACGACAAATTCGACGGGTCCGCCCCCGCCTTCAATGGTATGAATGCGGAAATGGTGAACGAAGAGGTGACGTACAAGGCGTTCAAAAAGAAGGGGGGGAAGAAGGGGGAAAAAGAGGGGGACGGGCAGGATCAGAAGAGAACGGTGTTGATCGTGAAGAGTATCAACCGCTTCCCGTGGGATGCTCCAGCCAAACCCACCGCGAAGGGGAAACCGGGTGCAGCCAAACCGGGTGCCGCATCCAAACCCGCCACCACGAACAAAGCCGCCGGGAAGCCTGCACCGGAAGTGGATGAAGAGATCAGCAACGAGGTGATGGAGATGATGCTGGAAGTGCTGGAGGAGAAGGGGGGTAGCGTATCGAAGTCCGCCCTCGCCGGCATCGCCTTCAAGAAGTTGGCGAAAAGCCCGAACCGGAGCGCGATCGTGAAACTTCTCGGTAACGCTGAATTTCTCGGTGCGGAGGACAATCCCTGGGTGTTCGACGGCACCACCATTTCGCTGCCGGAGTAAGACGGTCAGGTGCTGGAGCAGTTGGCCGTTACGCTTCTCGGTGGACATGAAAAACTGTCCCATATGCAGCGAACCAAATAGCCAACTACCTGCAGCACTCGCCGGGAGGGGGTGCAATGTCGGCCCCCTCCCATTTTCACCACAAATTGGAGGACACGACGATGGGTGAAGCACGGAGACGCGGAACGTTTGAGGAACGGAGGAAACAAGCAATTGCGAGGGGACGCGTGAAGTGGATGAAAGAATTGGGGGAGAAGCGGCAGAAGGAGGTGAAGCGGGACATGGGGCGGGCGCAGTATAACCGCTCCATCATGGCGCAAGTGTTCCAGCGGCTGTTCGGGTTTCGGGTGAAAACCAAATAAATAAATAAACGGGGGTGCTTGTCATGGCGCGGATGTTTATGCAACTGAATGGTTTCTCCACTACACTCGATCAGAAGCAGCGGGACCGGGTGGAACACATACTGTCATACGTGCAGTGGGATGTGCTCACCGAACGGGAGCTTGACCTGATGGGGAGCTTTGAGGCGCAGTTCCAGCGGAACGGGAACCTGTCGGATCGGCAGCTTGAGGTGATGGAATCGATATTCTCCAAATCAAACGAACGGGACGCGTAAGGAGCAACCCCAATGGCGCGCAAGCATCGACAGGAACCGATACGGGAACTGGACTACGGTCGTGGTTATGTATACTGCCCTTCCCGTGGTGACGGTGTGGCGAAAGTAAAGGATGCGAACGGGAAAGAGCGCGCACTCGCAACCGGGAGTGAACGCGTGTGCGTCGAGTTGTGCTGGTACTACACGAAGATTGCGGACCATTACCACTGTGTACACCGTTGTGGCTTATCTGATTGGGAGCGGGCAATACCGGCTGATGCGGTTACCACTTGCAGCAGTTGTGGTCACACGGTCCTCCGCATCATGAGCAGCGTCTGCCCGGTGTGCGGCGCATCACTAATCAAAATGGCTGAACCGGAACCGGAACCAGAAATACCGGTGGTGTTCTGGTCCCCAGCGGACTTAATCAACGACATCGATGACGATGAGGAGGAGTTTATATTATGGAAAGTATACGGGACCTGACACGAGCGATTGAACTTGCATCCACATTGGTGCCAGGGGAATGTATATGCAAAACGATGAGTGAAGAGGACGAGTTGTGTCACCACTGCTTCATTACAGATGTGTTGACTCGCTGCCGGTTATTTGTTCAGCAGCGCTCCCACGTGCTCGATTACACGGACGAGGTGAACAAAGCCGCGATCTACCCAGGCAAGGATAAAGGGATCTTCGGCCTTCTTTACGCGATTCTCGGTCTTGTCGGTGAAGCGGGGGAAGTCGCGAATGCGGTGAAGAAAGAATTACGTGATAACCAAAAGGTGGTGGACGTCATCGAGGCTTTTGGTGACCTGAACTTGCACCGGCTTGGTGTGAAGACGGACGACATCGGAGAAGAAATAGGTGACCTGATGTTTTACGCTGTTCGTGCAGCGGTCGAATCCGGACACCACGACTTGCGGCAAATCCTCGGAATAAACATCGCGAAAATAAGGGAGAAGCGGGAGCTGATACTGAAAGAAAGAATAAACCGCGACCACAAGTAAAGGAGCCGCCATGCCATCACCACCACGATCACGCGTTATATCATTAAAATCACAGATGCGCCAGCCACGGGTGCAGGTGATGGAAGAAGCGTATTCACCTTTTGAGGACAACACACACCGTACCCGTGGGGATGGGGTGGTGCACCTCACCGACATCATCAAAGCTCTTGAGTCGCGGGATTACAGTGGTAACAAGTGGGACATGCCACTCACCGCCGATTGTGGGTTCATCTGGGAGGTGGCACTGGAACGTGCATATAAAGAGCGGCTTGGTATTCGACCGGGGGAGATAGAGGTGGATGGCATTATCTGCTCCCCCGATGGATTTGCGGATGACCCGTTGGGGAAAGTGGATCTTGTTGATAGCGAGTACAAGCTCACCTGGAAGTCCAGCCGGAACCAGATCACGGACAACTGGTACTACATGACGCAATTCAAGGGGTACTGCCACGTACTCCAAACGAATGTGGTGTTGGCGCGGGTGCTGTACGTCTGCGGGGATTACAGGGGAAGTGGACCCCAATATGTCGTGTACCGGATTGAATACGATCCAAAAGAAATAAAGGAAAATTGGGAGAATATGGTGGGATACGCAAGGGGAGCGGGGTGGTTGTAATGGAGGGACTGCTGATCGGAAGCCCAACGGGTGAGATGGTGTGGCTGGTGCTACAGGCAATTATCGTTATACTTGTTTGCAGGAACAAATAAATACTGGAGGAATGGAATGGCAGAAATTACGCACAACTCTTTACTTAAGCTCGGCTTTTCCCAACCGCCGACGATGGTGAACCACCTCGTCTGCTCTTTCTATGCGCGGGATAAGGAGGGGAAGACGAACATGGCGCTCACTGCCCCTCCCCCAATCGCCTTTTTCGACGTCGATATGGGGGTGAGTGAGCTGCTCGACAAGTTCCAGCATCTGGACAAGAAGAACTTTCTCTACTATGGTATCAATTACGACGGGGAGGACGACGATCTCGCGGAAAAGGAGGTGAAACGAGCATTGGAGGCGTACCACGCCTGTCTCGCCGCCCCCCTATCTGCTGTCCGCTCCATCGTCTTTGACACCGACACCGAATTTTGGGAGATGCTGCGATTGGCTCGGTTCGGCAAGATCGCGGAAGTTCCACCCAATGCGTACGCAACCGTGAACCGTGAATATATCGGTATCATCAAGGCTGCGCTACGGTCCGACAAGAATGTGATACTGCTTAATCAGATGAAGGAAGAGTGGGTATCGCCTCCAGGGAAGACGAAGGAGGGGAAAAAGAAAATGGCGCAATGGAGCGGGCAGTACATACGGGACTGCATGAAGCGCCTACCATACCTCGTGCAGTTGTCCGCCCGTCTGTTCCGTGACAGCGTCGGGTACAATTGTGAGATCACGCGGTGCAGGAGAAGACCGGAGGAGGAGGGGACGATCCTAACAACCGAATACGGGGTGGATGCGGGTGTGGAGGGGGGCGGTATGTGCAATTTCCCCTTCGTGGCGGCAACCGCAACCGGAACCGATATAGAAAACTGGATGTGATTGGTGGAGGTGCGGTATGGACTGTATAAAGCATGACTACCGAATCGACCGCGTTACCGTGTCCCCAATGGGGCATGCGATGAAGATTGAGCTGTACTGCGACGCTTGTATGCACCGGATATCGACATACATAGGTCCGGTACTACTGACGTCGATACTGGAAATCAAATGGAAGAAAGAGGAGGGTGCCGATGTTGCTCCTTGACCAACGTATCGGATCGGTGGAACTCCACCCACACCTGCAAACTCCCCACACCACCTGTGAACTGGAGTACGGCGATGCGGTCATATTAGGTCGTGTCGGTGACCGTGACGTGACGATCGGGGTTGAGCGCAAGGTGCTGTTGGACCTGATTAAATCAATCGAATCCGGTCGCCTCGCCGCACACCAGCTCCCCGGTATGGGGGAACAGTATGATCGGTCCTACCTTATTGTTGAAGGAAAATGGGGGATAGACCGGCAGCGTCACTTGTGCCGGTGGTCGGGCGGTTCCCCCAAAAATCGACGTATGGAGCCGCTTCGTCTTGGCTCCCGCGTTTACGGTTGCCGTGACATCCATTCATTTCTTAATTCAGTTATGGACATCTTCAATGTGCGACTTATTACAACCGGTGGAATTGAGCACACCGCTGCCTGGATTGACGACATCCACTATTGGTACAACAAGCCGCGACACTCCACCGCAGAAATGATGGTAGAACAACCAGTACCGTTAACTGGTCGGTATGAGCGCCCTTCTCCTATAGCACTCGCGGTTCGTGGTTTTACTGGTATTGGTGGTCGTCGTGCTATTGACATTAGTCACCATTTTGATTCCATGATCGACTTGTGTGCTGCCTCCGTTTCTGATATCATGTCCGTGCCTGGAATCGGGAAGACAACAGCAGAACAACTATATAGACAACTACGAGGAGAGAAACTGTCATGAATTTCACTTCAAATGCGTTATGTGGTGAGGATGTTGCGATTAGACCTGATGGGAAGCAGAAGGTTGCGTACGTGATCGGACCACTACGATCGAAGAATAAAGTACAGCGTGACCTCAACTTCGCTCGTGCCGCTGCCCTCGCGGAGTGGTTGTGGTTACTTGGTTTCGCCGTCATCTCCCCCCACGCGAATGGTGGTCCTTTTGACGGCGTTGTCCCCGACCACGTCATAATGGAGGGACACAAACGCCTGATGGAAATTTCCGATATTGTAATCGTCATGGAGGTTAGTGACCTGCATGACAGTCTCGGCAGTAAGGCGGAGATTCTCGCGGCGGCAGCAAATGGGCAGGAGGTGCGCTATGTCAAGTTTTGATCCACTGTCACAACTAAACCCAGCACCACCACCAGTTGTTGAGCTGTCCCCCCGCAAGTACGTCCGTGTCGATATCACCATTTTTGATGCGCGGTGGCGACCGATCGAATCACATGAAGCGTTGCTGGTAGATGAAACCGGTACGCGCCCATCCACTGGTAACGTCATCATCAACACCATGCATAACGCGTTCAAGAAGTATAAGGATAACGACAACTACAACATGGTAATACCAAGCCGGTATCGGGGGGTGTCGCGTGATTCACAAGTTGATCGTCGGGGAGAAGAACTGCAAGCTATGCCAGCTACACCAGCACCGGAACAAAATCTCGTGGGGGGAGGGACCGTCATCCCCGTTGATAATGGTTGTCGGGGAAGCGCCGGGTCCGATTGAGGACAAGAAAGGTAGGTGCTGGGTCGGCACCACTGGCACTGAAACCCGACACCTCTTCCGCTGTAACGACATCGACCCCATATATGACGTGTACTGGACGAATCTGGTGAAGTGCTGGCCGAAAAAGGAGGCGGATCTGACTGGTGAATGCATCGACACCTGCACTTCCGCCCACCTTTACACGGAACTCGCAACGGTCAATCCAACGGTGATTGTAGCCTTAGGTCGCCATTCCGCTTCCTTTTTCCTCGGTCGCACTGTCAGTATCGACACCGTTAACGGTATCCCGTTCCAGACCGATGATTTTGGTGTCATTCTCCCCATCATCCACCCTGCCGCTGGTTTGCGCCGTCCAGAAGATATGGTGAAGGTGCAGTACGGCTTTTCCTCCCTCCACGCTCTTCTCTGTGGCGACATTTCCCCTATCAGATACAACGACATACGGGAGCTTACGGGGGACTACTGGCTCGTTGGGGACAATGGTGATCCACCTATTTTATCTGGTGTCCCGTCCGTCATATCGATCGACACCGAATGGGCGCAGGGGAGGCTGTTTTGTGCTACGGTTACGTCTAAACCGGGGCAAGCCTCCCTTGTTCTATCCGACAACACGCATGCCCTGTCATTCCTTGATGCGTATATCAATAACACCGCTAACTGTAAGGAGGTCGTAATACAGAACTCTCTATATGATGTCCCGATCCTGTATAACGCCGGTGTTCGCATTCCACCGGAGAAGCTCCGTGACACGATGGTGGCGGCATATTTGTTACAGTCGGAGCCACAGGGGTTGAAGGATCTCGCCTTCCGGTTGCTGCAGGTGAAGATGAACGACTACACGGACGTGGTGCGACCGTACCGGTACGAAAAGGCAATGCGGTATCTACAGCAGGTGCTTGAGTATGAGTGGCCGGATCCGGAGGAAGTACTTGAATTCAACAAGGGGGTGCCGCATGTGCGTAAGCCACAGAATATTGATCGGCTGGTCGGTAAAATCATTAAGGATGTTGAATCTGGAAACGATGTTGACCCGTTCACTCGTTGGGAGAAGATTAGAAAAGACCGGGATCGCACCGACATTCCGCTTATCGAATACAACCTCGGGCGACTATATGACGGGGACCTATCCGACGCCCCCATTGATACAACCCTACATTATGCATGTGGTGATAGTAACGCCACCCACCAAATTTGGCCAATACTGAAATCCCGCATCATAGCGGAGGGGATGTGGGACGTTTTTATGGTGGACATGCACGTTATCCCAATGGTGGCGGACATGATGCGGTTCGGTATTCGGGTGGATCGTGACCGTTTGGTGGAAGTCGGGGACGTGTTGTCCGCTCGTATGGATGAGATCTACACTACCATCACGTCCTTGTCCGGGTATGACTTCAATCCCGATTCCCCGGTGCAGGTCGCCTCCATCCTATACGACAAGCTCCACCTGGATGAATTTATCGACAAGCGTATGGCAAAAAAGAAAAGTGCGACAATGACGGACGATTCCGTTTTATCGCGCCTGGAGCAGCACCACCCGTGCGTTAAGTGGATTCGTGAGTATCGTGGATACAGCAAGCTGCGCTCTTCCTACGTTGACGCGCTACCAGCGAAGATCGACCCCGATGGACGTGTTCGGGCAACGTTCCGTGTAACTCGCGTGGCCACCGGTAGGCTATCGTGCAGTGACCCGAACCTGATGGCGATGCCGGTCCGATCCGAGGAGGGGCGGTTGATTCGTGACGCGTTCCTCGCCGCAGAAGGGTGCGAGATTGGGTGTGCCGACTATTCACAGGTCGAGATGCGGTTGACGGCGGATCAAAGCCGGGACCCACGAATGTGTGAAATCTTCCTCAATGGGGAGGACATACATAACAAAACGGCATCCGCGATGTTCGGTATACCGGAGTCGAGACTGGATGAGATGAAGCACCGGTACCCAGCTAAGCGGGTGGGATTCGGTGTGTTGAACGATATCAGTGCCACGGGGTTACAGCGCGAATTAATTGTCGGTGGTGCGGATGAATCTGACTGGCCGATAGATCGGTGCGAGGAGCTAATTGACACGTGGTTCGACATCTATTCCGGGGTGAGAGCTTACATGGACGCAAATAGGTCGTACGCCGCTGAACATGGGAAGATAGTCGATATGTGGGGGAGGGTGAGGTGGACCCCGTGGGCGCTGGCAAAGACGGAGTGGAAGCAGGAGGAGGGATTAAAGCAAGCCGGGAATACGCCGATCCAGTCTGGGGCGCAGGGGATAATAAAACGTGCGATGGTGAAGCTGCAACCATTATACGTACACTACCGGGAGAAGATGAAGGTACCGTACCACGTGGTACCACTGATCCAGATCCATGACGACATTGTGAGTGAGATTGATAAACGGGTGCTGGACGAATTTCAACGCAAGCAGAAACACGTAATGGAGACGGCAGTTGCGGATAAGATGCGAATCCCGCTTGTGGTGGATTTGAAGCGTGGGGAGCGGTGGGGATCAACAAAAAAAGTGAAGTTCTAATTGTAATAAAAGAGGGGGTAAACACCAATGAAGGCAATAATAATAGAAGAGGTGCGATTCGTAGAGATTTTAGAGTCCCTGAAGTATGAAAGTGAACGTATGGTTCATTCAAGCAATGCGCCTGAACGTCTTGGGGTTTCCAAACAAGTGTGGTCCGTCGCTGTACATGAAGTGCATAGTAATTTTCATTACCACCTTGTCCGATGGATGCAGGGTCACGGGGCGTCTTGCACAAGATAGATCGGGGGAGTGGTTCAATAAAAGTGTGGCGGTCGGCTGATTCGGGGTCCGACCGCCACTCCCATCATTGGTTCCAGTACCACAACCTCCTGTTTTATTTTTAATTCCCGTTGTTGTTTACTTTCAGCAAACCATCCCGCACGAAAATCGCGAGGACTCCCTGCACCCCTGTCATGATCGCCTCCCCCGGTGACATCACACCAGAGAAATAACCGGCGACGGCGGCGAGGATAGCACCAATACCGCCTTTGAAAGTCTTCGTTCCAACCAGTCCCTTAATGTCCACTTAACACCTCCTTATGCTTTATTATCTTCTTCAACACCAATACCGACAATTCTAACGCAATGGAACAATAACCGCAAGGACCCTCATTCCCACATTTCCTACCACAAAATGGACATGTGTAGAGACAGGGTTTGACGTTACAGTCCACTGTTTTCATTGTATTACACCAGCTATCGCCGCTTTAACTGCAGCCTCTATTATAAACCCGACGATGGCATCCTTCTTATATCCTAAAACGGTAAAAGCACCAAGTGCGAAAATAGCAACATAAACGATATGCTTACGCCTCACATATCGTTGGTCACATGATAACTGGCGACCATGGCAAGTTCGACACAATGATAGTAACGCTTGATGAGTCGCCCATTCCCGGTGTTCAGGGGAGAAACCCATAAATCGCTCTTCCGTTATTTCATCGAATTTGATGTCACCGTTTGCCATTATCTGCTCCATTCTCAAAGAAGGTGCGTAACCAAGTTTATTTCCTACCCTACGGCAGCAGGGGCTTTGCGCGTAGGCGGTGGGTTGCCGGTGCCGGAGCCTCCCCCTCCGCATACTCAAACGCCCCGATGTCCCATGTTGACCCGCGCAATACCCCCTTTAAATCTCTTGTAAACAGTGATGCTTGGGACGTTCCTGTGTCACGCGCTGGAGATGTCGATTGCAGGGTAAAATCGTTTGTCGCAACATTAGTAAAAAGAGGGTCGGCAGTAATTGGAGAAGTGTCAAAAGTCGGTGGGGTTACCGTGGTCGATCTCCAGATATTGGTTGTGATTACAGTCGGAGTTTTTAACGCTGAATCGAAATGCCACGGCTTTCCTTCGGTATCTACGATGATGTTATTTTTCCACTCATAAGTCGATGGGCCTGATGATGTTTGTCCAGCTAAATAGGGTATCCATAATGCGCCACCGTCAACATCGTACTGTCCATAGCCATAGATAGTATTGTTGGCTACAATAAAATGCCCGCCAAGGGTCGAACCTCTAATTGCAAGAGCGTACCCTCCAGCAGTTCTTGGTAAATAATTTTTTCCAGTATTTATCAATAAATTGTTGAAGATTTTTGCGCCGAAAGTCGTTGTGTATTGAGACGCGTGGGTGACACCTATCCCCGGTCCTTCTTGGTTCTCAATCACGTTATTATAAATCAGAATGTCGTCTTGGAGATTGCCGCCACAAGTGGATGTCGTCTGTAGTTCGCATTCACCCGCCGCATATCGGACACAAGAGCCCTCATCGTACCAATGTAAACCATACCTGACCCCATTGTCGTGAACATAATTGTAAGCCAGCGTCGGAGCATAAAAATCCCACGGCCTGTAACACGATCGAATCCGAAGATAAGTTGCATGAGGCCTATTGGTAGTAAATACATCGCCGGAATGGTGGATTTCATTCCCGATTATAACTATCCCATTAACATAATCTTCTTGGGTAGTCGGGTTCCAAAAGTCTGCACCAGCGTCTATCATTCCATCAGAAGAACTTTCGCTGAAATTTCCTCCGTTACCATGCACATCATTGCCAATGATACGACCGAACGCTGACCCCTGTATGCCCATGCTATTATTCGTAGTCTCAATTTTAGAAACAACCCAATAATCATTAGCATATGACATATCGACCATTTTAACTGACAGGCGGGCACCTGGGTAGGGCATGATACCGTACATGTTATTGGCTGTGCCATTAAGCTGGTTACCTGTCGACCCTCCGATTTGGATTGTCAGCAACGTGTTGACATAGCTTCCGAGAGCGTAAATAGTGTCTCCTGGATCAAGCAAGGCCGTAGTTTGAGTCAAAGCAGAAATGGTTTGCCTGGGGGCTGCGTAGGTTCCAGGCGCCCCATCGCTGCCGGTTAGAGAGACAAACCAAAACCTGCCAGTTGACCTTGCATAAAAGTCAACTTCGTTCGAGTTTTGTCCACCAACTTTGACATAGATTTTCCCTGCACCATCGGCTGATGCTGAAAAAGCAATCTCGGTTAAAGCGAAATAAACAGTGGGCAAACTCGCAGGGCCACTCGGCAATTCCCCGTCTGAGGCCTTCCAGTAATACACATGTGCAGCTTCGCGGGATACACCCAATGAATCTTTATAGTAAACCTTGGATGTGCCTTGTGAAGACCCGAGCCCATTGCCCCATATAGTCACAATCGCACCTTCACCCAGGCTATCGCCAAGTCCGCTCTTGAGTCCGTCGGTGATATCCTGGAACGCTATGTATGGGTCTGCCGAAGCTATCGCCGGGATCAATAACAATAGAGCAACTAATCGAAGTAGTTGTTTCATATTATG
>Ga0209416_1000404_pt1 | contig 44563 bp, 44 predicted proteins | sample RifGroF1_FD_184001 | JGI IMG/M metagenome (GOLD analysis project Ga0209416, IMG submission 184001) | Groundwater microbial communities from Rifle, Colorado, USA - Groundwater F1 (SPAdes) (version 2) | ecosystem: Environmental > Aquatic > Deep subsurface > Groundwater | place: Rifle, Colorado...
TATGAGATGTCCATTTTGCTCTTGTGATACCACGAAAGTTGTAGACAAGAGAGACAACAGAGAAGATAGTTCTACAAGACGCAGAAGACAATGCCTTCGTTGTGGTAAAAGATTTACTACATACGAGAGAATTGAGAAGGTGGATATCAGTATAGTAAAGAAAGATGGCTCTTTAGAAAAATTTGATGTCGAGAAAATCATTAAGGGAATTAAGCGTGCAATAAATCAACACAGTATCCCCGATTCAGACATATATGCATTCGCTGAAGAGGTTGAAAAACATGTCTTTAACAGTGAAGAGCCCATATCTTCAAGAGATATTGGTCTGATGATTTTAAATTGGTTGCGAGAGAAAGATCCTCTTGCATACATTCGGTTTGCGTCTGTATACAAAGATTTTAAAGATTTAAATGATATTAAAGAAGAGATTGCTGACCTAGAAAAAAGCTAAATTAATAACTTGCCCAGTATGGCTGCCCAGAAAAAGAAAACAACACTCAAAGTTAGAAAGAGGGATGGAAGAATTGTAAAATTCGAGAGAGAGAGAATTGAAACAGGTATATTTAAAGCTGCAGAAAATGTGGGAGGAAAAGACAGACAGAGAGCTGTAGAGATAACAGATGAGGTTGTCAAAAGGATACAGGAGAAATACAAAGGTAAAAAGGTAATTAAAACTGAGGCAATTGCAGAGATAATCAAGCAAACTCTTATTGATCAGGGGCATGGAAAAACATCCATATCTTTTGGCTTGTTTGTAGATCTAAAGAACCAGATTAGGAATATTAAATCCCTCATAGATGCCAATACATTAGTTAAAGAGTATATAGACAATGAAGATTGGCAGGTAAATGAGAATAGCAATATGACTTACTCATGGCAGGGATTAAATAACTTCATATCTTCTACTGTACAGGCTAATTACTGGCTTCACAGCATATATCCTAAAGATATTGCGAATGCAAATATAGATAAGGTCATACACATCCACGATTTGGGTATGTTGGCTGTTTACTGTTGTGGTTGGAGTTTAGAGGATTTACTTCTTAAAGGGTTCACAGGTGTTCCAGGGAAGATTTCTTCCTCTCCTGCTAAGCACTTTGCTGTAGCTTTGGGTCAATGTGTGAACTTCTTCTACACTCTTCAGCATGAAGCTGCTGGTGCACAGGCTTTCTCAAGTTTTGATACATATCTCGCACCCTTTGTAAGATATGACAAGCTTACATACAAAGAGGTTAAACAAAAGATGCAGGAATTCATCTACAATATGAATGTGCCTACAAGAGTAGGCTGCCAAACACCTTTTACAAATATTACTATGGACTTGGTACCATCTGGAACATTAGCAGAACAGAATGTCATCATTGGTGGTAAACCTCAGAAAGAGAAATACAAAGATTTTACGAAGGAAATGGGAATGATTAACAAGGCTTTCTGTGAGATTATGATGGAAGGAGATAGCCAAGGAAGATTGTTCTCCTACCCTATTCCTACATACAATTTAACAACTGACTTTGATTGGGATAGTCCAGATTACACTCCAATATGGGATATGACTGCTAAGTATGGAATCCCCTACTTCTCCAACTTCATAAACTCAGATATGAAGCCAGATGATGCAAGAAGTATGTGCTGTAGATTAAGAATTGACAACAGAGAACTAAAAAGGAAGGGTGGCGGTTTCTTTGGAGCAAATCCACTTACTGGAAGTATTGGCGTTGTAACAATTAATCTGCCAAGAATTGGTATAGAGGCTAAAACAAAGAAGGATTACTTCAATCGTCTAAATAAAGCAATGGAATTGGCAAAGAGAAGTTTAATCATCAAGAGATCTTTCATTGAGAAATATATGGAGAAGGGTTTGTATCCCTATTCTAAATTCTATCTCTCTGACATTAAGAAGAGATTTGGAGAGTATTTCAAGAATCATTTCAATACAATTGGAATATTGGGTATGAATGAGTCTCTCATAAACTTCTTTGAAGATATGGACAAGGGTATAACTTCAAAGGATGGAAGAGAATTTGCGTTAGAGATTATGGATTACATGAGAGAGAAGTTGAAAGAGTACCAGAAAGAGACAAACCAGTTGTTTAATCTAGAGGCTACTCCAGGAGAGGGTGCTACATACAAATTTGCCAAAGCTGACAGAAAGAAATTCGGAGAGAGCGTTATTACTGCGGCAGAGGTGGCTGGTAAGAAAGGTGTTGTACCCTACTATACGAATAGCTCACAGCTTCCTGTTGGACTTACAGATGACATATTCGAAGCCCTAGACCTTCAGGATGAGTTCCAGTGTAAATATACTGGTGGAACAGTTATGCATTTGTATCTTGGTGAAAGAGTGTCATCTGCAGACGCTACCAAGAGCTTGATACGCAAAGTTGCAGAGAATTACAGACTTCCATACTTTTCAATTACTCCTACCTTCAGTGTGTGTCCTAAACATGGGTACATATCTGGGGAGCACAAGTATTGTCCTAAGTGCGATGTAGAGGTTGGATACAAGGATGGTATGAAGTTTAGCGAAAGATTTTAATTAAATTATTTACTGCTCAAATTATGAAGAATGTTACAAGACAAAGGTGTGAAGTGTACTCAAGAGTCGTTGGATATATTAGACCAATTACTCAATGGAATATTGGAAAACAGGCTGAATGGTGCGATAGAAAATTCTTTAAGGCTACTGCATAGATAGATTATGGTTAAAATCGGGGGCTTAGAAAAAACATCTTTACTAGATTATCCAGGGAAAATATCTGCCGTAATCTTTACATACGGTTGTAATTTGAAATGTAGCTACTGCCATAATCCAGAGTTGGTTATCGAGGAGTTTGATAAAGAGCATTCAATCTCTCAGGAGTATCTTTTTGAATTTCTAGAGAAAAAGAAAGGCAAGATAGAGGCCGTTGTTATAACTGGTGGAGAACCCCTACTCCATAGTGATCTAGAAAAACTGATAAGAGAGATTAGAAAGATGGGCTTCTTGATTAAACTAGATACAAATGGCCTACTTCCGGATAAATTAAGAGCTTTGGTTGAAAAGGATTTACTGGATTACATAGCTATGGATATTAAGTATCCTTCTTCTGATTACCCTGCAATGACTGGATATCCTGCAGTAAGGGATAAGATTAAGGAATCAATAGAGATTATAATGGATTCCGGTATTGATTATGAATTTAGAACAACCTATGTTAAAGGGATTCATACTTTTGAATCTGCTAAACGCATAGGATTAATGATACAAGGAGCAAAACTCTACTATATTCAAAACTTTAGAGATGGAAAGACGATTATTCCTGGATTTGATTCCAGTAACTCGTTTACAGAGAAAGAACTTCGCAAATTAAGAAGTACTGCTAGTCCCTATGTAAAACGAGCTCTTGTTAGATAGAGGGCTTCTCTAAAACTCTTACTACTTTTCCATTGAGCATACTTTCTGTGTTTTTATCTAAATATATAGGTTGATGAATTGGATTGCTTGAGTTTGGATAAAGTACAACCATATCTTGATCTTTTTTAAATCTCTTTACAGTTGCACAATTCTCAATGATTGCAACAACTACATCCCCATCTAATATCTCAGATTCTTTATCTACAACTAAGTAATTGCCATCTGTAATTGTTTTACCATCAATCATCTCTCTATCCATAGAATCTCCTTTAACAATTAGGGAGAACAAGCTCTTTTTCTTCCCAATAATCTTCTTGTCAATCCTAAGAACGCCGAGGTTTTCTTCCTCGGCGCTTACGAGAGGTGTCCCTGCATTTGCATATCCTAAAATTGGAACTCCTATTAAATATTCGTATACCGGCTCCTCGTTACCTTCTAACATCCGTATACCTCGTGGCTCGCTAGTTCTAAGTATATATCCTTTCTTTTCAAGAGCAATTAAATGATTTACAACTCCCCTTTTAGTGGCTATATCCAACAGAACTTGTAATTCACTTAAAGAAGGAGCAAATCCGTTATGAAGGAAATAGTCTCTTATGACTCTGAGCACTAAATCCTGTTTCGCAGTGAGTATACTATCCATGGCAGTGTTATATTTTGAATTTATATATACCAAGTATACCCATGGTCTAGACCTCTCGCAAGTACCTGTAGTGAACGATATTGCAAATAAGAGATATAACCCCTATACTTATAGCAATATAAATTAACAAATAATTTAAATATGGCAGAGGAGAAGAAAGCTAAAAAAATCTATACTCTAGAGGAAATCAAGTTCAATGAGGCAAACAAGGCTATGGCTATTCTTGCCTGTATTCCAATAGTAGGATTGATTTTATTGTTCGTTGAAAAAGATGATAAATTTGTAAGATATATGGGTGCACAGTTTACATTGGTTGGAGCTGTACAGTTGTTTACATGGGTACCAGTAATTGGATGGATTCTAGGACCTTTGACCTTAGTGTTAATCATCATCGGTATGATTAAAGCTTCACAGGGACAGAGATTTGATGTTCCAGTTTTATCTGGCTTAGGGTTGAAATTAATGGCTGCTATCTAAGTAGCAATTGCTTGTAGATGAGAAGGGAGATTAACGTCTCCCTTTTTTCTTTTTGTATGTTATGCTAAAATCCATAAGCAATCGGGGTGTAGTTCAGTTGGCTAGAACGCTGCGTTTGGGACGCAGAGGTCGCACGTTCAAGTCGTGTCACCCCGACCATCTTGCAAAGAATTTCCAAACTACATACAATATGTATTAGTTAAATTAATAATCCTATACATTATGTGGGTATATATAATACTTGGTCTAGTAGCTGTTTTGTTAATAGCAATTGTTGGAATATACAACAGATTAGCAAAGCAAAAAGTTATGGTCTCAGAAGCCTCTGCAGACATTGAAACATTCCAAAAACAAAGATATGACATGATTCCAAATCTTGTCGAAATTGTTAAGGGATATGCTAAGCATGAGAGCGAGACTTTCCAGAAGGTAACTGAAATGAGAACAAAAGCGATGGGAGCAACATCTTTCGATGAAAAAGCTAAGCTTGAAGATCAGTTAAGTGGAATGGTTTCAAAGATTTTTGCAGTAGCAGAGAACTATCCTCAGCTTAAAGCAGATACAAACTTCCTTGGATTACAGACAAATCTAAAAGATTTGGAAGATAATATCCAGAAGTCTAGAAGATACTACAATGGTGCTGTAAGAGACTTTAACAGTATGATTGTAATTTTCCCTACAAATATAATTGCTCAAGTACTTGGATTTAAAGCAGAACCATTCTTCGAGGCATCAGATGAAGAGAAAAAAAATGTTGAGATAAAGTTCTAAAGGAAAACTATGAAAAAACTATTCGGATATATACTCTTTGTATTTGTTCTGTTTCCTCTTTTTTCGTCTGGTACATTTGCACAAAATGTAGATGTAATATCAGATTTTAAAGTAAATGTTACTCAAGAACAAAATACAGATATCCGGGTAGAGGAAGAAATTACATATTTCTTTTCCTATCCTGGCCATGGAATATATAGAGATATTCCTACCAGATACAGCGTACAACTATCTCTTGCAAGACCAATTAGTATTAAGCTTGATGAGTTGTACTTTTACCCTAAAAACAATCCCTCAGCTAGATTTAATATGTATGAAAAAAGTTTTGAGAATGGTTACACCAGATTTAAGATCGGAGATGCCAACAACTTAGTCGAAGGAGAGTATGTGTACGTCATAAAGTACACAATGGAAAATGCAGTTAACTATTTTGACGATCACGACGAACTGTATCTTAACATTACAGGTAATTACTGGAATGTACCAATACAGAAACTCTCTGTTAAAATTACGGTACCTGGAGAAATTACAAATAAGATTTGTTACACAGGACTGAGTGGTTCAACAGAATCCAATTGTAAATTCAAAGATATTTCCAAAACAGAAACTTCCATTGTTCTGGATGAGCCATTGGGTGCAAATGAAGGTCTAACAATAGGTATCTCAACACCAAAAGGCACTCTTAAAGACGTTAGAGGGGCTCAGGTAGTGGCATTTTTGCTCTCGAATCTCGGACTTTTGCTTCCGATACCAACTTTAATAATTGGACTATCCCTTCTTAAGAAAAATGGTAGAAACAAAAAATTAACAATCATTCCACATTACAACGTTCCGAAGAATATGTTCCCACTTCTTGCGGGTTCAATATATTCCAAATCTCTAACTCCTAAACATATTACTGCACAGATTGTGCAAATGGCGATTGATGGATATATAAAAATTAAACAGGAGGGAAAGAAAAACTACACATTAGTAAAAGACAATATTGAGAAGAACATATCTGAGGATACTGTACGGGCCCTCTATGCAGATTTATTTAAAGGAAAGAATGAGGTGAATATTAAAGATATTCCTTCTGATTTTTATATCACTGTAAATTCCCTGAAGAAGAGTATCGACACAAAGTTATACGATGACAATTATTTCTCCAAATCTAGAAAGAAACTTTGGAGCACTTTCTTTGGAATTGGTATGTTGGGAATATTCTTAACTTTTGTATTAGCAACTCCGCTTGCCGCAATTGCTGCAACTGGTTGGACTATTGGTATTGTCATTTCCTCAATACTTTTAATAATCCTAACTGCGAAGATCGATATAAGAGATACATTGGGAAATGAAATGTTTTCTGTGCTAGAAGGTTTGAAAATGTACATTAATACAGCAGAGAAGCATAGGATTGAGTTCCATAATGATCCTAAGAAATACCTCGGTGTTTTCGAAAGTTTACTCCCCTACGCTATTATCTTTGGATTAGAAAAGAAGTGGGCAGAAGAATTTGAAGATTTGTACAAGGAACCTCCTACTTGGTATGCAGGAGATATCTCAACCTTTAATACATTAGTATTAGCAAATTCCATCTCCTCTGTAAGTAGAAATATCCAGACAAGCTCTGCTCCCCCTAGCAGTCACTCCTCATTTGGAGGAAGTGGTTTCAGTGGTGGAAGTAGTGGCGGAGGATTTGGTGGTGGTGGTGGTGGAAGGTGGTAATTACCAATTAACTGGATATCCTTTTAATACTGTCCTAATGTATGAATATACATAATAGAGGTTGTACATTATCTTTTTAACAGCAAAATCCCTACTGTGCATGTATGTAACTCTTCGACCTCCTAAACTTCTTTTAAATGCACTAACGCCTCCCCATGGATGCTTCTTATCATCATAGCCCTCTGGAACCATACCTCCGAATAGATCCAACACTTTACAACCTAATTCCTTCGCTAATTTAACGCATTCCCAATATAAGAGATAAGTTATCCTTACATTTTTATCTCTAAATAGCGTATCGCTACCTGCCTGGTATATATGCATGTATTTCCCAAATACTGTAGCCTGCCAGATACTAATTGGCTTGTTTTGGAAATATCCAACGACCATGTAGCAGTTTCCAACATCTACTTGCAACTGTAATTCTCTCATTAACGATTTGGTTGATCTGTCTACATAGCCTTTCTTTGCCATTGTTTGGTTATGGAAATCAGCAAAAACATCGAATTGAGAGTTATCTTTAAAAACCTTTACTGAAATATCTGGGTTCTTAGTTAATTTGTTAATATTGTTCCTAGTAGAATCACTCATATCGTGTCTTAGCTCCTCCTCAGTTTTGTTTAAATCAATATATTGGGAAATCATAGCATCTATATCCTGTATAGGACTCTTTTTCATCCCCAAATCTCTATACAGACTCTCGAGGGCATCATTTGCAACATACAAGGGAGATATCCTGTACATAAAACAATTCTTCTCCTCGGCTATACTTTTACATTTTTCAAGCACTACTTCCCAATTTTCTCGCTCGTCACTGATTAACATCGGAGAGTGTTTAAACTCTAGATATTTCCCAAACAATTTTGTCTTTCCGAAACTACCGCACATAACTCCAAGAAAAGATTCGCCGTTGTATACCGCAAATCTGAAAGTTCTCTCGTTTATCTCTTTAGCATATTTGAATCTAAAGCTACTCAGTAAAAAGGAGTAATTGGGTAGAGAAAGGACAAGAGTGTCCCATTGAGCATCATTTTCAATATCCACAAATCGTAGATCTTTCATTGTCATGTAGAATTAAATTTTAATACTTATACCAGTTCTGTTTACTATCCTTGCAATATCTTTTGCCATCTCTTCACTAACTTCAATCCCCGTAGGAAGATTAATTATATATTTAGCACACAACTCTGCTTTCATACAACTTGCTTTTATGTACCCTACTCTTTCAAAATTATCTGAAAGTGGAAATACTACAGAAGAGTACCATCTTCCACCGATTATCTTTTCTTTGGACAGTGCTACTAGAACCTCTGCAGGATTTGAAAGTAATACAGGGTATCTGAGCAGACATTTTGAATGTTTTTGAAATACAAAATCCTCTTTTAGCACTTCATCGTAAATTTTTGTTATCTTCTCTCTGTGTTCATCATATTTCCTAATTTTTGGTATTTGGTTAAGTAGTAAAGAAGCTTGATGGTTACTATATCTTTTTATATCTCTTTGGCTACCTAGATCTTGAGATGCCTGTCTCTTTATCTTCCCTAAGAATCTGTACAAGAGAATTTTTAGCTTACCAATTGTGAGCCTCGGATAGAATCCGAATATGTTTTTGAAGTATTCACTTTTTATCTCTGCCCATTTGACTACGTATTCTGCATTGTATTTTGCCTCTTTCTCACTTTGCTCTGGGACTGCATCGTACAGGATAGAGAAAATCTTTGAGAAACTAGGACTCTTTACAACAACGAGACCTCCTTGGGTACTACTAATGCTTTTATCCTGGGCAAAACTAAACAGTCCAATATCTGAATACTTGAGAACTTCTCTGTTCGAGAGCAATGAGTGATGAGCACAGTCTTCAATTATGTGGATCTTCTCTTTTTCTTTTCTATCTATATTTGCTTCATCAACAATCTCCCTTACACTTTTTACATCAAGTAGATTGCCAAATGTATGTTGAAGGATTATTGCTCTTGTAAATTCGTTTATGTTGTTTCTTAGTTTGTCTATATCTGCATTGAAACTCTTTGGATCGATATCTACATATCTCGGTGTTGCTCCAAGCCAAAGAATAGGTGCTGGCACTGCTATACAGGTAAATGCCTGGATAATAACCTCGTCCTTTGAAGATACACCCAATGCCCTTAGGGCAATGTATAGCGCGTCTCTTCCTCTGTTGAAAAGGAAAAATGGGCTATCTTTAAATATCTTTGATAACAGATCCTCTAAAACCATTCTTTCCTTAGAGACATCTACTACGCCGCTTGTAATTTTCTTCGCTAAAAGCAAATCGTCTTCCTGGATATTTGAATTAGAACTAATGAATACTGACATTAGATTTTGTTGATTAAAAATAAGCAGGGTACATCATCCAGTCTAATCTTGTTTTTTCTCCATTTAACAATAGAATCAGTTTTTATGAATTCATTCTCTCCCATTATATTTTGTGCTACACAAAGATATGTATCGTCTTCACAAACTGAAAGAATATTTTCTAAAATCTTTTGGTTTCTGTATGGTGCTTCCATAAATATCTGGGTTTGACCTGTTCCTTTCGCAAAAACTTCTACGCTTCTAATTGCTTTTCTTAGATCTCTGTTCTCTTGTGGGAGATACCCGTTGAATGCAAAGTTCTGACCGTTAAGACCAGAAGCCATTAGAGCAAGAAAGATTGAAGATGGACCTGTAAAAGGTACAATCTTTATCCCATTTTTTTGCGCTACAATGACTAATCTATACCCCGGATCTGCAATTGATGGGACTCCTGCTTCAGACATCAAGCCCATATCTTTGCCTTCTAACAAAGGTTTGAGCATTTCTTCAATTTCATACACCTTTGTATGTTCGTTTAATTCGAACATCTGTATATCTTGGATCTTTTTGCTTAACTCAACAGAAGAAAGGTGCTGTCTTGCTGTCTTGGCCTTTTCTACTACGAATATTTCAAGAGTTTTAACGATATCTAAATATGGAGGAAGAAGGACATCCCTCATTGGAGCGTTTGTAATGGGGGTTGGAATTAGATAAAGGGTTCCTTTTTGCATATTAATATGTTCTTTCAAAATTAGTATCTATCTTTTCTCTTGTCAATTTCCATATGGCTGGTCTCCCATGGGGGCAACTATATGGGTTCTCACAAGAGGAGAGCTCTTCAAAAAGATTTCTCATTTCCTCATAGTTTAGTTTCTGTCCAGATCTTATGCTCGTGTGACATGCCACAGTAGCAAGGATATCTTCCTTCTTTTTATTGAACTCCTTCTTAAGTGTATCTAAATTGTCTGAGATTTCAAATATCTCTTTAAAAAGAGCCTCCGTATTGGCCGTAGACAGTACGGAAGGAAGCGAAAGGATATCTATCCCATACTCTTTAACATCATATTCGATACCAATATCTTGGAAGAAGGATTTGAATTCCTCCAAGAATAATCTCTCTTCTTTGGAAAAAATTAAGGAAGTTGGAACTAGGAGGCTCTGAATATCTAACGGTCTCTCTTCTCGTTTTTGTATTTTCTCAAAATTGATTCTCTCGGCTGCTGCGTGTTGATCTATGACCCAGAGTCGTTCATCTACAAATTCTATAACAATGTATTTATCAAATATTTGAAAGATATTTCTAATTGCATCTCCTTCTTCTGAAACTGTAAGGGCTTCTTTTGAGAACAACAGGCTATCTTTTATTGAGCTGTACTGTTTGTCAAATTTAATCTCACGAGTAGTGTATTCTTTACTCTCAGATGATGAGTTGAATGATTCTCTTCTTTGAGCTATTGGTGATGAAGTAGAATCAATTTGGAAAGAGAGCTCCTTGTTTAATGCATGTTTTACAGCTTCTTCAATTGCAGAATATATTCTAAATGGATTTTCAAAACGAATCTCTTCCTTTCTTGGATGAACATTTACATCTACTAATTCAGGATTAATGTCGATATTAATGTAAAAATTAACCTTCTCTCCAAATGGTAAATATCTCGAGTATCCCTCGTAAACTGCTCTCATTATTCCTCTGTCCATAACTGGTCTTCCATTAACGAAAACTAGTTGTTTCGTATTCTTGCTCTTGTGTGAAGAGGGATGTCCGGAGTAACCATTAATTCTTATGCCGTTACCATCGTATTTAATCTCAACTAATTCATCGTCTCCATATATCTCTGCCACTCTTTCTTTACATATCTCTCCTGCTTTATGCTTAGATATGGCATCTAATGAGAGTACTTCTTTTCCATCTTTCTCAAGTTTAAAGGATATATTTGGGTACACAACAAAATATCTATTTAGTAGTTCATAGATCTTCCTGTATTCTGTTGGAGCAGATTTCAAATATTTTCTTCTTGCTGGGATATTGTAAAAGAGATTTTCTACTCTTACTGTCGTTCCTTGCTCTTTAGCTGCACTTCTAACATCGCTTTGGCCCTTTTCATTAAACATAATTATGTTCCCGATTCCTTCATCTTCATATTTAGAGATTACATGTACCTTAGAAACAGAAGTTATTGTGGAGAGAGCCTCTCCTCGAAAACCCATACTCAGAAGAGTATTTAGATCTTCAATCCTATTAATCTTTGATGTTGTATGTGGAAGAAATATCTCTGGTAAATTTCTCTTTGGAATTCCAACACCGTTATCACTAATCTCTATTAATTCTAGCCCACCCTCTTTTACCTTTATCTCTATTCTGTCTGCCTTTGCATCTATTGCATTGTCTAGTAACTCCTTAACGACTGAAGCGGGTCTTTCAACAACCTCTCCGGCAGCTATCTGGTTAACAACCTCTTGAGATAATTTGTTTAATACTGGTTTTGACATGTCTTTATTTTAACACATCCACATATCTGCTAAAATCTCTCTATGGCAACATTCAAACTTGAAAGTAAATATCTTGCATCTGAAGATCAGAAGATAGCTGTTAATACCCTCCTAGAGGGCATACAGAAGGGTAACGAGAAACAGACTCTCCTTGGTGTAACTGGCTCTGGAAAAACTTTTGTTATGGCAAATATCATAAAAGAATTAAATAGACCTACATTAATACTCTCACACAACAAAACTTTAGCAGCACAACTGTATGAGGAATTTAAAGAATTTTTCCCTCAAAGTTCAGTAAAATACTTTGTTTCTTACTACGATTACTACCAACCAGAGGCATATATCCCTTCTAGAGATTTGTATATTGAAAAGGAATCTGAAGTTAACAAACAGATTGAAAATTTGAGATTTGGAGCAATGAATTCTGCATTAACAAGACGAGATACCATAGTAGTTGCATCTGTATCCTGTATCTACAATATCGGCAATCCAGAAAATTACGAGAACAAATCCCTTTCTTTGTTTGTTGGACAAAACATTGATCTGTCAGAGATATCTAGAACTCTTGTAGAGATGAGATACGATAGAGATTCGTACGACTTCACTACTGGAGCATTCAGAATCAATGGAGATATTTTAGAGATATTCCCTCCGTATGAGGAGTATTCCATCCGTATAGAACTTTTTGGAAATACAATAGAGAATATTTCTAAGATTGAACCGATATCTAAACATAAGATTTCGGATGTAAAAGAAATTTTAATCTTTCCAGCCACTTCTTTAGTCTATTCAAAAGATGTTATACAAAATGCTGTCGAGATGATACAACAAGATCTAGTAAAGAGAACAACATTCTTGAAGAATATTGGCAAAGAAATGGAGGCATACAGATTGGAACAGAAGACAAATTACGACATTGAGATGCTCAGAGAGGTCGGTTATTGTAAAAGCATGGAGAACTATTCAATATATTTTGATGGTAGGAAAACTGGAGAACCACCATACACTCTCCTAGATTACTTTCCAGATGATTACCTAATGTTCGTAGATGAATCACATATTACAATTCCACAGGTTGGGGGAATGTACAATGGTGACAAAGCTAGGAAAGATAATTTAATTGAATATGGGTTTAGATTGCCATCTGCAAGAGATAACAGGCCGTTGAATTTTAACGAATTTGAGAAGAAACAGAAAACAACAATATATGTTTCTGCTACACCAAATGAGTATGAGATACGCAAGAGTAACAATCATGTCACAGAGCTCCTTACAAGACCTACAGGCCTACTGGATCCTGTGATTGACATTAGGCGTACTGAAGGACAGATAGATGATGTAATAACTGAAATTACAAAGAATGTTGCTAAGAAACAAAGAGTACTTGTTACCACATTAACCAAAAGAATGGCAGAAGATTTAACCTCCTACCTTAAAGATTTGGATATTAAAGTTCAATATTTGCATTCAGATATTGATACCATTGAGAGAGTAGATATCCTGAGAGACCTAAGACTTGGAGAATATGATGTACTTGTTGGTATTAACCTCTTAAGAGAGGGAATAGATCTTCCAGAGGTATCCTTGATCTTAATCTTAGATGCGGACAAAGAAGGTTTCTTGCGTTCAAAAACAAGCCTTGTACAAACAATTGGAAGAGCTGCAAGACACGTTGAGGGAAGAGTTGTTATGTACGCAGACAAGATTACTGAAAGTATGCAATTTGCTATCGATGAAACAAACCGAAGAAGGAAATACCAGGAAGAATACAACCAGAAATTCGGTATTACCCCCACCTCGATTTCAAAAGAAATTAGAGGTAGACTAGTAGAGGAAGATGAGAGTCTGGTTAATGATGACGACTATGTGGAGAAGCTAGATACCAAACAAAAAAGACTCGCAATTAAAGATTTAGAACAGAAAATGTTACTTGCTGCAGATAGTTTAAATTTTGAGAAAGCAGCTACTCTGAGAGATAGAATAAAAGAAATTAAATCTAATTTGTAACAATATACCAATGGGATTGTTTAGAAGAAAAATCGGGTTAGCACTTGGTGCCGGTGGAGCAAAAGGAATTGCACATATTGGAGTACTTAAAGCACTAGAGATGAACAACATTGGAATAGATTATGTAACAGGAACAAGTATTGGTGCCTTAATTGGTGGCCTTTATGCCTTAACTAAAGATATCGGTTTAATTGAAAGTATCTCCTACCGAACCCAAACAAAGGAATTTGTTCAGTCTTTTTCCGACCCATCACTCCGCTCTGGACTTTTCAAAGGGAACAAAGTTCTAGACCTTTTCTCAGATTACATCAATGAAGATACTCTCATACAAGATACTAAAATACCGTTTGCAGTTGTTACTGTTGATTTGAAAACTGGAGAAAGAATTGTTCTAAAAGAGGGAAGTCTTAAAGAAGCAATCCGTGCGAGTATATCCCTACCAATCCTCTTTGATCCCTTAGAACATGAAGACCATCTCCTTGTTGATGGAGCTTTAATAGAGGCAGTTCCAATTGAGACGGCGAAAGAAATGGGTGCACAAAGAGTAATTGGGGTAAATCTATACACTAATCATATAAGGAAGGAAATTAAAAAGGATTTATCTATGATTGATGTCGCAAGATATTCCATAGATATCGCATTACACTCTATCGCGGTACAGAATATGAGAAATGCAGATGTTCAATTAAACATTCCAGTTAGAGATATACTCTTAACCGAGCTTGCAAAAGATCCAAGTGAATACATTAAACTAGGGTATGATACTACTTTAGAACATATTAAAGAATTAAAACGATTATAGCCATATGTCTACATTTATTAACATTCTTGTCTTATTACTTTCCCTCGTTGCACTAGTAAAAGGCTCTGGGATATTTGTAAAACAAGCTTCTGCCATTGCAAGAAGATATCGAATACCAGAATTTCTAATTGGAATTACCATTGTGGCAATGGGCACATCATTGCCCGAGTTAATAATTAGTGTTTTTGCGGCTGTACAGGGTAATGCTACCATAACAATTACAAGTGTATTGGGAAGCAGTATCGCAAATATTGGATTTATCATGGCGATAACAGCTATATTTGGAGCAGTATTTATTCAACGAAAAACTCTTAAGTTTGATATCCCGCTTTCTGTCTCAAGTGTCCTGCTGTTTCTTCTAATCTTGTATCTCTCAAAAGGCTTAATAACATGGGTTTACGGAGCAGTCCTTATCGCTCTTTTTGTGGGTTATTTCCTTTTTAGATATTTTAAACTCAGACATGAAGAGGAATACAATTCAATTCCTAACCATACAAGAATATCAATACCTTTCTTACTACTCGGTTTGTTACTGTTATCTGTTGGTGGGAAATTTTGTGTTGATTCTGCCATTGACCTTGCCAATCTTCTTAATATCTCTGAAGGATTCATTGGATTTACAATCCTTTCAGTAGGTTCCTCACTACCAGAGTTGATTGTATCTGTGATTGCTCTAAGAAAGAAACATTATGGATTAAGTCTCGGGAATATTGTAGGTTCCAACTTCTTTAATCTCTTCCTAGTGCTTGGAGTATCTTCAACGATTATCGATTTACCTTTCAATGAATATCTTCCAGAGTTAGGAATACTTTTAGCATATAATGTAGCACTAATAACAGCTTCATTTATTGGAAAGAAATATTACATTAGTAAACTTGAAGGATTTCTGCTCTTAGTGTCATACCTCATGCTTCTTGTATACCTGTTCTACAAATAACAAAAATTGCGGGACATAGATTCGAACTATGATTCTCGGCTTCAAAGGCCGGTGTCCTACCATTAGACGATCCCGCACTGCAGCCTAGATTATACAACAAGTTATACTTGTAAATAAAATGTTCTTCCATGATAATAAACATATGAAGATTTTCCAGAAAAAGAAAACGGTAGATAAGAATATATATATGCCAAAAAAACAGGGTAGAGAAGATATTGCACGAAGAAGAAAAAAACGACATTCCATCTTTAAGAAAAACAGCCGAAATATCAAAAAGAAGAAAGGAGCTCTTCCAAGGGGTTTCTTCTATGCACTGCTTGTATTGCTTTTCATTGGTATTGCATATTTGGCTGTAATATATATTAATCAATTGAGAAGTACAGATGGAACAAGTGAGTACGACAATGTAATGATTCTTGGAATTAAAGATGTCCCCGTATATCCAGAAGCTACATTCATCTTCCAAAACACAATAGAAGAGCCCTCAGTTTCTAAATTTCTTAGCGAAGGGAATTCTGCATACAGATTACCCCTTAATACATCTACTAACGATGTTGTTCAATTCTACAATAAAAAGCTTCCTGAACATGGCTGGGCATTTGTACTTTCCGTTTCTGTTGGTTCTGAGGATATGAAATATGGTGAGTACTGGGTAAAAGAAGGCAGAGGATTAAGAATATACTCTAAATTTAATGACGTTTGGTACCAAACAATAACAGTTGAAGAAGCACAAACAGGATTGGCTTTGGAAGTTAAGGAGGAAATAGCGAGAAATCTATTACTTGCAGACAGTAATACGCAAGATCTACTTCCAGATTTCCCATGGATAATTGAAATCCCAAAAGAGTATGTTATCTCCTACACAGTTTCATCTTACAAGAATGAATCTACTGTTACTTTCAGAAAGCTCGGCTCTTCAGAAACAATATCTCTTACGCCTGTAGCTAGTAGATATGGTAAGGCTTTTGATTATATCCTCAACGACTATGTTAAAGAGCTTAATACAAAAGATAAAACAAAATGGGGTGTAAAGAATACCTTCATAATATCTACAAACACAGGAAGTGGTTTAAGAGGTAGTATAGGCTACGATGATGTACTGCGAGAGGTAGCTGTAATTCCAAACCCTTACAATAATATAGCTTATGTGCTGGATAGTAATGTATATAAAGGAGATTTCTTTCAGTATGTTCTGAGTAATCTTGAACCACAGGATAAAACTAAGTATTAAGTGATTTGAGGACAGCTTCGCTTACTTTTTTGTTTTTTATTACTTTATCTATTTCTTCGACATTTGACTCCTTTATACCCTCTATATTCTTGAATCTAAGAATTAGTTTCTTCGCTCTATCATCCCCTATTCCCTCCACTTTCAAAAGTTGAGAGCGCAATCCTCTCTTTATTCTTGCCTTCTTATGGTATGTAATCGCAAATCTGTGGGCCTCGTCTCTTAGATTAATGAGCAGCTTCTCATTGCGTATGTATATTCTTTCAGAATTACCATTTTTATATATCCAAAATTCATCCTTTGGCCTAAATCCTTTCTTTTTTAATCTCTTTCCTTTACTGATACCTAAGAGACATATCTTTTTTGGAATAGTTGAGGCAACAACAGAGAGTTGTGTTTTCCCACCATCTATAAGAACTACATCAGGATACTTGGTCATTTTTTCATTCGAGAACCTTCTCTGTAGAACCTCTTTGAGCATAGCTGGATCGTTGGGAGTATCGCTACCCTTTATTTTAAATATCCTGTATTCGCTACTCTCTATCTCGCCGTTTTCATTCACTACCATGGAACCATATGCGTCTTGTCCCTGTATATTTGATATGTCGTAACATTCGATTCTAACTAATTGTGGGATATTGAGTTCTTTTCTTAGATCAGAGAATACTTTTTCATGAAGCGATTTCTTCCTTAATTCATATGATTTTTCATCTTCGAAAAATTCTCCTTGAATATTACTACCCAGGTATTTTAAATCTGCTATCTTGTCTCTTAACTCTGCGGCCTTTTCATACTGTTTGTTTGAAGAGTATTCTTTCATCTCGTTATCTAGTTTCTTGATGAAGGAGCTCCTTTTGCCTGTGAGAAATTTTATTATCCCATCAATATTCTTTCTGTAATCCTCTCTAGATATGTGTCCTTGATATGGACCTGGACAAAGACCAAGATGGAAGTAGAGACACTCTTTCTTAGCTTTTGTACATGTACAAAAAGGATATATCTTTCTCAAATATGTAAAGACTCTTTTTACTGATGAACCACTTGGATATGGTCCAAACAATCTTCCTCGTTTAATTGTATTTAAATCTTTGTTTCTCACGACTTTTAACTTTGGGAATTCGTCATTGGTAGAGATATGTATCCAAGAGTAGGATTTGTCATCTTTAAGGTCGGAATTATATTTTGGTTTGTATTTCTTTATTAATGCGGATTCCAAGACAAGAGCTTCAAGTTCATTCTCGGTTACAATCGTTTCTATATTTCTAACAAGAGGAATCATTTTTGCTACCCATGGCCTATCCTCAAGATTGCCATTGAAATACGAGGATACTCGTTGCTTAAGATTAAGAGCCTTGCCAACATACAAGACTTTCTTGCTCTTATCTAGGAATTTGTACACTCCTGGTTTGTTTAGAATTTCTTTAGCCATTTTTTTGTCTCTGAACTTACAGCTATTTTCTTTTTTAGAAGTACGGTTCTTTTGTTCTTACCGTCGTTAATTATTATTCTAACAGCGGTATCCCCGTTTGAGCTAGAAATATACTTCTTCAACAAAGCAATTTCTTCCTCTTTATGTATGGGTTTAATTCTAAAAGTTACACCGTCAAAGGAAGCGGTACGTTTGTCATCTTCTACGTATCTTGCCTTTTCAACTACCAAGCTCTTGTCTCCATCTCTTACATTTATTTTTGCAGCTATCAGTATTGGTTTATTTTCAACAAGATTCTCTTTCATTTCTTGGTATATCCTTGGAAATACTACTGCGTCACTGCTTCCTGTTTTATCTTCAATCATTAGGAAGGCCATGACTTCACCCTTTCTAGTGGTTATTTTTCTTATTTTGTTTACCATAACACCAAGAATAACAAGCTCGTGATTCTTTCTCTCTAAGGCTTCGCGTAAAGGAATACAATTTTTTGATTCAAAAAACTCTTGAAGTGTATCTAGTGGGTGGCTAGAGAAATATATACCCAGGAGTTCTTTCTCCCATTCTAATGCTTGGTTTACCGGAGTTTTCTCAATATTTGGTAGTTGTGTTTTTCCAATGTTGCTCTTTATTTCTTTACTTTCACCGAGTGAGAAAATGTCTATCTGCCCAGCAGCAATACTCTTTGAGGCTGATTTAAATTTCTCGTATATTGTTGGAACAATATTTAAAAGCGCATTTCTGTCTCCAAATTCATCCATTGCTCCAGACATAACTAGGTATTCTATCGCTCTTTTTGTTACTTTATCAAACATTCTGTGTATGAAGTCGTCCAGATGCTCGAATTTCCCATTTGCCTTTCTTTCATCTACTATGCTTTTAATAATATCTTCTCCAACATTTTTTATCCCACCAAGACCAAACCTAATATTTACATCGTCTTCAACTTCAAAATAGTAGCCGCTATCATTAATAGTCGGAGGAAGGACATCAATACCAAGCCTCTCACATTCATTTAGATCTTTAATAATTCTGTCAAAATTGTCTAAATCTCCCTCTAGGAGAGAGGCCATGAACTGAATTGGGTAGTGAGCCTTAAGATATGCCGTACGGTACGCTATGGTGGCATACGAAGCGCTGTGAGCCTTGTTAAAGCCGTAATTTGCAAAGAGCAAAAGCTTCTCCCAAAGGAATTCAACTTTCTTTGAATCAAATCCGTTCTCTTTCGCTCCTTCAAGAAATTTAGGCTTTTCTGCTTCCATTACCTCTATCTTTTTCTTTCCCATTGCTCTTCTTAGGACATCTGCCTTTCCAAGAGAGTATCCTGCTACAACTTGAGCAATTTTGATTACTTGCTCTTGGTATGTAATGACTCCGTTTGTAACTTTTAAAACAGGTTCTAGCTCATCAAAGATGTACTCTGGCTTCTTCTTTCCTTCTTTAACATCTGCATATTCTGAAATGAACTGCATAGGACCTGGTCTGTAAGCAGCAATGATGTAACAGAGGTCTTCCATTGTTTCTGGTTTAAGTGAACGGATGGTTCTTTTCATTCCTTCACTTTCTAACTGAAACACTCCAATTGTATGCCCACTTTGTACTAATTTGAATGCTTCCTTGTCATGGAAGTCTAATTTCATTAAATCTATTAACACTCCTGTGCTTCTTTCAATCTTCTTTATTGTTGAACCAATGATATTTAGATTTCTAAGACCAAGAAAGTCAAATTTCATAAGACCAACAGGCTCTACATCAAACATCTCATACTGAGTCATACCTAAACCTCCACCATGCGCATCTCTTTGAATTGGAGCATAGTTCACTACTGGATCTGGAGTAATGATTACACCACAAGCATGTGTTGAAACTCCACGACAAAGGCCGGATACTTTACGAACAACTTCTGCAAGATGTCTTGTCTTCTCTGAGGAATTAATAATTTCTGCAAATTCAGGATTATGTTCAATCATATAGTCAATATCCTTTGCTTTACCGAAAAGTATCTCCACCATTTTAGAAAGCTGATTTGCAATCTCCAAATCTACACTAGTAACCCTAGAGACATCCCTAATTGCTTGCCTTGTTCTTAATTTGCTGAAAGTACCAATCTGCTTTACATTATCTTCACCATATTTTTTTATTGCATACTGTATAACTTCATCTCTTCTCTTATCTGCGATGTCTATGTCGAAATCTGGAGGACTTGGTCTCTCTGGATTTAAGAACCTTTCAAAGTAAAGTTCCCAACTAATTGGCTCAATATCTGTAATTCCAATTGCATATGCTACAACAGAACCACAGCCTGAACCTCTCATTCCCACCACTATTCCATTCTCTCTACAGAAAGTTACAAAATCTCTAACTACAAGAAAGTAGTCATTGTATCCCTTGTCATCAATTATTTTTAATTCATAATCTACCCTTTCTGTTAATTCTTTATCTATCTTTGGATATTTGTCTTTAAGTCCTTCAAATGAAAGTTCTTTAAGAAATTCTTTTTGCGTTTTTCCTTCTGGGAGATCGAGGAAATGTGGTTCAACTCTACCGAAAGAAATATCGTAATTTTCAATCAAATCAGTTATCTCTTGGGTGTTCCTAATTGCCTCTGGCAGATCTTTGAAAAGAGTTTTCATCTCTTCAGGGGTCTTAACATAAAACTCATTCGTAGGCATGGTTCTTCTATTTGGGTCATCCATTGTATTACCGTCACTAATACACCATAGGATTTCTTGTATTTCTGCATCTTCTTTGTTTAGATAATGGGAATCACAGGTAGCAACCATTGGAAGTTTCAATTCTTTCGCTATTTTAATTAAGCCTTCATTTGCAAGCTCTTGTTCATCCATACCATTTCGTTGAATTTCAATGTAGAAATTGTTTTTAAATATCTCAGCATAGCTCTTGGCTCTTTCTAGGGCTACATCATACTTTTCTTCAAGAAGCGCACTAGAGAGAGGTCCCGCTAAACATGCCGAGGTAGATATTAATCCATCTGTGTATTTTGAAAGCGTTTCAAAGTCAATCCTTGGTCTGTAGTAGAAACCATCCATGTGGGCAACAGACACTATTTTCATTAGATTTTTGTAACCTACTAAGTTCTTTGCTAGCAAAATTAGATGGAAATATTTGTTGTCAATTCCAAACTCTTTTTGATCCATACCACGAGGTGCAACATATATCTCACAACCAATGATTGGCTTTAGACCAGCTTCTTTCATTGCTGTGTAGAATTTGAAGACTCCATACATGCTTCCATGGTCAGTTATAGCGCAAGAATCCATCTTGGAAGATTTGAGCTTCTCAATTAACTCCGGAATTCTAATTGTTGCATCTAACAAAGAATACTCTGTGTGTAGATGTAGATGTGTGAACATAACAAATATTGCCCCTTTCTGATATACTGAACATTATGCCAGAAGAGATATCAAGTAAGATAAATTCGTTACTCAAAGTATCATTACATAACTCCAATATTATTAGAATTGGAGTTTTCGTCATCATCCTCTCCCTGTATTATATCTTTCTTTCACCCTTTGTGGAAAGTAAAATCACAGATGTTTTAGCTGGAGCCATCAGAGGTGCTGACCAAAGTGAGGTTAATACCCTAACACCTGTATTTGACATACATGTATATGCTGGGGAGTATAATCTAAAGACACAGCTTTCTACTGGAAATACCACTGGTTATTCCAAATTTTTTACTATTGATCCAAGAATACTTGCTATGAATAAATTCCTTATTGATTACAACTCCCCAATGGCCTCTTCTGCTGAGTCATTTATAAAGCATGCTGATCGATACGGATTGGATTGGAGACTTGTCGCTTCTATCTCTGGAGTGGAATCTGCTTTTGGGAATTTAACCCCACGTAATTCAAACAATGCCTGGGGATGGAGAGGAATAAATGGCAATGCTGCTGGTTGGAGTATGTTTTCTACATGGGACGCTGGGATAGCAGAGGTTACAAGAGGTCTTGCGCAAGGATATGGTGTTACTCTTTCACCTTTTGATATAGAACCTGTATACTGTCCTCCATGTGGTCAAAACCCTGCCCATGCTTGGGCAAATGGTGTAAAAAGATTTATGAACCAATTAGAATATTACACTAACAATCTATAACCATTTTAGTTAAAATATACACACTATGTTAAAACTTATTTTCAGATTAGCCTACGCAGGAATACTATTCATAGAGGCATTAATCATTACTAGAATTGTACTAATTATAATCAATGCCAATGTAGAAAATGTTTTTGCAGGTTGGGTTCAACACACTAGCGAAATATTCATCTCACCATTTTCAGGTATAACTGCAAATAATCTACAGATTGATAATTTTGTATTACCTTTAACACCCTTTATAGCCCTTGTCTTTTACGTAATTGCAGCATTTATACTCTCCGAATTAGTAAAATCGTTTTCTAGGGAGTAAAAACCTTATGTGGTATAATGGTCCCAATGGCAAAAGTAGACTTAAAAAAGACATCAGGATTCCAACTGTTCTATGATGGAGAAAATTTACAAAGTAAAGACTTATCTTTTGATGGAAAAATTTCAATCTCAATTGTAGATGTAAGACCACAACTCTTAAACAAAGAGCTTACCTGTCCAGATGTTTTCTATACCAAATACAAGAATTTAGATCATGAAGGATTGTACAAATCTAAAGGTATTAAAATTAATTTTTACCTTCTTCAACCGAACTTAGCTGGTATTGAATTTGTTAAAACAAGAGCTACAAGAGTCCTAAAATTTCCTCGAATTATAGATGTTGTGTATGGTGGTGCAACAATTCTACTTCAGAGATACCGCAATCCAAAAGATAACCGAATAATCAAAATTGTCGCTAGGAAAGAACAAAAGGTCATAATACCTGCTGGATATGCATTTGTTATTGTAAATACAAGACAAAATACCAATCTAATATTTGCCGAATATCTACCTACGAAAGCTATCAGTAAAGTTGTCCTTGATGAGATGAACGGTTTAGCCTATTATATTATTAGAAAAAATGCCAAACAGGAAACTGTCCGAAATCCAAATTACAAGATTGTAAATGAGCCAGAGAAATTGGACTGGGAGAAGATTTTGTTAAAATATGGAATAACACCAAAGACTCCTGTCATTAAACAAATAATGCGTAAGTATGAGAAATTTGAATGGTTATTTAAAGAAAATTCTGTTGATATCTAGTCTTGCACTCTTTCTTTTTCTCTTTCCCCTAAAATCATATGCAGTAGATGGATTTACAACAAGTTCCTCCTTTAAGCACACTCTAACCTCAAGTACAGTAAATACAGAGGTTGTCCTACAAATCAGTGCCAAAGAAGCTAGGGTTATCTCTTACTTTACAGCAACAATTCCAATTAAGAATTTAGATATCAAATGCTACAACAATAGCACTGGTAAAAAATTTACTTGTACAACATTTGACAGAGGCTCCTCTACCGATGTTCTCTTTGATTTAAACAACGCCGTTGTAAGAGTTGGTACTCCACTTGAGATAAAGATTACCTACAGCACAGCTAATAATGACCAAAATTCATATCAAATTACCTCTTACATCCCAGATACCAAGACTACAAAAGTTCTTGTCATATATCCTAAAGAAAAAGGAAAACCCGTGTGGAGTTCAGATCCAATAACCAACATTAAAAGCGTAGGCTCAAATTACCAGATACAGATTGAAAATCCAGGATATGGGACGCTTTCACTACTTTTTGGTAGCAATATAATATACAAATTTGAAGTTCAGCGTGTATTTACAAATTCTCTTACCGACCAAAATCAAACCTTCGAACTAATTCTTCCTCCAGATACTCAAACTCAAAGTGTAATTTGGGAACAGATAGAACCTTTACCAAATATTGCACAATTAGATGCTAATGGTAACTATGTTTTTAAATACATTGTTACACCAGACAGTACTATTGATGCGAGTATAAAGGGCTATATTTACAAAAGAGACACCCTTGTTAGCACAGATACTCCAGCAACATTCTATATAGCAAAGATTGGATACTGGAATTTAACAAATACAAATGAATACAAAAGAATAAATGTATTTTTAAACAAGAAGGGTTTAACAATTCCTGAAGGTGTTGTTTCAGTTAGTACTTTAAATAGTAGCCAGAAAGAATTACTTTATAAATATCTGTATGAATACACTATTCAAAGATTAGATTATGACAGAAAGCTAGAACTTGGCATAACAGAACAAACCAGAACTGGTGTTAACGCACTTGTAGATAATCCATCAAACTCATCAACAATAGATTATGCCGATTTCCTTATCGCTGTGTACCGTGGTTACGATATCCCTGCAAGAATGGTTGTAGGATACGTATCAAACATATCTGGATTCACATCAGATGGATTCTTCCATTACTGGGTTGAGTACTACGATAATATTGCTAATTCCTGGGTAACGCTAGATCCTTTCTTAGAGGCACATTCCAAGAAGTCCCTTTACAAAAGTGACTTCTCCGACCATATAACCATCCTTAAAAGAGGGAAGTCTCCTCTTGCTCCAAATCTAACTTTCTACCAAAGTAACGACTTTCTTGTAACCTCTGTCCCAAATGTTGAGATAGCTCCTGAGTTTAACGTTGATGCAAGCATTTCCTTTGAGAGGAATCTCGTTACCAGACTATTCACCAAGGGATATATTTCTCTCTCCAATACGGGAAATGTTGCCATTACAGAGTACGAGATAAAGAAATCAAATATTGAGAATATTACAAAATATATAGACCCTGTAAACAATATGTCTTCTCAAATTGTACTACCAAAACAGAATGCAAGTATACAAATTAATCTTCCCATACAAAAAAAGAACATCAATCTTTTTGTGAATGTTAGATTCTCTAACCATGATATTTTCTCAACAGAGAAATTACTTGAATCCAATCTTACACCTACAGTACCTTTACTGTTAGACATTTTTGTTAAAATTCTCTCTACGATACTTTTCCTTCTGTTATCATCCTTAATATATTTTGGTATAGTGAAATTACGAAAACATGGATAATTCAGTAATCATTACAATCGTCATTCTAGTAGCAATTTGTTTGCTTTTCTTTTTGGCTGCTATAAATACAAGGAAGAAGACATTTAAGAAGAAAGGCAAGATGCTTAAAGATCTTGAATCTCTGAAAGTAGGGGCATATAGTAGCAATCCATCAGAAAGAATTACAGCAATTATTAAGTTAGATAACCTCCTTGCGAGGGCATTACAGTACAGATTTAGCAATGAGAAAAACTGTGGCGAGAATCTTAAGATTGCTAAGAAATTATTTTCTCGTCCTGTATATGAAGAAATATGGAAAATCCATAAATTAAGAAACCAGGTTGTTCACGACGATATGTTAATATCTGAAGATAAGATGAAAGAGGCTTACAGAATATATAATCTTTCAATAACAAAAATATTAAAATGAAAAAATTACTTTTAGTAATCGCCCTACTCTTTTTACCCTCAAATCTTTTTGCACAGGAAGATATGGTAACTACTGTGGCTCAGGATAGCCAGTACTTTAATCTGACCTTAACACAGATATCCCAATCCGTTCTTAATAAGTCTGTTAAATATCGTTTAGAGGTTACTCCTCTTAAGGATTCAGCTAAGACACAAATACTTTGGGAAGTTCCTGTATCGTTTTCTGTCACTGAAAAACATCCTGAGTTTGTTTCCCTTTCTTCTGGTCAAACATATGTGTACGAGGCTACAGTATTGCCAAACAGAGCTGGTACATACGAAATAACAGCAACAGTCACCTCTTGGCAGTTTGATACAAACTACACTAATACAGCGAGTCAAGCTCTAACTTTGAATGATTCCTTGGTATCCCAGCCTGTTTCTTCAGATTACCAGATGGGTGTTATACTTTTTACCGTACTAATTTTGTTGCTATCTGGGGGTGCTATTTGGGGAACTGTAAAGCTGACAAAGGTGATGATGCGTAGAACAAAGAAGTGGCTTACCCCACCAACTTAATTCTTCAAGAAATAACAGATATCTACTCCTAATGCTTCAGATATCTTAAATAGGTTTGAAATTGGAGGATATACCGTACCTTTTTCATACATACTAATAGATTTGTCAGATAGTCCGACTCTCATTCCCAATTGTTTCTGGGAGTATCCCTTAGCTTCTCTTGCGATCTTTAATTTTTTTGAAAACATCTTTACATCCATATTAGTTAGAAAGAGATTTCAAGAATTTATATAGTTTGTCTAAAAAGCTTTCTTTCTTTACAGGGTTATTCACTGTACTTATTCCTTCATTGGAGTTGTAATATGTATTATATTTATCAGTTGGTAATTCTCCATTAATATATGGCGCTACTTTCTCTTCTCTTAGTCCTACAATTATCTTGTTTTTTTCGTTTAGAATATTTTTTAATTCGTCATGCTCCTCTTTCATATCGTCAATTCCATGCTTAAGTTTGAGGATATTGCTCATTGCTAATCTTTCTCTTTCTTCTAATTCAGGATAGGTTCTTCCTTTTTCAACAATTTCCTTGTGCTCGTCTGAATTAAGAAGTTTTTTTGTTATTTCCTCCCTCTTCAAGACACTATACTTGTACAAAGAAAGCTCTCTACTAGAGGGTTTTCTGCCAAGTACTTTTTCATATACTTCTTCAACCATTGGTATTTTATCTGAAAGAGATTCAAAATCAGAAAACATAGATCCACCTCCTTTAGAGTATGAATCTGTACTATCACCTTTGTCCCACATTGGAACATCAACGTTTTTCATAACATGATTATATTACAAATTGTGGATAATTTGTAGTGAGACCTTAATCTAAGTCCTTCAAATCAAGGGAAACAAGCCCACCCTTACCATCAAACACTCCAACTCCTGAGAATTTCTTCTCGCTGTTTAATATGCTATCCATATATATCTTCAAATCTTTGTAAACATTGTATTTCTCCAAATCCTCAATTTTTACCCATTTAAGTTTACCCTCTTCTGAATCTACAAAATCTTTTTTGTCCGTAAAACTTTTTGTAACAACTACAACAACATTATTCCCGAAGAAATTTGTAACATGTACAATCCCAGCTAATTCATTCTTATCCGGAGTAAATCCTGCCTCTTCAACAACCTCTCTTATGGCACCATCAAAGAGATTCTCTCCTCTCTCAATATGCCCGCCAAGAGCATTAAACATACCTCCGTCAAACATATCCCCAGCTCGTTCTAGGAGTAATACTTCGTTCTGTTCATTGAAAATGAAGCTTAGGGTTCTTAGATTTACGCTATATTCTTTTTCTACTATTGATTCTTCTGACATCGTAAGATTTCTTATATGGAGCAGGAGACGGGGCTCGAACCCGCAACCCTCTGTTTGGAAAACAGACATTCTAACCAATTGAACTACTCCTGCTTTACAATACTAATATACAGTTACTCGGCTTTTTCTTCAACAACTTCTTCCTTAACTTCTTCTACTGGCTCTTCTACAACCTCTTCTTTAACTTCTTCTACCTCATCTGTTTCGTACATATCCTGTATCTTGTTAATCTTTAATGCTCTCTTTCCAACTCTCTCTCTTAAGTAATAAAGCTTAGACTTGGTTACAGAACCTCTCTTTACAACCTCAATCTTAGATAGGATTGGTGAATGTAACTGTACAATCTTTTCTACCCCAATTCCGTAAGATATCTTTCTTACTGTTAAAGATTTGTTTAAACCTTGTCCCTTAATAGCTATAACTGTTCCTTCGAAGATCTGGACTCTCTCCTTGTTTCCTTCTTTAACTTTAATATGCAACTTAACAGTATCTCCAACCCTTACGTCAGGTCTTTTCTTCAACTGTTCTTCTTCAATCTTTTTAAATATATTGTTATCCATAGTTCTATCTTTAAATATAATATTGGGGTTTCCAGTGGCAATTATAGAATAAAATTCAAAAATATGCCACAATGTATATACAAACTGCTTATGAATGTCAAACAAAAAGTCCTCTTAATAGTCCTAGATGGCCTTGGTGCAGCACCAGCGAGCGAAGGAAACGCCGTTGTAATGGCCAATCCTGAGAAACTTTCAGCCCTTTGGAACATGTACCCACACACATATTTACTTGCCTCTGGAGAAGCTGTCGGACTTCCAAAAAACGTAAGAGGTAACAGTGAGGTTGGACACCTCAACCTTGGCGCTGGCAATACTGTTATGCAAACACTTCCAAGAATTAACAAGGCCATTGAAAAAGGTCTGTTAGACAGTAACAATACCCTTACTGAGGCTGTAATTCATGCAAGAAGATATGGAAGTAAGATTCACCTCATTGGGCTTCTAAGTGATGGCGCTGTTCATTCACATATTGATCATTTCAAGGCAGTAATTAACTTTCTTTCTAAAACAAATCTTGAAAATGAAGTATTTATCCATGCAATGACAGACGGAAGAGATTCATCACCACAAGCTGCCCTGACATATCTGCTTGATCTTGATAAACACTGCATAGAAAGAGGCATTGGAAAGATCGGGACATTAATTGGCAGATATTACGGTATGGACAGGAACAACAAATGGGATAGAACACAGGAGGCATATTTTCTTCTTCAAAATAATACTGGAGAAAGATTCAAAACATACCAAGAAGCCATATCCACATACTACCAGCAAAAGCTCACAGATGAATTCCTCCCGGCTACAGTAATTAATGACAGCAAGATTGAAAAAAGTGATGTTGTAATATTCCTGAACTTCAGACCAGACAGATCGTTGCAACTTTCAAGAGCAATTGCAGATGAAAAGTTTGTTAATTTTCAAAGAAGCAAAATTGAAAACTTGTTCTTTGCTAGTATGGTGGAGTATGCCAGGGGATTTCCAAACAAAGTACTCTTTCCTAAGCAGTACCTTAATTTACCGTTGGGAAAAGTCATAGATTCATTTGGCCTTAGACAGCTTAGAATAGCGGAATCTGAGAAGTTCCCACATGTCACATATTTTTTTGATGGTGGAACATCGACGATATATAATAATGAAGATAGAATCATGATCCCATCTCCAAATGTAGCGACATACGACCTTAAACCAGAGATGAGCGCTCCTGAATTAACAGACATACTCATTAAAAGAGTTTCTGCGAAAATGTATGACTTCATACTTGTAAACTATGCAAACCCAGACATGGTTGGACATACTGGAAATCTTGCAGCTGGAATAAAGGCTGTAAGCACAGTAAATTCTCTTGTACATGAATTAGTACAGAATTTCATCTCAACTGGAGGAGCTGTAATCATTACAGCAGACCACGGGAATGCAGAAGAGATGATTAATCTAGAAACAAAAACCATGGATACAGAACATTCACTAAATCCAGTCCCATGTATAATTGCCGGAGCAGATATTACTCAAAAGAGTCTTCCATATGGAGCATTAAAGGATATTGCGCCAACAGTTCTAGATCTAATGGGTATAACCAAACCCGCAGAGATGAATGGACAATCATTAGTTAGAAAGATTTAATTCTTCTTTACAATTTTGTATATCCCCCTTGTAATGTATGCAACAACAAGAACTCCAAGGACTACATATATGACATTCTCATATTTACTAACATAACCTTCGACAACTTCCCAGTTCTCTCCAAGAAAAAAACCTGCGAAAGCAAGTATAGAAGACCAAAGAAGAGATCCTAACAATGTATACAAAGAAAACACTCCAAAATTCATTTTCGACACTCCTGCTGGAAAAGAAATGACTGTTCTTACAATTGGAATTAATCTTCCAAAGAAGACAATTCCGTTACCATACCTGTCGAATGCTTTGTATCCTTTATCCAGGTCTGAAGCTGGAATAAACATGTACTTACCAAACCTTCTCAAGAATTTATCTACTCCTTCCTTACCCCATCTTCCGATGAAGTAAAATGGAAGAGTCCCAAGATATGCTGCCAGTGACGCTACAATTATGGTTATATATATATTCATCCCATCTCTTGCACAAACAAACCCAGAGAAAGGCAAAATTATCTCACTTGGGATAGGAGCAAAGAAACTCTCAAGGAACATAGCAATTGCAACTCCAGGATAACCCAATGTCGAGATAGCATTAACAAGCCAGTCAATAATAGTAGAGATCATTGTTGTTTACTTTAAATTTACTAATACACTGTTTCCAATCTTAACATCATTTGTAGAACAAAATCCAGAATTTACCTCTAGTACATAACGATAGGTAGTACCGGAAAAGACTGAAGGACATGAGCTTGCACAGGGTTGTAGACCTTCTTTAATATCCACAATGAAGCCACCTTCATCTACAAAAATGATATCCAATGGAATTAACATATCCTTCATCCAGAATGAAGAATTAGTGTTCTGTTCAAAAACAAAATACATACCTTCATAATCTCCAAGGAAAGTTCTGTGACTTAAACCAAGCTCTCTCTCTGCTTGCGTATCTGCGATTTCGACTCTAAGGTTCACAATTTTGCCATCTCCAATCGATATTTCCATATCTTTAAGTACACTCCCCGTATCTTCAGCTTTTTCATTTCCTTTGAATATATCGCTGATTTTCGTTTCATCTACGAAAGATATATCAAAGAGGTCGAACTTGTTTTGGAGGAAATAGAAGATACCCGCAATAAAAATAATGTATAAAAGAAGCTTCAGCTGATTACTCATACTTCAATATATCAAAAACGAACAATCAATCAAACATTTTTAAACAAAATAATATATAATTACCCTTGTTATGCAAACATTCAAAAATCACCTTAATCCTCTCTACAAACAATTAGAACAGGTCGGTTCCTTTAGTGACTTAGGAGAATTAACAGAGTTAGAAAAGCAGGAGTACCCTACTCTACAAGAAATTACAAAAAGAAAGATTGTAGAAATACAAAACTTCCTTCCAAGACTTGACCGTTTAGAGGAGGAGCTTGAACACCAGATTCTTCTCATTGAGCACGAGAGTGATATCGATGCGAGGAAAGATGCAAAAGGTGTCTACAACCAGATACTCCAACAAATTGAGTCTTTGGTTAACAGAATAAACAATGAATTAATTGCCCTAGATTCTCCATACTTTGGTAAGATAGTTTTTCTTCCTGACGATTCCAAAAGTGGCAAGCCCTTAATTCTGTACATTGGGAAATTTGCTCTCATAGACGAGAAAACACACATACCACTAATAACCGACTGGAGATCCCCAATTGCAAACATATACTACGAAAATTCTGGACCAGCAAAGAGCGTCAGTTTCCACGCACCAGTTGGAAAGAGAACGGGAGAATTGCAACAGAAAAGACAATTTCAAATATCTAGAGCCCGTATAAAAGGCATCTACGATGCAAAGAGTGGTAATGTAGCAGCAGATGAATTTCTTCTGTCACAGTTAACCGAAAGGTTGGGACAGAAGCTTCAAGACATTGTATCTACAATCCAAGCACAACAGAATGCAATCATAAGGGAAGATATTAATCACCCTAGTGTAATACAAGGAGTAGCAGGTAGTGGAAAAACTACCATACTTCTACACAGATTGGCATATCTTTTCTACACACACAAGGATACAATCACTTCTGAAAACTCTATCATAATTGCTCCTAACCAGATGTTCATAGATTACGTCTCAGATGTTCTTCCAGATTTAGGGATATCCAAAGTAGATACTCAGACATATCTTTTCTGGGCAAGAAATTATCTCATGTGGGATAATGATTACAGACTTTCCAATCTACCAGAAGATATGGAGATAAAAGAATTCAAAGGTTCTTTGGAATTTTTAGATGTATTAGACAAATACTTTGAGAAGTTTGAAAAGGTTCTTCTTGAAGACATGCCCTACTCTAGAAGGGATATTGTTTCAAATAGGTACTACCTACTTAAAAAAAATTTTCCAGATATTGAAATGGCAGAGAGATTAGAATTGGCATTAGAATACTCTTTTGCACAAAAACATTTTAGAAAATCTCTTGATGGATATATCGGGGATATGGGAGAAAACGATTTTGAGATTAAGAAGAAGGTTTTAACATACCTGAGAAATAATACAAATATTTACCGTTTGTACAAAGATATTTTTAAAGAAGATTTCTTACCGAACAATATCTCGGAGTATTCCTTAAAAGCATTAATCAGCGAGAACCACAATAACTTCTTTAGGATGGAAGATCTTGCTCCAATGGTATATCTCTCACAAAAGATTAACGGTACTAAACATGTTACAAGAGATACTGTAATGGTAGATGAGGCACAGGACATTAGTTTCGTTCAGCTTGCTACATTAATTAAGGTTGCAAAGAATGGGAATATTACCTTAGCTGGAGATCTTGCTCAATCCATAATTCCTCCTTTCTACATTAGATCATGGGAGAAGGTTTTGGAATTACTTAAGAGATATACAGACAGGGAGGTATCTTTCCACCAGTTACAGAGGTGTTACAGAACTACTGTAGAGATAATTGACTATGCCAATGGTTTGTTTAGAGACAAATTTCCTAAGTCATACCAACTTCCAGAGGCAGTTCTAAGACATGGCGATGATGTCGTTGTTTTGAATATTGGTAATACATTAGACAAGTGCAGTGAAAAAGATCTGAAGGTTGTAATTGAGAAGATAAAAGAACAGTTTGTTAAGGGTGCTGTAACATGCGCTATTCTTTGTAAAGATAAAAATCATTCTACGAATATATATAACAAGCTTAAGGGTTATGATGAGTATCTAGACAGAGAGGTTATTAATTATACGGAGAACGATTACAAGCAGGGTTTGTTAGTAATGCCAATTGAGAATGCTAAGGGTTTAGAATTTGACAGTGTGTTTATTGCAGATATGGATTCATATCCAGATGATGAATTGTCTTGGAGGTTGTTGTATGTTGGTATTACAAGAGCACTTCACAGGTTGTTTATAATTAACAAATAAATAACCTTAGAGGATATTGACAATCCTTCTTCTAAGGTCTGAGCTTTGGTATTATTGACAACATCCCCCAGCTTTGCTACGCTATAAGACATACAGAGGGCAATGATATTTAGTCCATATGTGGTCGCTGGGATTAAGTTGAGCCAATAGCGAAACCGATCTGCACAGAGAGGTTTTGCTTGTACTAGTAGAATTTCTCACTATAAATTTACAAACAGATTAATGAAAAAATCCTCTGTTTTTTTTGCAAGACTGTTTACTACCCTTTTCCTTTTCCTTTATATATTTGCTCAACCTATACTGGCTGTTGTAATTAATCCACCACTTTCAGCAAATGTATCTGAGGATTTTACTGGACCAGTAGTCTTTTTGACTTCTCCAGTTGATAATTACTTCACAAATCAGACAAGTGTTTTACAAACTTGGGATACTACCGACACTGATATTCTTAGGTATGAGTATCGAAGCTGTAGTAACAACCCAACAGCAGATGGAACTTGTGATTTAATATATTCAACAACATTAACAACAAAATCAAGAACCGTTAATAACAACAACATTGCATTCTGGTGGCAAGTTAGAGGCATTGATTCTTCATTAAATATAGGAGAATGGGCAACAGCACGAAAAATAACGATAGATACAACAGAACCAACAGTACCACAAAACTTAAGATTCTCTAATCCAGAATTATCTTGTGGCTCGTATACAAATATCGGAATGGTAACTGTAGATTGGAATGATTCTACAGATAACTTTGAATTAGCAGGTTACGATTACAGTATTGACTATCCACTTACTTCTGGAGGAAGAGGATTATGGAATTCGTTCTTCACTGCCTCTCAATATAGAGGCTCTCTAAATGAAGGATTACATCAGATAAAGGTAAGAGCAAAAGACAAGGCTGGAAACGTATCCGCTTGGACTCCACTATGTGATCTTACATACGACAGTATTGCACCAGAGGTACCTTCCGGCATATATTTTAGAGATACAGATAATGATAAGGATATTCTTTGTAATCAATATGTAAATACCAGACATCTAGATGTTTACTGGAATGCCATACTTGGTGATCCAAGCTTTAGTCATTTTGAATACTCTTCATTTAATGCTCCAAATGGAAGTGCAGGATTAGTGCAAAGGTTATTCTATACAAACTTCTTTAATAGTTCCTACTGGACAATACCAATTGAAGGAACATATGGCGTACAATTAAGGTCTGTTGACCTTGCTGGTAATACATCTGCTTGGTATGGAGGAGCTGTAGGAATAAATAACAGCTGTAAGTTTACAGCCGATTGGACAGCACCAGATGTAGAAATTAATAACCCCGCAGAGGGATATGTCCATGGGATTGTTGATATCAAAGGAACAGTAACAGATGCAAATCCTCACCATTACTGGTTAAAGATATATTCTGGGAGTATACCAGTTGCTGGTCCAGGAACTGTTAACAGAACTACTTCATTTACTAATGAATCTCTAATGTCTTGGGATACAACATCGCTACCAGATGGAGAATATATAATCAAATTAGAGGCAAGAGATGCAGCTAACAACAAAGACTCTGGTTCTGTAGATTGGCATACTGTGATAGTAGATAATGAAGCTCCAGTAGCACCTGAAATTGTATTTCCAAATGCTGAGCAGTACTTTAATACCCAGCCAATATTGAATGATTGGTCAGAAGTAAGTGATGATTCCGGAATAGCATATTACAGAATTGAATATATCTATGATGATCTACACCTATTTTCAAATGCACCATACAGGACAACAACAGCTACACAGAGAAATCATACACCAGGGACATCGGAACAGGGTGGTGTTAAATTCAGAGTACAGGCATTTGACAATGCAGGAAATGAAGGAGATTGGAGTGAATGGCGACACTATTACTATGATGCTACGAATCCATCAGTTCCATCTGGACTCGTTTTTGAGACACTAGAGGGAGAAGATTTGGCTTGTGATGGCTACACCAATCTTTACAATATTATCACCAAATGGGAGGCTTCTTCCGATATTTCTGGAATCAGTGGATATGAATATCACTCCTTCAATCCCCCAACTGGTTGGATGTACAACGGGGGGAATCTTGGTAATGTGCTATACAGACATGGAGCATTTACGGTTGGTGAGGGTACATACGGATTTGCAGTAAGAGCTAAGGACCTTGCTGGTAATTATTCAGATTGGTCAGCCATAGATTTAGCAGGTAGCTGTAAGATTACATATGACATAACACTTCCAACAGTAGAAATAACAGCTCCTAGCGGTTTAATTAATGGTACAGTAGACGTAAAAGCGACATTTTATGACTTAAATCCGCGTGAATACACCTACTACATAACCAATACAACTACACATAGCCAATTTGCCTTTGACACAGTATCTTCTGGCGAATTTACTGACAGCACAATATACACTTGGGATACCACAGCTTCAGATGATGGAGAATATGAAATACTTGTTAGGGGTAGAGATAACGCAGGAAACATAAAAGAAGATGTCGAGCTCGTTGTTGTTGACAATACAAAACCAACCGCATCTACACTTGGTGCACTCACATTTACAGTTGGTTCAACAACTCCAAGAATAATAACTGTAACGGATAACCATGAATTAGAAGAGATTTGTTACAGCTTTGGATCATCATACTCATGTTCACCAATCTCTGGAGTCTTACATAGTTGGGATGTCTCAAACTTGATAAACACTTTAGGAGTTGGAAGCGCGGTATTCTCCTACTATGTAAAAGATGAAGCGGGTAATCAAAGTGATGCTGAACTGTTAACAGAAGGTGATTTACCATACTCTTCAGCAATTACAGTAGAAGTAGCATCACCACTACAACAAGTCTTAGGAACAAATGACACAAATAATAACAGACTCTTTGCAAGGACAATTGTAACAGAGGAAGAACCAACAGAAGATACAACAGAGGAACCATTGCTCACAGAGCCATTATTGACTGATGAAAATGATCCAGAGGTTCTTGCAGCTACAGATCAACAAGAGAATGATGAAAAAACATTCCCATGGTGGGGATATTTATTAATAGCTACCCTCCTGTTATTTATAATCTTTATTCTTTGGAGAAGAAGGCAAGAGGAAAAAGAACAGGGGTATTATTAGAAACTTAGATTGTAATTTTTCAATCTAACATATTTAATTTTTTATTTAATGTCAATGAAAAAAACATTAATAGTATGCCTATTGTCAGGGATATTTATATTCCTTTTAGGCATTGTTTCTCCTTTAACATTTAAGGCAGAGGCAAAAAATAATGAATGCACAACAATTCAAAGTGGAGAGTTAATAAGTAGTGCTGGAGATGTAATAACAACCGGTTACGATGAATGGGGATACAATTACCAAGCACATTTGTTCAATGGAACATATTGCGATGCATACAGGAATGCAGATTGGTGCCAAGCCTGGGCAGAAGATAACCTAACTATGAAATGGAATGATGCATGGTTAAGCAATAAAGATTGTGATGATGACGAGTTGCTAGACAGACATGATGGATTTGACTCTTACATTGGTTCTGGTGCATGGTTAACAAACCACATGAGCGGAACATACGTTGATAATAATGGAGTACAACAAAAATGGACATATTTTGTAAAAATAATAGCGGCTCCCTCTGATGCTAAATTAGTTGATGGAGAGTGGTTTACTGCAGATGAAGATTTAATTGGTTACGAAATATGGGGAGAATTTGCAGTAGTTTTAGAAATTTCTAATGATACTGGCACAGGAGATCACGGGATACTGAACAAAGGAGAAGCTCCTTTAGGGTTTGGTTTTTACAGGCCTTAGTAGAAACAAGTGAAGCCCTCTTTTGAAAGAACTGAGGGCTTCTGCTACAATAAACAATGCCTAAAAAGAAACTAGCCCGAATAATATCAGAGGTATTTAATGGATTCTTCACTATGTTGCTTACCCCAACACTGGTATTTCTCATCTCTGATATACAGCTCATATACAAAATAATCTTCATCACACTCTACATCTCACTTCCATTATTACTTTTCTTTTACTTAAGAAAAATTGGTAAAGTTTCGGATTACGAATTTACTAAAAGAGAAGAAAGACCCCTTTACTTTGCTCTACACGCAACAATCTTCCTTCTACTAAGTATAGCCGCCATCCTGCTCTTCAAAAACCCAGAAATTACAACAGTAACCACTACAGCCTTCGTAGTCTCCACAGCACTTACCATCGTTACCCTGTTCTGGAAGATTAGTGGCCACATGATATTCTCCACACTCCTCTTCTTTACACTTGTTTTCCTCTTTCCTAACCTTTCCTTCCTTTGGCTCTTCTTTGTTTTCACACCTGCAATAGCATGGTCTAGAGTAGAGCTTGGTAAACACACATGGATGCAAACAGTCGCGGGTGTAGCTGTTTCAACAGTAATCGCTGTTACCTTTTTCTTTGTTCTTTGATACAATACCTGTATTAATGGAAAATCTCAGTATTACACAACTAAGAGAAAAATTACTTAAGAAAGAAATTTCCGCAACTGAAGCTGTAAACTACTACCTAGACAGGATTGCTAGATTAGAAAAAGACCTTAATACATACATTACCATTAACAAAGAAGACTCCCTTAAAAAAGCGAAAGAATTCGACAACAATTTTGAAACTCTCAAAGAAAAGAAGTTAGCGGGTATACCAATTGCAGTTAAAGATGTCTTCTCTACCAAAGATATACCAACTACATGCGCTTCACACATACTAGATGGTTACAAACCCGTTTACAACGCTACTGTAGTACAAAGAATACTAGATGAACAAGCCATAATACTTGGGAAAACAAACCTAGATCAATTCTGTCATGGAAGTGGTACAGTAACATCCTACTACGGACCCTCTAGGAACCCTTGGGACAAAGATACTCTTCCAGGAGGATCAAGTGGTGGTTCTAGTGCAGCAGTTGCTGCAGATATGTGTACAGCCTCTCTAGGAACTGAAACAGCAGGCTCTATAAGGTTACCTGCATCATGGTGTGGAATTGTAGGTCTTAAACCAACATATTCCAGAGTATCTAGATACGGTGTACTTGCAATGGGCTCTTCCCTGGACAGTCCAGGACCAATTGTTAAAACAGTAGAAGATGCAGCATATTTGCTAGGTATAATTGCTGGATATGACAAGAATGACTTCACATCCTCCAAAGAACCGGTAAATGACTACCAAAAATTACTAGATCCATCCAAGATTAAGGGTATGAGATTAGCATTACCGAAGGAATATCTAGAACTAGATATACAGGACGGAGTAAGAAAGAACTTTGAAAACAGTATAGCCATATTAAAAGACTTAGGAGCCATTATCGAGGAAGTCTCTGTCATGGATCCTAAATTCGCCATGGCGGTATATACCATAACATGCAGAAGTGAAGTGTCTTCGAACTTAGCAAGATACGATGGTACAAGATATGGATTAGAAGGTAGTAAGAACGGTAATGTAAAAGAATATTACGAATCTACAAGAGGTGAAGGACTTGGAGAAGAACCAAAACGAAGAGTCATGACAGGCACATTCTCTCTCTCCGCAGGATATGCAGATGAATATTTCAAGAAATCTGAACAGGTTAGACAATTAATTAAAGATGACCTAGATGGAGTATTAAAGAAATATGATGCAATAGTGTCCCCTACTACCCCATCAGTTGCGCTAAAAGACAAAGACGCAGACAATCCTCTCTTTGGAGAAATAGCTGATGTACTTGCAGAAGGAAGTTCAGAAGCAGGATTACCAGGTATCTCCATACCATCTGGATTATCTAACAGAATGCCAACAGGTATCCAGTTTATTGGAAGATACTTTGACGAACAGACAATACTAAATGCAGCTTATGCATTAGAAAAAGAAATTGGACCATTGAAATTAAGGTTGTAGGATCGCTTCGCTTTCTCCGTTTATAGAGATAATCACCTTGCTAACAGTTGAGAACTGTTTCAATGTTTGTGTAATTTCCGCTCTAATTCTGTCAACTAGACATGAACCTCCGATTCCCTCTCCAAGTTTTTCATTGAAATCTACATATGCAATACCCTTAGATATCTTCAGGGAATTGATTGTTACACCAGAAGGAATAGAAGAAATATATCCCTTGTCTTCCTCAGCACTTGTAGTCCCCTTTAGAAGTTCAAGCAGTGCAGCTCTACCAACAGCCTCTGTTTTTACAACTTTTCTGCTTACTGCATATACTTTAGTACAGTTCTCTGCGTTTGGATCTTTAACAGTATTACCAAAATACACTAGGAGATTCATTGTGCTATCTATTTCACAAAGGGTCTTGAAGAATATTGGGATTTCAAAACTGTCATCATTTGCTGCTTCTCCAGATGGATTATCTTTAGAGAATATTAGCTTGGCATTTCCATCGCACTTCTCAGTACAATCTATACTGGCTGTAAATTTAACAAAATCATCTGTATTAGCATCTCCCACAGCTTTAGCTTGTGCAGTAAGTATTTCTGCACCAGTACCACTCACTAACTTAATTGGGAATACTCCTTCGAAGAACCATCCACCTGGTATTTCACCCTCAATATCAAAAGAACAATCTACTTCTGCGTTTGGAAGAGGTGTAACCATTTTGTACTCCACACCCTTTGCTGATCTTGTTACAACCTTTTTATCCTCATCTTGAGTATTATTCTGCTTGTCGAAAATGGGAATAAATTCTAATATTTGATCTCTGAAAATGTAAACAAGAGGGATAGAGATGAGAAGAAGAATTGCGATAACAAATAGAATAATGTATTTCCTTTTCATATATCTATATGTATACAGAATATATTTAAGAATGTAAATGACTTGAAGACTATGAGGCGCCTGGGACTCGGACCCAGCACCTACTGCTTAAAAGGCAGTTGCTCTAACCGGATGAGCTAGCGCCCCTCATAATTACGACAGAATTATATCCTTTGAGAAATATATTTACAAGATATACCTAATCTGTATATCTTTCTCTTTTACGCGCATGTTCGAATATTAATTGACCCTCTTCTTTACCTTTCACAAAACAAGAAAAAGCTTCTAACGTCTGAGATATTAGAAGTAAAGCCATTGTGTCACTCTCTTCCAGATGATGACTTTTTGGCTCATATATACAATTTCCAAGATTAGAATTTACCAACATGTCCCAATTATCATTCCATGTCACTCCAAAATAACTCCTCGCTACATCTGATATATGTCCAGGGATACCAATCATTGCCTGTTTAGAAGGTCTTCTATCTGCTAAATACAAATGAAAAACATTTTTTTCTTCTTCCTTTTCGTGTGCAAAGACTATACTTAAATTCTCACTCTTTAAACTTTGACCACCTGGAATAAAATATGCCAACCGAAGTGCACCTGTGATGGCGTGTGTAGCATCCTCTCCTCTGTCTCCATAATCTTTGAAATCTAAAGTAACGACACTCTCTTCTGGCAAACATTCAGCGATTCTAGCAAGACCATTCTGTAAAACAGATGGGACACTGTCTGTTGATTCAAAATTTTCTGATAGTGACATAGACAAAAAAATAACATATTAATACTAAAAGATATCCTAGCCCATAACTTTAGTCAAGAGGACATTACCCTTTGTATATTAATTTGTCTATTGGTTTGAAACTTCTTCTATGTATTATGCAAGGGCCATGCTTTTTCAATACATCCATATGGTATTTAGTACCATATCCCACATGCTTTTCGAAACCATATATTGGGTATTTCTTGGCATAATCATGCATAATTCTGTCTCTTACAACTTTCGCAATAACTGAGCCAGCAGATATTGAGTAGTGAAGTAAATCTCCCTGTGTAATCTTCTCCATTTTGTAGTTTGGAATAGTGGAGATATTCTTCCCATCCGCAATTATGTAATCAACTCTCTTACCGATCTTCTCCTCTACAACCTCTAGCGCTATCTTCATGGCTTCAAGCACAGCCTTCTGTATTCCCAATCTGTCAATATCTGAAGCACTAACAATACCGTAACCAAAAGCAAATGAATTCTCAGTTATTAACTTGAAAGCCTCTTCTCTTTTTTTCTCAGTCATCTTTTTACTGTCTCTTACAAAAGGTACCACCTGTTGTGCAGAAGTAATGACTACACAACCAGCAACTACAGGGCCAGCAAGAGGACCTCTACCAGCTTCATCTAGACCAGCTACAAGGGTATATCCCTGTGACCAAAGTTTTTCTTCTAATTTTGTATCTGGATATATAACCATGTTCTATGATACCATTTAGGTATGGATGAAGTTACTACTACACAACAAGCAACCCTCTCTGAGCAGTTACAGGAACAACCTGTAACCTCATCTGTATCCCTGGGTTCTGTACTAGTTGCATCCCTTTCCATATTTCTGTTTCTTGTTATCGGATATTTACTTATCAAGTGGTTTAAGTTTTAATAGTATATAAATTAAGTATTTATAAATATGGAAGAAGATAAAACATTTTCATTTTTAAAGGGTATATTAGTTGGTGCCATAGCTGGTGCTGTAGCTGGTGTTCTTCTAGCACCTAAATCTGGTGCAGAAACAAGGGAAGATCTAAAGAAGCTTGCTGTAGATTTCGGAGAGAAAGCAAATGAGCTTTACCAGAAAGCTGCAGTCATACTTAAAGAGAAGTTAGATTTGCTTAGAAAAGCTGGTAAGAAGATAGATCAGGAGAAATATCTCGAATTGGTATCACAGGTAGTAAATGAGATAAAGAAGGATGGTTTGGTTACTGCAGATGTAGCACATAAGATATCTACACAGTTAAAAAGTGACTGGGTAATCGTAAAAGAGGAATTAGCAAAATAATTTTATCTATATTTCTATGTACGCCATAGATGAAGGATAGATAAGAGGGACTAGAAATAGTCCCTTTTTCTTTGTAGAATAGCAATATCTTGCGAGAGTAGTTCAGTTGGCTAGAATGTCTCCTTCCCAAGGAGAAGGTCGCGGGTTCGAATCCCGTCTCTCGCTCCATTGTAAAGTATCAATCGTGGAAATTTTCACAAATACAGTTCTACAACAGATTTCTACCTTCTTGACATTCGTGCCTACTACGTAGTACTATATACCGGTAATAAGTACTACTGAATATTAAATTTAAAAGAGGAAATATAACGGAAAACTTAACAGAAATGCTAAAAGGTGTACTTGAGGGATGTGTTCTTGAAATCATAGACCGTGGAGAAACTTATGGCTATGAAATCACTAGCAAACTCAACAAGTTGGGTTTCTCAGATGTTGTAGAAGGTACGGTGTATACCATCTTGCTTAGGTTAGAGAAGAATAACCTCGTAGAGATCACACGGAAACAATCCGACATAGGACCATCACGAAAATTCTATACACTCAACAATGCAGGACGCACAGAATTACAATTATTCTGGGCTAAATGGAGCTTTGTTGCGTCAAAAATAAATAAATTAAATAAGAAAAAATAATCATGAAAGACTTACTGAAGAAGATAATCGGAGATAAAAAAGAATGGAAAAAATTAGAAGGACGTGCAAAAGCACTACCTAATGACTATCAAATTGTTTATAACGAAATAAAAGACTATATGTGGAATCTATGGAGGTTTGAAGCTGGTAATGATATGGGCGATTTTAGTATTTTAGAAGATCTTCTTGGACTATTTGAGGATGGCGCAAAAAACAACAAAAGTGTATTAGAAGTTACGGGTAAGGATATTGCTGCATTCTGTGACGAGCTTTTTCATGCTACTGAGACTTGGAGAAACAAGTTAAACAACAATATTATGAAAAAATTAGGAAAGTAGATTTAAGAAAAAACGACCCACTGGTTTATGTAAAAATGCTAACCAATAGGTCGTTTTGTTCTTTAAGTTGATTCTGTAGATCCAAATGCACGCTGAAGAGCATCTCTGAATTCTGTGCACATAGAAACAATATTCAAATCAGGATTGTTTAAGATTTCAAGATGCTCTTTTCTGTTTCCTTTTTCTGGCATATATGTGGCAACATGAACATTTATATAATCCTCCCTATCATAAAGCGCAATCGAATTTTCTGGGATTACGATAAAAGCAAGGCTCTTGCCAAAGTCTGGGAATTTACATCCGGCAGCATATCCTGTCCCTTTACTTGTAATCTCATACGGTTCAAGAAAGTAGTATTTATGATAAATTCTACTAATAACTTCTTGAATCTTAATTCCCTTCTTTGGCCCACCCAACCACAAATCAAGCATTATTCTTTGCATTTTCTACTCCTCCTTTTAAAGAACAATTTGAAAAGCCAGATTGCTTTCCTGTGTGTATTATACCAAACTTATTTATCCTGTAGTATATTTCTTTGTGAAAGAAAAAACGACCTCTTGGTTTATGTATTACATATTTAACCAATTGGTCGTTTTGTTCTTCAAGAGGCATCAATGCTTTTAATTAGTTTCTTGAATTCGTTTACGATCTGAGAAATATTATCATCTCCATTCAAGAAGTAATTATTTATATCGCGTTCAGAGCAATGCAGAAATAGTCTAATCTCGGGATATTGGGCATCAGGAACAAGTGCTCCCTTTTGTGCATTGAAAACATGCAAAAGAATGATCGGTTTTGGAAAAGGAAATATTGCACCTGGTATTATCAAACCATTTTCTGATTTTCCCTCCTGGTAATTCAAACCATATCTTACAGCCAATTCTTTCACAACACCGATGATTTCGATTCCACTAAGACGATATCTCAGTATAACTGTCATCTCTAAGGCAGAAATAGCCATTGGATTCTCCTTTTAAAGAACAATATGAAAACCAAATTGTTTTCTTGTATGTATTATACCAAACATTTTAACCCTGTAGTATAATATCCCCGTATGTATCTTTAAGATATTACAGATCTTTTAAAGTGGGAGACAGGAGATTAAATGTCCAAAAAAGAAGTAAGAGACCTTTCATTGGCCGAGCTACTGTATCTTTGTACCAACACAAACCAAAAGATACAACTAGCATCACTAAGGCTTGTTGTTCTAAAGTATGAAGCTGAAGGTCTAGAAATCTTTTTCCTGGTTCGCAAATACGATTTTAATAATCCTGCACATGTAATAAATGTCGTCCAAGAATTGCTTGGAAAAAATTTGGCCCAAGAAAAATACCAGGCGAAAAGAACAGTGCAAGAATTACAGACAGAACTCCTTGAATGCAGAGAGAATTTACCAGAAGATATAGATCTTCTCAAAAAAATCTCCGAGCTTCTTTCCGAGGAAAAATAATCTGTACCGAAGAGGGGTTTAACCCACTTTACCCCTCTTCATTTCCACAACCATTCCTGTTACAATACTGTTACATATGCTGATGTAGCTCAGCTGGTAGAGCACTCCCTTCGTAAGGGATAGGTCGGTGGATCGAAGCCACCCATCAGCTTTTTTAAACAATGAAAACACCTACATACACAATTACAAACCTAATCCTCTCTTACATAGTTAAGTATGAATTAGCCAT
>Ga0209416_1000408_pt1 | contig 44254 bp, 38 predicted proteins | sample RifGroF1_FD_184001 | JGI IMG/M metagenome (GOLD analysis project Ga0209416, IMG submission 184001) | Groundwater microbial communities from Rifle, Colorado, USA - Groundwater F1 (SPAdes) (version 2) | ecosystem: Environmental > Aquatic > Deep subsurface > Groundwater | place: Rifle, Colorado...
TTTAATCTAGTAATGCTGTAGTAGTAAAGTAGTTGCACCCATTGTGTTGGATTATTATTTAATTCTGTATTAAAACCTCCTACCTGTGTTATATATATCTTCAGTGGAGCAGAATATACACTTGTTTCTTCAGAAAGGGTTTCATCAATATTAATATCCTCTCTACTCGTTAACTCCAATGCATACAGGTGAGTACCTACAGTAAAGGATATTAAAATAGAAAATATTATTGTTGTAAGAGATTTAACCAATTTCATGTAGACATTGTATCATAATTACTCTAACTCATTTAAGTACTGTTAGAGATCTACTGGAGATACAGGATCTGAAAAAGTCTCACCCTTCTCAAGCTCTCTTTCAATTAAATAGGCAGGATTAATTGCACAAAGGAAGATATTGACCTTAGCTAAATACTTTTCATCTCTGGAATTCTTCAATCTACCATCTCCAATTAATTTATAGGTCGGAACCACAAATCCATTAGAAGAATCTATAAATGTGTATACCTTTGACATTTCAGTAACAACAAAGTCTGTAAGAACTCCAGACGAAGCAAAGAGGGGAGATTGTTCATAATATCTTTCTTCTATTTCAGTATAGAAAACCATCTTAGGATATCTAGAATCCCCTATTAAGGTTTCTATATCTGATAAAGGCATTAATTGATATTCAACAATATTACTACTATTTAGTAAAAGCATAGATAGATTAACAATATCACCCTTACTATTCACTTCTACTGAGAAGGCATTACCATCTAAATATACTGAGCCCATCTCTACCTTTTTAAAAACATAACTCCCACTGTATTCTGTGTTGTTACCAATATTTTTAGTCTCAACAATTGTTATACTTTCAATATCAAAATACTCTTCGAAGAACGTTTCCAAATCACTTTCAGAAGTTATTTTAAACCACAGAGTTAAACCTGGTTGGGAATCTATCATTAAGATTCTAGTCTTAGGAGAATATGAGAAAGTATCTTTTTCAAGTGTAAGATATATCTCCTTTGAGAAATCTATCTTATTGGAATATGTATGGAAAGTATTTAGAAAAGAAGTAAATTTACTGTTAATATTTCCTGTTACTTTAAAAACCTTATCACTTGAAGGTATTTCTTCTTGAATGTTTTTTAAATCAATATCTAAATCAATAGTTTGTGTAAAGAAAGGATTCTGTATCTTTTCAAGTTTTGTGTCTCCTTCTCTCTCCTTCAATATATTGAAAAGGATTACAGTTACCAGAATTCCAAGGATCGCCCCTATCAGTATCCAAACTTTGTAACTTTTAATAAATTGTATAATCTTTTCCATTTAATATGTTCTTAATAACAGAATTTACTAATAAGGAAGTTACTAAGATATCTTCTACAATCAGTTTCATATGCTGCTGCTTCACTTCGGGCTATAGATTGTAATAACGAAGGAGAACAGGAGGAAGGAACTGGCACTTGGGTTGCACGCATACACCCATCTGGAGTTCTAAACAGATAGCTTCCTCCATTAGCTGATAGGTAATCTGCACCCCACTCTCTTAGGATAGTGCCATAAATATACCCTGCATTTCCTCCCTGTATCTGATGCACTAACTCATGTGTAAACAATCTCTCTAGAGTTGAGCAACTTGCCCCTGAAATCTTTCCTGCATCACAATAGATACTTCCTGCACTATAACACCAACCCCAAGTTATAGAGGCACACATAGAATGCCCTGGAGAAGATTCTCCACTAGAATCAATCAGACATGTAACTAGTGCTAACTTAGTACTTAGACCCATTGATCTTGCAACCCTATCATATATATCTTGAATTGTTTCACCCCCTACACACTGTGTTGTATAGTTGGGGTCAGATGGATCTAAAGGTGGCATGTCTGCACCAGAAATAGGGTCTTCTGTATATTCTGCACATGTTATAACATCTCCAGGTATAACATTACTGTATGAATAGTTTCTCTGATTAAATTTTGCAACTGAATCAGTTGCTTGTAAAACTAATAGGGCTATGATAACAAGCATTCCCATAACTACATATTTCATCATTATAAATGCCTGTTTTACCATCTTCATCAAAAGATCTGTAACTATCCATGTTCCAACAGCAACTAAAAAACTTGCAAGAGGAGTTCCAACTAAACCTATAGCTCCTGCTGCAGCTGTTACCAAAGATTTGACTAATAATCTTATACCACCACCAGTAACCCATTTCCCTAGGAGTTTAGTACCTCCAGTTTTTAATAATAAGTCTCTTAATCTTGCATTTTTAAGAAGCATTTTTGCAACCCTAACTCTACCTCTTTTGAATGCATCAGAAAATTTCTTATTCAGCATGTTTTGTATCCTAAAGGGAGCACTAAATGCATGGGTTAAGTTTTTGTATGTATTAGATCTCTTTAACAATTTCTCTACCTTAAGCATATCTTCTGGTGATATTGTCTTTGATTTAGAGAGTTTTCCTAAAACGTTCTTGATATAAAAATCTAATTGATTACCTGATAATGTGTTATAAGCATTATTAATCTCATTCATTGAAACACCTACTGTCTTCAAATCAGTAACGCCTTTTAATACGGAATCAAGCGAATCTAAATTCCTATTAAGATATCGAGCAAATCCCTCACCATTATAAAAGAATGTTCTAACAACAGAACTAGGAGTCATGTAATAAAGAGTCTCTCCCATAACATTGTAAGCATGTCCCATACCTCCTCGGATAGCACCTTTACCTTCCCTTCCATCTTTTGCAACCATGATTTCTACTCCTCCCACCTCTTTTGCTTTAACAGGATTATATCTATTTTTTCTATCATCAAAAAAATCCCCTGTTAATATACTCCCAGCTACATTTGACATATTTGGACCCATTGTTGCCCTTGTGGCTTGTAGTGATCCTAGATATGCTTCCCATCGTCCTACTTGAGCAAAAGCAGATTGATATCCTAAAACTTTTACAGCTCCACGAGAGTCTTTAATTTGCTGCTTTAGTTCTTTTCTCCTATCCTTATCTGTTGTTTTTGAAAGTTCAATATGAAGTAAATCAATATCTTCCTTTATCTTTCTTTTACCTTCAGAATCCATTCTTAGAAGCAATCTCGTTTTCTCGTACATCTTTCTCTCATTTTCAGCTTTAGAACCAGGTGCCGCTCCCGAAAGAGAAACAATTCTGCTGGATAAATTATCATCTTCAACCGCTTTATATAATTTGGGGTCAAATACTGTTATTCTCTTTTTTGCAAGTTGATCTGGTTTTTTATACCGACCCGCAGCATCTTTCTCAAAAGAATTGGATACTGCTCCTTCAAACCTATTAGCAACACTTGGATTGTATTTTTTTGCCAAATATTTCTTAATATCTTCAACTGATCCCTGTGGCTCTTGTCCCCTAGGATATGTTAGTTCTCTTTCAAGAACATCATCACCTGCTTGGGAAACAATTAAAATGAATTCTTCCTTGTTTGCTGTGTTTAGGGTATCCCAATCTTGACCAAATGTTTTTCTCCCAATTAACTGTAAGGATCTCTCAGCCATATAATCTAGGTCTTCATTGGAAGCTCCTTTACCTATTGGTGCCCCAACATTATACCTAGAATATTGACCTACTGCTTTCGCAACTTGAAAAGATTCTAACTTTTCATTAGCAGTTGCATTAGCTACAGCTGCAGCTTGTACTTCTTGATTTCCGTATTTATATGCCCATGAAGTAGTAATAAAATCTTCCATTGCCTCTCCAAGATATCTTGCACGAGAAGCTTTTCTTGCTGCTTTATTTCTATCAATACTTTTGTCTATAGCTTGACCAGGGTCCTTGATAAAATCTATCAAGTTAGTTGTAGTTACCTTAACTTTACCCTCTTTGTCAAATTGGATACTTCCCAGTTCAACATCAAGAGCTCCATTAAAACTTCCAATTACTGTATCTGTAACAAAAACACCTGGTCTTTCCAGTACAGAAGCCAAAGCATCAGTTAGCTGATCATTTCCAGATATCCCTGTAGCTTCTACAGATCTCATCTTCACTGGAGGCTTTCTTGACTCCTTAAATATGAAGTCAAATATACTTCCTAGTGCATCATAATTTTGAGATTTACTTTGTTTTGGCATATTTTATATAAATATTCTATTTTCCACTAAACAAACTTCCAACCAAAGGAATCTTTGATAGATTTGCTCTAGCACCACCAATACCCTCTTCTATAGCTTTAGAATGATCTGCAGGTAACCATGCCTCTAAAAATTTAGGAGCTTGTGCTGCAAAATACAATGCAAAGATTCTTAATATTGCATTAAAAATTCCACCTGAATCAACTCCATCTGTTAGATATGTACCTGGATCTTCATATACTAATTTCCCTGGAAAACGTAACAGTATGCTCGTACCCGAAGCTGCCAAAGCATTAGGTAAGTTAATTATGAAGAAAACAACTGGAAATACCAAAACATTTCTTACTATGGTAAGTAACCAATTCTTAACCATTTTAGAGTTACCTGGAACAGCTCCTAATGTAATTTGAATAGGACCTAAGATTACAGCTATCAAAAGAGTAAAGTATGCTTTATACAAAGCAATTAACACTTTGATTGCACCAAAAAGTATTATTCCAAGAATAGTGATGATTACAAAGAGAGCAACTACACCAACTATTACTGTCCCAACAGGATTTATAAGAAATGCGATAACTGATGCAGCTATAGCTAAAATCCCTACTGGTGTACCAGCTTGCATATTTTCAAATAAAGCGCCTAGACCAAATGTTTGGGCAACACCTAAAAATAGCCCACCTACACCTGTCTCACTTTGTCCTAAGACACTAGACATCATAGAGCCAATTCCTGAGATAGAAAGTAAATCTCCTCCGTCAACAAGTATATATGCTAAAACACCCGTTATTATACCTCCGATATCAATAATAAAGCCCGCTATTGCAAAGCTAAATGTTGCAAGTATCAATGATGTAATAACTTTAGGAAGAACTGTACCCAATGTTACCATCGCCTGCCCCCCAATCTTGTGTCTAAACATAATCATAAAACCAGAAGCTATCATTACTAATACAAAGAATATGTATGAGATATTAAGAGTTCTTGTCCAAAGTGTAACAATACCACTATTGACTAATTCCTCATATCCCGAAGGGTGTCCTGTAGAAGAGTTGTCCGCATAAAGACTAGTTACATTTTCCTGGTATCCTGGTACCCATTGATATGCTAGGTGAGCAGGAATATTGACCATAGGGTATGCTGCATATACTGCTGTACCAACATCTTCTGTCATACCGAACAAACCTCTTCTTAAATCGTATGGTATACCATCACCTGCAGATGCTTCATAATCAGTAATCTCTGGGGTAAGAAGAGAAACTATTGTCCAACCACTATTAAGCATTTCTGTTCCTTGCCTACTATTCATATTATCCTCGTTTTGCCCACCAATACCCAAACCACTCGCAAGGTTGTGATACCACTTGGTCTCTTCCCAAGCAGGTTTAACCTTAAATTCCTCATCAGTATCTCCTGCAGCATATATATTAAAAGTACCAAAGAAGAAAAATATTGTTATGAACAACATCAAAGAGAATTGGAATGATTTTCTCGAAGTAATTTCCTTAATCCTAAGAACAGTACTGTATATTTTTTTAGATATACCCATTTTGTAAATATATAAAATTAATCTAAATTAAAGAGGAATAGCTATATCCCTTGCTCCTTTTACCTCTTCTAAAAGGAACTGGTTATATTCATCATCAGTAGGTATTGATTCTACAGTCGGTAAATCATCAAATCCAGCTACCTGTTTTTCTTTATAAAGATGAGACATATCCCATGCACATTGTATATCATAATCTCTCCCTTGAATAATTGCTTTACACTCTGTTACATAGTAGAACTTTCCCCCTCCACTATTTGTAGGAGGTAGTGCAGTACTATTTCTTGTATCCATATATGCATTAGTACAAAAACCATCTAAACAATCCTTATCTGAACCAAAAGGAGAAGACATAATTATTACAATATCCTTAGGATCCATACATTGGGAAGGATGTATTATACAATCAAACCATGTTGGTTCAGTAATACTTTTTATAAATGATACTGCAACAGCAGGAAGAGAAGCTATACACGCATCAAAGTTAGTATCTGGCCAAGGTACAAATCTATCTTGGTCACTACACTCTTCCATAACCTCTTCCTCCTCTACTTGTGTCTTTTCCCCTGGGTATCTATATACAGAATCTAACATAAATTCTCCAATTGTATTTGATTTCTCTGGATTAGGATTTGATGGATTCTTACAATATTCACAATCGTTTGGTAATTTTTCATTTATACCAGTATGTCCCTCCTGTGTTTCCCTAATTCCATCTCCCAAAAGAAATCCTATATTATATTTCATGCCAAATGGTTCATCCTCCACCCATCCTTTGTATTCATCAATTTGAGTACCAGGAGGCAACATTACATTTGCAGAGGTATCTTCCCATTGTTCTCCAGCTGCTTTAAAAGTAGGAGCTTCTTTACTAATCAGTCTATTAGAATCTTCAACATTCATACCCGAAAAAAGTTCCAAAGGAACAGGAACATAGTACAAATATACAGTAGCATTTACACTTACCCTTTGACCTGGCCAAGGGATACGACTATTAAAAAAATCCACCTGTCCTGTACTATCCCTTCTACACACAGATTCTGAATCTATCTTGTTCGCAAGGGGGCCACATTGATTAATTCCAGAAGTTGAGGTAGCTGAAAGAACTAATCCCGTTTCCCGAGTTTCCACTCTTGAAGGAGTTGACGTATCATCTTCTGCACTCACAGTATTACTCTCCTCTGTTTGTGTTTGTAATATCTCATAATTTGGAGGTATATACATAGTAGGAGGTTTTCTAAAAAGATTTGTAACAGAAACAATTGCAACTGAGGCTAAACTCATACCTATGAGTAGGAGTACTGCATTTAGTTTGTATGACATCTTTTTCATATATCTCCGTATAAAAACTCTCTTTTATCTTAAATTGATTATGCCATAATCAGAAAGTAATTTCACTCTATCAGTTGGACTAATCTCACCTATATCTAATATATCTAATTCTATATCTTCTTGTGCAAGTGTAAAATCAAATTTTTTACTTTCTGCTCCTAAAAGAAATGTCTGTAGAATATCCGAATTAGAGAAAGAAAAGTATGAATCTCCATCCTCACTTCTTGCATCCCCAACTATTACCGTCCACTCTCCAACTTCATCAGGAATCGTAGAGATATATCCTGAACTTCCGAGAGTTTCTAACTCATTGTTATCAATTAATTTAAAGACAATTACTAAATCAGAGGGATTTGTTGAATTTAAAATCTGTCCTGATTTTGTTTCAAATGGTGGAGGTGTTGCTAGAGTAGAGAGAGTTGTAACCGAATATTTCTCTCCCCCATTATCATATACTGTATCTCCTGAATATATTTCAAAATAGTAGGTAGTTTCAGGTTCTACTCTCTCACTCTCAATCAGATGGGATGAATATGAACCTAAGGAAGAGAAACCATCCCTATAATCTCTACCCTCATTAGTTAAACTTGTTTTAGATAGTCCATATTTAATATATCCTTCCTCATTATTTGGAGATCTCCATACTACAGAGAATCCTACATCAGTGATATTAGTTACTAGGATAGTATCTTCTCCGCTATCTAAACTCAAAGAACTTGAATTACTGGTTAAATCTAACCATACGATATCATGCTTTATTGTATATGTACTTGTTGAAGGAGGAGGCAAGACAGGTTCATCGTTAGGAGGATTCTCTTCAGGAATAGTTGGTTCTTCTTCCTCCTCTTCTTGGTCATCATCACCAGAAGGTTCAACAATTTCTTCTATACTTCCGAGTATTGAACTAGCAGGAAAATATGACAGAAGGTTTGGTAAATCCCCTATTTCAAATGTATATATATCCTTTAGTTTCCCATTACTATCAAAGAGAGCAGAGTAAGTCCCTTCTTCTACATATCCCTCTGCAAGAGAATCTCTCCCTATTAATATTAATTCTGTTTCATCAGTAGTCTTTATCAATTCCTTGTCCTCAACACTTCTAAATGCAGAGAGGTCAACTATCCAGTTACCACTACTGGGTACTATTGTCGAAACAGGATACACACTTTTGTTTGCAAAAAGTACATACACAATTACATCTTCAACAGAACTTCCTTCCACTGTACCTAAAACAGGGTTAGGAACAGTAGTTTCAGTACCAAAGGGAGCTGTTTTAAATTTGTATGGCTCACCACTACTACTAGTAAATTCTTCTCCATCAGATATAAGGGTAAAGGAATATTCCGTATCAGGTTCTAAACTCTTTAATTCTACATAATGATTGTTTCTCAAACCCTCTCCCCTTTTATCACTCACAGGACTTAGCTCCACTCCATCTAAGATAGGAACAACGTAGCCCTCAACTTCCTTTTGGGTTGTCCAACTTAAAGTTAAAGATTTTGTTGTTACATTCGATACAATGACTTGTTGAGGAGTTGAATCACCCGTAGCTTGGGAAATGTATTGAATTCCTTTGTAAACAGCAAAAACTGTTGCTGGTATGCCTAGTAATAATACTAAAACAAATCTAATCTGTTTCTTCTGATATGGTGTTAAATGCATCTATTCATAATAACTGTTAGTAATCCTAATATCAACGATATTTTTACTTTACTTTCTTTGAAGCAAGACCCTCTGATATCCCAGATACAACACTTAATACTGTAGATATTTTTCTAAGTGGTACTAATACTGCATCATTTACTAAATACACTGTACCCTTAACAGTAGAGATAATTTCATTTACCTCTTTAACTATTTCATTCACTTCCTGTATTGTTTTATTTACTTCCTTTACTGTTTCATTTGTATTCTTTACCACAGATCTAGAATCACTCAATAACATAGCTAATTGATAAAGTACAAAACAGATAAAACCTGTTAAAGTTCCTATCAATACCATCCAATATATACTTGGTATCCCTTCCATCATTATTTTTCATCAATTTATATATATACAATTATGATTGTCTTTACGCATATATGTCAAGTTAAATGTTATAATTAGGAATACATAGATTCTTTATTAGACACAAATTAGAGGTTTTTGATATTACCTACCTTTCAGATTCGGACAGTGAATTTGCCATCAACAAATTAAATCTAAAGGCGGAGGATATTGTAGAAATAGAAACATATGAAGCTATATATCTTGGTATTGTTACAGATATAGGTAAAAACTCTGTAGAAGTTGAAATTAGAGAATTAATTAAGAATAAAGAGAAAGAGGATGTTTTTGATATTACCATTATTCAATCCTTAACAAACAAAAGTAAGTTTAATGTCTTTCTAGAAAAAGCTGTAGAGATAGGAGTAGATAGAATAATTCCAGTTGAATCACAGTACTCTTTGCTTAATAAAAATAAGGCTAATAAAGAGTATGGACTTTGGAGAAAGATTGTAAATGATGCTACAGAACAATCTCGAAATATAAAACCAACTGTTATAGAAAAACCTGTCAACCTAAACAGCTTAGGAATTAATAATATTGAGAATAGAATATGTCTTGCAACAGAGAATGTCTCTTCGAAAAGGTTGAATATGTACTTAGAAGAAATAGATATTAAAAAACCCTTTGTTATTGCAATAGGCCCAGAGAAGGGTTGGAGTAGTAAAGATATCGAGATATTTAAGAAATTAGATTTTAAATTTGTAAAATTACAAGGTAATATACTTAGAACTGAAACAGCAGGTTTGGTAATAGGTAGTATAATAAAATATTTAAAGGGAGAAATATAATGGGAAGAAAACGAACAAGAAATAACTATAAAAAACCAAGGGATTTTAAACCCCGTAATCCAGCAGAGTATTTTACTAAAGATGATATCTTCATATCTAGAATGGCTAGTATATTAAGATTACCAAGGGCTAGAATTTTAAGCATTTTTAACCAAAGAGCTAAAACCACTATACGTTTAAACAGTTTAAGAGGAGATGTTAGAGAAACATACAAACTATTAAAAGCAAGAGCTTATGAATTAACAAGTATACCTTGGGCACCTAATACATATTTTGTTAATAACAGAGATAAAGCAGAGATTTCTCAGGTTGAGGAGTATAGACAGGGTCGATTCTACATTCAAGATCTTTCTAGCATTTTAGTAACCATTATTCTTAATCCTAAACCAAAAGACAAAATACTTGATATGTGCTCTGCCCCTGGAAGTAAAACAACACATATTGCTGATTTAACTAATAATAAGGCAGATATTATGGCAAATGAATTAGAGGTAAGTAGAACTAATTCTCTAAGAAATGTAATAGATCAATTTGGAGCAGAAAATACAAAGATTACTTTAAGTGATGGAAGAGATTTTGGTAAGAAGTATCCAGACTACTTTGACAAAGTACTTTTAGATGCTCCCTGTAGTGGAGAGGGAAGAATATATATGAGGGGACCTAAACCTTTGAGATTTTGGAGTATAAAAAAGGTAAAGAGTTTATCAATGGTTCAAGAACAATTACTTGAGTCTGCATTTATAACCCTAAAAACTGGGGGTACTCTCATATACTCTACTTGTACATTAGAACCAGAAGAGAACGAGGGTGTTGTAACTTCTCTCTTAAAAAAGCATAAAAATGCTAAGGTAGAGGAAATAGAATTGATTGAAAGTAAGGGGTTTAAAGATTTTAAAAAATATGTATCTCCTGGAATTGTACATTGGAGTGGTAATGACTACGACCCTTCTGTCAAAAAAAGTATTAGGATATTACCTTCTTCAGAAATGATGGGCTTTTACATAGCTAAGATTGCAAAAAAATAGGGGATTACTCCCCTATTTAATATTACTCTTTTACAACTTCTTTCTTTGGTTTCTCTCCAACTTGCTTAATACTTAGCTTCAATTTACCATCTCTTTCCTTAGATACAAGCTTTACCTTTACAATATCTCCCTCCTTAACAAATTTTCTTACATCTTTTACAAATTCATCTGCTAATTCAGAAACATGTACTAAACCTGAGATCCCTGGAGCAATATCTACAAATGCTCCATATTCCATTATGGTAGCAACTTTACCTTCGTAAATTTCTCCAACTACTGGAACAAAGGATAAACCTTTTATATATTTTAGTGCTTTATCTATAGATTCCTGATTCATAGCATAGATATTAACTGCACCATCCTCCTCAACTGTAATTTCTGCACCTGTATCTTCAGTTAATTCCCTAATATTCTTTCCTCCTGGACCAATCAATTCACCAATCTTTTCTACAGGAATATGTGCTCTTACAACCTTAGGTGCAAAACTAGATAACTCTTTTCTTGATTCTTTGATTGCTTTTTCCATTTCATCAAGTACTTTCATTCTTGCTATCTTTGATTTCTCAAAAGTTTCTTTAACAATCTCTATTGTTAATCCACTCATCTTGTTATCCATTTGTACTGCTGTAATTCCATCTCTAGTACCTGTTACTTTGAAATCCATATCACCATAGAAATCTTCTACACCCTGCATATCTGTTAATATATGGAAAGTACCATTCTCTTCGTTTACTAAACCACATGCTATTCCACCTACCATTTTCCTAATTGGAATACCTGCAGCCATTAATGCTAAGGATGAACCACATGCAGATGCCATAGAACTGGATCCGTTCTCTCCTTGTATTTCAGACATTACTAAAATTGTATATGGGAAATCATCTACAGAAGGAATAACTGGTATTAAGGCTTTCTCAGCTAACATACCATGCCCTATTGCTCTTCTACTTGGGGAGAGTCTTACTCTATCTGCATCTCCGTAAGCAAATGGTAAATCATTGTAGTAATGCATATATCTTTTCTCTTTCTCACCTAACATATCATCCACTAACTTAGCATCTTTAAGAGTTCCTAGTGTCGCTATTGTTAATACTTGAGTTACACCTCTAGTAAACAGTGCAGAACCATGTACTCTTGGAAGTAAATCTACCTCTGCTTCCATTTCTCTAATTTCATCAAAATCCCTGTTATCAGCCCTCTTGTTCTTCTCTGCTACATATTTTCTCATTGTTTTCTTTAAGAGTTTTTCATACGCTTCACTCATTAAAACTTTAGAGTATTTACCTTCAAATTTCTTAAATACTTCTTCTTTCGTTGTTTCATGCTTCTCTTTATCACCTGCAAGTAAATTCTCTAATAGTTTGTCTCCCAAAAATTCGGATATATCTTTTAACAAATCTTCACTTACAGCAAAAGAAACATATGTTTTTTCTTTCTTCTCTAAACTCTTAAGAAATGTATTTTGTGCATCTATCCATATTTTCATTTCTCCTAAACTCATTTCCATTGCTTTAACAACTTCTTCTTCAGAAATTTCATAGCAACCTGCATCTATCATAGTAAAAACTTTACCATCACCACCCAGTACATAGTTCATCTTATCTACTAAATCAACATCTTCAATACTCTTGTATATTGGTTTAATTGTATTCTCTTCCATACCCATTCTTACACCAGCAATAGGTCCATCAAATGGAGCTTGAGAATTCATCAAAGCTACAGAAGCAGCATTAATAGCTAAAAGAACGGGATCATTTTCCTCGTCATATGACATTACAGTTACAATTAGACTTACTTCATCTCTGTAGTCATCTGGGAATCTAGAACGTAATGCTCTATCTATCATCCTTGCCTTTAACACGGCATCATCACTTGGAAATCTCTCAATCTTTACAAACCTAGAACCACTAATCTTACCTGAAGCATAGAATCTCTCTATGTATTCTACAGACATGGGGAAGTAATCATTTTCTTGCTTTGCTTTAGCAGTATTAACATTAACCTCAACAACTGTATCACCCATTCGTGCAATAATTGCACTCTCTGATCTAAGAGCAAGTTTTCCTGTCTCAAAGGAACACTTCCTTCCTCCTATCTCAAATTCATAAATTTTATGATTAAACAACATAAATTAAAATATAAAAATATTAAATACAAAAAAATATATAACTTAGTAGTTATATCAAGAGAGGGGAAAAAAAGAAAGGTTTTGAAGTTTTAAATCTTTATTTTCTTAGAAAAAGTTTCGTATCTTTCAGGTTCGCTATTTTGAAGATATTGAATCAATCTTCTTCTCTTTCCGACCTTTTGTAATAGACCTTTTCTTGAATGATTATCTTTTTTGTGATCTTTCAAATGCTCACTTAATCTTTCGATTTCTGCAGTAAGCATTGCGATTTGTACCTCAGGAGAACCAGTATCACCCTCATGGAGGGCAAACATCTCTACAACTTTTTGTTTTTCGTCTTTATTTAAAGCCATATATATACTAGATTAACATCATATATTGTTTTTTACAATACTAAACAAAGGTACAAAGCCTATTTTATACTCTTATAGGATTTATGTCAATTATTAATTAACGAGAAACCTTGTAACAGTACAATTCATCTCCTTCGTTAGTATCTACATCTATATCAAGTATAACTCCACAATCCTCTCCCTGCTTTACTTCAGTAACAGTATCTTTTCCCTTTCGGAGAGAATGTATCTTTCCTTCTGCCAATATTTCATCATTTCTGACCACATAGCATTTACAATCTCTTTTTAAGATTCCCTCTTTTACTCTAGAACCTAAAACTTTTGAACCATCTGAAAGAGTAAACATCATTTTAATAATTGCACTACCTATTTCCTCTTCTTCATGCTTGGGAGTAGAAAGCATATCTAATGCCTCTTCTATTTCCTCTATTAGCTTATATATTATTGAATATGTTCTTACTAATACTCCGGACTTTCTAGCTAAATCCTCCGTACCTCTTTCTAATCCTACCTCAAATCCTAAAAGAATAGCTTTAGAAAGTTTTGCCATATCTATATCCTTATTAGATATATCTCCAACTCCTTCAGAAATTATCCTCACACTATATCCATCCTTTTTAACCTTGTCTAAAGAATTCTTCAATGCTTCCAAAGAACCTTGTGAAGAACTTTTAACAATTACATTTAATTCTGTATCCCCATCGCTTTGCTCTTCGTCAAATATTGCACTAAAATTGTCATCCTCTATTAAACTAATTTCTTCTTCTTTTACTTTCTCCTCCTTGTATAGAGTGGAAAGTATTTTAGTACTGTTTTCTTTAAGTATGTATATCTCAGAACCAAGGGGTATCAAATTAGAAATTCCAATTATCTTACCGCCACAACCACATGATAGATCACAAATGTTTTCACCTTCTTCAGAGATAATACCCTTAACTTTCTCAATTATTAATCTCCCATCTTTTTTATATCCCAACCAAGATCCTTTACATAAATCTCCATTAACAAGAACTAATGTAGATACATTACCTCTTGTTTTGTCCTTAACAGATTCTAAAACATATGCTTTAGCAGCAACACCCTCTGGTAATTCCCCTCTTTGTTGTAATCCCTCTACATCTATAACTAAATTGATCAAATCTAAAAGCTCTGGAATTCCCTTTCCTGTTTTTCCAGATACTTCAATGACAGGAATATTTCCCCCCATTCCCTCTATCAAAAGGCCTTGATTAACTAAATCTCTTTTAATTTTGGCTAAATCTGTATCAGGTAAATCTACTTTGTTGATAACAACGATTGGTTTAGCAGAGGATTTTTTAATAATTTCAATAGACTCAATGGTTTGAGGTTTAACTCCATCATTAGCAGCTACTATTAGGAGAACAATATCAGCGATAATACCCCCTCTAGTTCTCATTAAATCGAAGGCTTCATGTCCTGGTGTATCTACAAATGTAATTTGCTTATTCAAATCTCCATTTGGTGCTACTGTAAATACAGAAATTTTCTGAGTTATACCCCCTGCTTCACAGCTTTGTACATTACTCTTTCTAATGTAATCGAGTATTGTAGTCTTTCCATGGTCAACATGACCCAATATTGCAACAATTGGGACTCTCGTTTGAACACATACATTTTGTTTAACATCTTTCTTAACCATGTAAAACTACTCTTTCTCATTTTATTATTATTTATTCTTCTTTATTTGTTACTTCTTCTTCTGTTTCCTGTGCATATTCTTCGACTGCATCAGGATTTTCCGGTTTAACAACCTCTCCCTCTGGCCCTTCTATATCTATCTTAATACCTGTTAATTTCCAAGCCAATCTTACATTCTGACCATCTCTACCAATAGCTAAAGAGAGCTGATCTGATGGAGATACAACAGTAGCAGTACCATCTTTAATTTTTACAGAATCTACTTTAGCTGGACTTAGAGCATTTGCAACAAAGGTCTCAATATCATCATCCCACTCAATGATATCAATCTTTTCCTCCCCCAACTCGTTCATAATGTTAGCTATACGAATACCTCTTTGTCCAACACATGAACCTATTGGATCTATACCATCTTGATGAGATACTACTGCAATTTTACTTCTAGAACCAGCTTCCCTTGCAACTGCCTTTATTTCAACAACTCCAGACTCTATCTCAGGAACCTCTAATTTAAATAGCTCAATTAAGAAGTTTGGATCTGCTCTAGATACTAATATTTGAGAATCTTCTATACTCTTTAACAATACTTTGTATCTTTCTCCTACTCTGTAAAATTCGTTAGAAATTTGCTCTTCAGGAGGCATATATGCAGTAGCTTTTCCTATTTCCATTACTGCGACACCCCTTTGCATTCTTTGCATCAATGCAGTATACACTTCTCCCACCTTATCACTAAATTCACTGATAACTGCATCCTTCTCAGATTCCCTAATCTTTTGTAAAAGTACCTGCTTTGCAGTCTGAGTAGCAATTCTTCCCAAGTCATCGGAAGGCATCTCAATCTGTACAGAATCACCAATCTCAACATTAGGAGATATTAATTCTGCCTCACTTAAGGAAATTTCCTTCTCTGGATCCTTTTCCTTTTTTACAACTACCTTTAATGCAAAAAGTTTGAACTCACCACTTTCCCTATCTACTTCTACAACCAAATTACTTCCCTCTTTTTCATCTTCATCTTCATCATACTCTCTCTCAACTTTTCCAAACTTTTCTTTTTTAACAGCACTTAATATAGCTGATTCTAAAGCTCTAAATACTTCCTCTTTGTCTATTCCTCTCTCTGCAGCTATTTGATTTATGGCCGCAACTAATTCTGATGTCATTGCCATACTCTTCAAAGTTAAAATTTAATATTAATTTACTAAAAAAAAGGTGAGAACCAATCTCACCCTCTCCTAATACAACTTTCTCTACAATCATAACAGAAGATTACCTTTATGTAAACCCTACATATTACTCAACCTTTCCCAAGTTTCCTTTTCTTTTCTACTTAATCGTTTAGGGATTTCAACATCTATTCTTACATACAAATCACCCCTTTTACCCTCTTTTCCCAGTATTGGAGCTCCCTCCCCCTTTATTCTAAAAATTGTACCCGGTTGAGTACCACTAGGAATCTTTAATTTTACATCTTCTTGTATTGTCTCTACATGAATCTGACCACCCAATACCGCTATTGGAGCTGATATATTTTCTACAGAATACAAATCATTACCTCTTCTATCAAATTTCTCAGAAGGTTCTACCTCAATTTCAATGTACAAATCACCATATTGTCCATCTAAACTTGCATTACCTCCCTCTTTGAATCTCAATACCATTCCGTCATATGCCCCTGCGGGGATTTTAATTTTTACATTCTTACTCTTAGATTCTAATCCTGTACCATTACATTTACTACATACTTTCTCGGGTACAGTACCAATACCCTGACATCTTGAACATTGAGCCATTACAGATATCTGACCTAAGAAACTGTTTTGAACCCTTCTTTCTCTACCACTACCTTTACACACATCACATGTCTTTCTTTTGCCTGTTTCACTACCACTTCCTTCACAATTACTACACTTAACATTTCTCTCTATCCTTACTGAGTAATCTCCTCCCTTCATAGCTTCTTCAAATTTAAACTTCATACGATATCTCAAATCCTCTCCCCTTAAAGTTCGTTTCTGACCCTGTTGTCCAAATCCGAAATCAAACCCAAAATCATTACCACCACTAAAAAAAGTATTGAAAATATCACCCATATCAAATGGAGCTCCCCCATAGCTATATTCGTAACCACCTCCATTTCCACTTCTGGGGTCAAATCCTTGAGTTCCTGCATGACCATATTGGTCATATGCCTTCCTTTTAGTATCATCAGAAAGCACTTCATATGCTTCCTGCACCTCTTTAAACTTACCTTCTGCACCATCTTCTTTGTTCACATCTGGATGATATTTTTTAACAAGTTTACGATATGCCTTTTTAATATCTTCTTTTTTAGAATCCTTGGTTACACCAAGAATTTCATAGTAATCTCTTTTTTCCATACAAAAGATATTCTAGCAGACAAATGGCTGAAGTGCCAACAAATGACATGTAAATATCTAACTGGTAATATATCTATCATGGATGAAGATATTAAAGTAAAAAAATACAGTGAAAAGAAGGTTGAAAATACAAAAAAAATCCTTTCTTGGGTACTTGCATTTGTAGGCCTCTTTATAGTGCTAAGCCAAGGAATACCCTTACTCTCTTCATATTTGCATGGCGAATTTCAAATATTTAAACAGAACTTAATAAAGGATCCCTTACCCGAATCGTATAGGCAATATATTCAAGACGAATTTGCATACTATGACCCTGGTAAAAGTTACTTTGCTAATCTTTCTGAAAATGCAGATAATTTGGAATATCAAGGTCTGTTTACATATGACCCAACAACTAAAAGTACAAAACAGATTGTTGTTAACAAAAATTACAAAGAAAATATGTATATTACAATATCTCAAATTGGGGTAGAGAATATTAGGATAACTCCAAATGTAGAAAGCACAGATGAAAAGATATATGACCAATATTTAAAATACGGATTAGCTCACTTTAAAGGTACCCCTGTACCTGGTGACGGAGGTAATTCTTTTATATATGGTCATAGTGCTGTATTGAGTTTTTTTAACAAGCACTCGGATTTACCTGAAACCATATTTACTAAATTAGAGGGTATTGATATTGGTAATACGGTCAGTATTAAAAAGGGAGATACAACATTAGAGTATGTAGTTAGAAACAAAAAAATAGTATCTCCAGATGATTTCTCTATATTAAAAACACAAGGAGACAAAGAGACGGTAACATTGATGACATGTTGGCCATTAGGTGTTGGAACAAAAAGATTAATTGTAGTAGCTGAAAGACTCTAATTTTTGTACAATGAAGTATGAATCTTAAAACGAAAAAATTTACAATACTACTTTCAATAATTGCAGTAGTACTTTTTGTAATAGCTTTAATTATGTACATGATGCTTCCATGCGAAGGGGAAGGGTGCAATGACCCAACAACTCAAGATATTGAAATCGTTTACTGGGGGATATGGGAGTCAGATGATGTAATGCACCCTCTAATTGAGAAGTATGAATTAGAAAACCCTGGGATAAAGATCAAATACTCTCAACAGTCTTTTAGAAATTATGAAAGTACTGTATATGCCAGATTGGAACAAGCAACGAGCTCTAGTGAACCAGCTCCAGATGTAGTTAGAATACATAATACTTGGTTACCCAAATATCAAAGGTTTCTTACTCCAATACCCGAGAGTGTAATGACAAGAGAAACATATGCAGAGGTTTTCTATCCTACTGCAATAGATGACTTTACAGGTAGAGATGGAAAACTCTACGCTATACCACTTCATATTGATGGACTCATGGTTATTTACAACAAAGAAATTCTTTCTAAAGCTGGATACACTGCACCACCAAAAGATTGGGATTCATTTATGCAAGTTGCAAAGAAATTAACAAAAAGAGATGCAACTGGAAAAATTACTCAATCTGGACTAGCTATAGGGACATCCAAAAATATCGTGCACTCTGTAGATATACTTTCATACTTTCTACTTCAAAACAAAGTTGAAATTATGAATACAACAAGAGATAAAGTAAACCTAACAAGTAGCAGAGCGATATCTGCTCTTAATACATATACCTCATTTGTAGAGAATGATGACGCCACCTGGGCAGTATACTTACCTACTGATTTGACAAAATTCCAAAATGGAGAACTCGCAATGATGTTTGGAAACTCTTGGACTGCTCTGGATATCTTAGAAGCAGCACCAAATTTACAATTCGGTTTAGCACAACTACCAAGACTCCCTAACAATGATGAAGTATATTACTCTTCATATTGGGCAGATGCTGTTACTAGTACAAGTAAAAATTCTACTGAAGCATGGAAATTTGTTCAATTCTTAAGTGAAGAAGAACAACAGAGAAGACTATTTGAGAATGCAGAAAAGGTAAGATTTTTTGGACAACCATATTCGAGAGTATCATTAAATTCTGAATTACTTGACAATCAATATACTAAAGCGATAGCTGTAATGGCACCCTTTATGAAATCTTGGCAAATGGGAGATCAATCATTTGTAGAAGACCTTCTTAAGGAAGCAATTACTGCAGTAGCTGAAAACAATCAAGAGAGTAGCTCGGTACTTAAGAAAATTGAGGAGGATATAAATACGCAACTTGCAGTTAGTAATAAATAAAGATTAATATATATAAATGAGATTAGGAAATGCCCCAATAACAAGAAAGAGTAGAAGAAGCATAGCTTTAACATTTCTTCTTTTACTAGCGCTACCTGCATTCGTATACGGAATTCTTCAAAACAGTAGTTTTGATTTTAGGAACAAAGCTTTTGAGGATATTCAATTAAGCGAAAAAGATCCATGTATAATTACCTTTCCAAACATTAATCCCTACTCTATAGAAGTAAATAGTACAGTGAGAGTTCAAGTTGATGCACTCTCAGATATGTTTGCAGTAAAAAGCATTCACATTACTGATAATATTGGGAATGTATTGATAACAAAAGAGTATACGGATTCACCTAAAAGAATTACGGAATCTTTCCCCTTTACACCCCAAACTTCTACAGCCTACTATCTTTCGGGAAGTATGACTGATACTAACAACCAAACTTATCAATGTGTGATAAGTAGCCCGTACGATATTAAAGGTGTAAGAGCAATTACTTCTAACAGTAAACCCGTATTCACTACTACACCTAGATCCTCTATTCCGTCTCAAAATATTCAAACGGGAGTAACATATGAATACACAATTAAGGCAGAAGATATAGACAAAGATACAATAAACTACGCTTACTCTTTTACAAAGGGAGAGAGCTGGTTGAAGTCAACAATTATTGATGATGGAGGGGATGGTAAACTTACAATCAAATTAAAAGGCTCAACAACTAAAGCAGGAAGTTACCTAGCCAGCATCTTTATACATGATGGATACAGTACTCATCTCTCTTCTCAATCTTGGGTAATTAGTGTAAGTCCAAAAGAGAACAGTAATCCTAGTGTAAAAATTTTAGAACCAGTTACACCTGTACAAATTAAAGAAAATACAACACTAAAGATAAGTTGGGAAGGAGAGGATGATAGTTCAATTATTAGATATGAAGTATATATTTCCTCAAATCCAACAAACCAAAGTAGTTGGAAAGTAATAAATAAAGAGATAAAGCCAACACAAACCTCTTACAATATTGACTTTACCAGTATTACCGACGGTGCTTACAGAATAATTGTTAGGGCAATAGACAATCAGATACCAGCAGGAATTGGTACAGATATATCTGAAGAAATAATCGTTGCTAAACAGATTACCCCTCCAAAAGATCCTGATGATAAAGTTGTATTACCAGAACCACAGATAATTAATATGTCCCCTACAAGTACTGATGAAATAAGCAACACAACACCAACAATAAAAGCATCTCTCGTTGCAACAGAGGGAGCAACAATTGATGAAACAACAATTCTATTCAAAGTTGATAATAGAGATGTTACAAAAGATATCAAAATAAATAAGATATCTGATAGTGAATATACCGTTATATATATTCCAGAAGAATCTCTGACATTCGGTCTACATAAAGTTGACTTATCATTTGAAGATAGTAAACAATCCCCAACTCAGAAAACATGGACATTTACAATATCTGGAGGAGAAGAAGAAGATAGTGATTTCTTCAACATTTTTGGTTTTGAAATTGCAAAAAGAACTACATACATAATAGCGGGAGGATTAGGATTAATTGTATTAGCCATAGTAATTCCAATGCTTATTGTTGCTCTTTGGAAAGATAGTTCTAAAGAGATAGTCTCTAATAATTACTCATTACCTCAATCTCTTCCCTCTACTACTGAAATACCTACTCCACAGCAAGAACAAGAAGATTTAAAAGATTTAGTACAAGAGAATTTCCAACCTCCGAAACCAGAAGAAAGTATCTTAGCAATTCCGGAACCAGTAGTTGAAACAGAACAAATTAGTGCACCAGAACCTATATTAGAAACAGAAGAAAGAAATATTCCAGAACCTGGAGAGGATTTAGACTCCCTTTACAAACAAATTGAGGAAATTAAACAAGAGGAAGAAAATAGTAGTAAATAATTCTACTTCTTATACCCTTCTGATATAATCATACTTATGAGGAATCTTTCATATATAGAGCTTAAAGAGGAATATATCAATTTCTTCGAAGCTAAAAACCATGCTGAAATACCAAGTGCTCCATTAGTACCAGAAGATGATGCTTCTGTTCTCTTTGTGAATGCAGGTATGTTTCCTTTAGTACCATTTCTAAAAGGTGAGAAACATCCATTAGGTAATAGGCTAACTAATTCACAAAGATGTATTAGAACTGGTGATATAGATGAAGTTGGAGATACTTCCCATTGTACTGCATTTGATATGCTAGGCAATTGGTCACTCAATGACTATTTCAAAAAAGAAGCAATTGAAATGACTGTAGAATTTCTAGTAGATATTGTACAGTTCGATATAAACAAAATATATGCATCTGTTTTTAAAGGAGAAGATGGAATACCAAAGGATGAAATATCAATTAATGCTTGGAAAGACGTATTTAAAAAATATGATATTCAAGCTGAAGTAGGAAAGAATCAAAAAATACAGGAATATGGGAAAGAACATAACTGGTGGGGCTTAACTACTGGTGGACCTTGTGGTCCAGATTCAGAGATATTCTTTGATACAGGGAAAGACCCCTGTGGTAAAGAGTGCCATATTAATTGTAACTGTGGTAAATATTTAGAAATTGGAAATAATGTATTTATGGAATATTTGTTAGAAAATGGAAAATATTCATCCCTAGGAAGGCACAATGTAGATTTTGGAGGTGGACTTGTTAGATATGCGATGATAAGCCAAGGTGTAGATTCAATATATGAAACAGATATATACAAGCCCATCTTTTTTAAAGTTAAAGAGCTATCTGTAAGTGGGAATATTGAATCTCAAAGAATAATAACAGATCATATTCTAGCCTCTACTTGGGCAATAATGGATGGTGTAATACCCTCTAATAGCATGCAAGGATATATATTGAGAAGACTGATACGTAGAGCTATGAGACATGCAAGAAAACTTGGTATAGAAGGAACCTTTACCAAAGAGATAGGGGAAATTTGTATAGAACAGTTTAAGCAAGTGTGGCCAAAGCTCGAAGAGAAGAAAGAAACAATATTAAGAATATTAGGAGAAGAGGAGGATAAATTTAATAAAACATTAGAAAAAGGTCTAAAAGAGTTAGATAGGCTAATTCAGAACAAAAAAGAACTCACTGGGGAAGATATTTTTAAAATGTACGAAACATACGGTTTACCCAAAGAAGTAATTGAGGAAATATTAAAAGAAAGAAATATTCAAATTACCAATATAGAGGGATTTGAGAATGCTAAAAAGATTCATCAAGATAAATCAAGAACTTCCTCCGCTGGTCTTTTTAAAGGAGGTCTTGCTGATACTTCAGAAATGTCAACAAAATATCATACTGCTACTCACCTACTCTTATCAGCTTTAAGAAAAGTATTAGGTGAACATGTATATCAAAAAGGAAGTAATATTACTACAGAAAGATTAAGATTGGATTTCCCAAATGGAAGTAAACTAACTGCAGAACAAATTAGGAAGGTAGAAGATATTGTTAATAGTGTGATAAAAGAAGGTTTAGATATTACATACAAAGAGGTAAAGAAAGAAGAAGCTCTTAAATTAGTACCATTCGCAGCATTTGAAGAAAAGTATGGAGAAACAGTAAAACTATACTATATAGGAGATGTAAATAAGCCCTTCTCTATTGAAATATGTAATGGTCCTCATGTTGAGAACACCTCTGTTTTAGGTACCTTTAAAATCCTCAAACAGGAAAATGTCGGAGCTGGAGTTAAAAGGATAAAAGCAGTATTAGAATAACAATATGCAAATATCAAAACCAATATTAGCGATAGATTATGGACAGAAAAAATTTGGACTAGCAATCTCAGATAGCAAGGGGATAGTCGCTTCCCCTTTGGATGTGCTGTATATAACAAAGAGGAGAGGACAAGAGGAGATCATTTTAGATATTTTAAGAATAATAGATGAGTACAAAGTACAAAGTATATTAATTGGTAAACCTCAGGTTTTTGAAACTCAATATAAAAAAAGTACTGATAAAATAGATGATTTCGTTAAGAAACTTTCTTCTAAAACTCCACTACCTATACTCTTTCAAGATGAAAGCTATTCTACAATTCAAGCTCAAAATATGCTACTATCACTAGGACAGAATAGTAAATCATCAAAAGGTAAAATAGATATGATATCAGCTACTGTATTTTTACAAGATTTTCTAAATTCAATAAAAAAAGAAAATGAGAAGCATAATTAAGATATTTCTTCTAGCAGTACTAACGGTTGCAGTAATATTAGTAGTAGCGAAGAAAAATTACGATACTGTAATAGAACAACCTAATAGCGATAGTTCTGATAAGATTTCATTTGAAATTGCCTCAGGGGAAACAGTAGACTCAATAGTACAGAAATTAGTAGATCAAGGAATACTAAAAGAGAAATGGGCAAATTACTTTAGAATATATCTTAAATTAAATGATATATCTCAGAGAATACAAGCAGGAACATATGTAATGCCTAAAAATCTAAGTATTACTGAAATAGCTGAAACTATACAACAAGCTAGAGGATTAGACATATGGATTACTATTCCAGAAGGATTAAGAAAGGATGAAATAGCAGAAATATTAGCTAAAGAGTTCACCGAGGAAGGTAATATCAATTTTGTTAAAGAAGATTTTCTTACACTAACTACAGATGAAACCTTTATCTCTTCCTTAGGTTTTTCATATACACTTAAGAATTTAGAAGGATATCTATATCCAGACAAATATGCTTTCTCAAATACAGCCACAACTGAAGAAGTTCTTAAAATATTTTTAGACAATTTTAAAAAGAAAGTTGGCACAGAAGATAGCTATGAAGACCTCATCATTGCAAGTATGGTAGAAAGAGAAGGGTATACTTCCAGTGATAGACCAATGATAGCAGATATAATAAAAAGGAGATTAGATGAAGGATGGTTACTTCAAATAGATGCTACTCTACTGTATCCAGAGAAGGATTGGAAACATATAATTACAGATATAGATAAAAAGAAAGATAATCTATACAATACTTACAAATATGCAGGTCTACCTCCTACTCCAATATGTAATCCTGGATTAGAAGCTATTAATGCTACAAGAAATCCACAAAGTAATAATTTCTATTTCTACATACATGATAAAGATGGGAATGTTCACTATGCCGAAACATTAGCAGAACATAATAGAAATGTAGAAAAATATCTAAGATAAATTGCGTAAATCTGCCTAATGGAACTCTCTCTAAACATGACTGACAAAGAAATACAGAGAACGAAAATAGTTAGAAAACCTAATGTTAATGTTAGTAGTATTAAGAAGAATTTTCTAAGAATAGTAATATCCTTATTAATCGTAACTACTGTAGGTTCATTGTTTTACTTCGTTTACAAGGGATACAAAGCAACCAAAGGTATAGGTTTTAACTTCTCTCCAGGACAATTACTTGAACAAAATAAAGAGCCTGAATTAAAAAAAGATAGTACTGGTAAATACACAAATGTCCTTATAGTTGGTATAGATACAAGAGAGAATACCAAACTATTAAATACTGATGTCCTGATAGTAGCATCATATAATTATGAAACTAAAGATATTGTAATGATATCTGTACCTAGAGATTTTCATGCACAAACTGATTTAGATAAATATTGGTTTAACAAAATCAATTCTACATATATGGTTAATGAGAGGAAATTAGAGGGTAGCGGATTAGAAGTATTAGAAAAAGTTGTAGAAGGAATAACGGGTTTAGAAATACAATATCATGCAATGATTGATTTTAAGGGATTTGTTGATTTAATTGATTCTGTCGGAGGAGTATATGTTAATGTTGAAAATAGTTTTACAGATTACATGTATCCTCTTGGCACTAGATACCAAACGGTTTCTTTTAAGGCAGGACCACAACTAATGGATGGCGATACTGCTCTTAAATATTCTAGATCTAGACATTCTCAACAAAATGGAGAGGGTTCTGATTATGCAAGAGCAAGAAGGCAGCAGAAAGTAATAGATGCACTTAAAGAGGCTGTATTAAGTTCTGAAACGCTTCTTAATCCAACAAAAATAATGGGACTGTTTAGTGCTGTACAAAATAATATAAAAGTTTCTGAATTTGACTTGGAAGATGTACAAGCAGGAGTAAACATACTTCAAGAGATGAAAGAAGATGATAAAGGTTCTACTTACTCCTTTGTTTTAGATCCCACCGCAGGAAATTACTCCTTAATTTCAACAGATGTAGTTAAAAACGCTGGATACGCCATAGCTCCAAAAGAGGGATTAGGGGAATATACAAATATTCATGAATATATTCAACTAATATTAACCAATCCCACACTCTACTCCGAGAATCCCTCAATATTCATATATGATGTTGGATTAGGATATCAAGCAACATATGACAAAACCAAAGATTTAAGAGAACAATTCAAATATCTTAATATTAAATTCATGGGAACAAAGTATCGTGATAAAGAGGGTGTATATACTTTCTCTCACAAAGATGGGGAGTATTCATACTCTGTTAATACTTTAGCTAAATATCTTGAAATTGAAAATATTGTTAAACCAGAATATATAACTACAAGATTAAATAATGAAGATATCTCTATACTTTTCGGTAAAGCAGTAGTTACACAACCAACTACACAAGATAGTAGTAATTAAACATGTATAAACTATACATTGGAAATGAAACACACATCTCTCTTCTCCATGCCAAATCCATGGTTAAAAAACTTTTGCTAGAAAGTGATATTACATACCTCCCTATTGATGCCGAAAAGAAGCAAAGTACAGAAATAATTGAAATACTTACTTCCAACTCTCTTTTCTCCGACAGAAGAGTACTCTTCTTAAAGAGAATATATAGGAACAAAGATAAAGATAAACTAATTCCTTTCTTACTAGAATATTTAGAGAAAAACGAAAAAGACAATTTAATAATATGGGAAGATCAGAAGGTAAGTTCAGCTACTAAATATGTAAAATATTTTAAAGAGAGAAAACTTTTAGAAGAACATAACAAGTTAAACAAGATTGGGTTTAAAAAGTATGTTAAAGATCTATGTGTAGAGAATAATATCTCTCTTAATTCATACTTAATAGATGTATTGTCTGAATATTCCAACTATGATACACAAAGAATTGAAAATAGTATTAAGAAGTTAAAACTGCTAGAGAAAGAAACAGTAAGTGAAGAAGATATACACTTAATAGTAGCCAATACTGTAGAAAATGATATATGGAAACTCCTAGATGAGATTAATAGTAAAGAAGGAAAACCCCTAAATATTCTCGAAAATCTTTTTAAACAAAAAATAGATCCTCTTTACATTATTCCAATGATTGCCAGAAATCTAAGATTGATTACCTTAACTAAATACCTACTTTCAAATAATGCTTCAAATTCGGATATAGCTTCTGCTGTTAAGATTCCCCCATTTATAGTTAAACCTCTAGTAGATACTGCACATCGATATGAATGGGATAAAATTAGGAGTAGATATGAAAAATTAAGTAATCTAGACTATGAAATTAAGATTGGGAGAATCGATGCAAGGCTTGGATTAACTCTCTTTTGTACTATTACATAATTGTTCTTGTTGACATTACTAGGCATATTCTCCTAAACTCTATGTAATAGAAGCATCTTTTAACATTGTAGAACCTGCCTTTTAAATGGACAGACAAAATAGAAATACAAAGAAAGCGACCAAAGCCTTAATAGTTGTTGGTGTAATATTGCTATTAGCTCTAGTTGCAGCAGTAATCTATTTCTATACTATAAAAGATAGAGAAGATGATGAGGATGATTTTAGTGAAGTTACATGTGGATGCTATCTAATCGATCCTGCCGTAGTTAATGATTGTGGTGACCCCAAAAGAGCTTTTGTTTTCAATTTAAATACAGTCTCTTCTGATAAAACATGTAATGCTAGCTGCGATATTAATGATATAGCTGATAATTTATTAAATAGTACTACTCCAAAAGAATCTTTTAAAAGCTGTACTGTTAGAAGTATTTCAGATACCAGATGTGAAAATATGATATTGAAAGACCAAGATGGAAAGATAATAACAGGAAGGGTTAATCCAACAGATGAAATAAATGTAGAAGCTACTTTTGATAAATCAACATACATCGACTATACCTTCAAAGTAAATACTGAAAATATCATTCCTGACAAGGTAGAAGGGAATAAGATTAGTAAGAAATTAGTAGATTTTGAAGGTGTAAATTCAGTAGAAATAATTGCTACTGCTAAAGATGCACAAGGAGATCAAATTAACTCTATTGTATGTAGAAGAGTTGTAGATTTACAAACATCAATAGGAACAACTGTAACCGGTATGGTAGCACTTACTGAAAAGCAAGCTGATGGAAGAACAAAGATATCCTCAATCACAATATCAGTAGGACAATTAACTAGTGATAATGTAAAAATTAGATTCTCATTCCAACCAGCATTTACAACATTAACAGCTTCAGATGCAATAACCATTGAGAGTGCGAAAGGTACTATCAGTATGTCTAAACTCGACCTATACGATACAAAGAACTTTAGTAGTGATTCATTTAATATATTAAACGACCATACAGGGGAGTTAGATATAACTGCGGAGGTATTTGTTAATGATGTTAACATTGGTTCAGCTACTACAAATGTTGAATTTGAAGAAATAGATACTCAACCTGCTGAGGATCCCACGGACCCTACCCCAGAAGAGGAAGAGGCCATAGCAGATGAAGATAAATCTAATTTTACTGTCTCCAAATCCGTTGCACAATCATGTGTTGAGAGAACCGTTGGTAACAATCTCGCAGCATATACAATTACCGTAACAAACAAAAAATCGGCAGCTGATAGTATTACCTCGATTAAGGATAAATTACCACTTGGATTTACATATATTGAAGAGAGTTCAACTATTAACGGAAGTGCCATCTCAGATTCAACAATGGTTACAGTAACACCAGTAGGAGATTCACAGGAGATAGTATGGCAGCCAACCTCTCCTTGGGTTGTTCAACCTAGTGGAACATTAATAATCGTCTTTGAGTCAACTGCAACAGGTAGTTCTATACCAGGACAGAATCTAAATGAAATAATTGTAAATCCAGTAGAAATACCACTAGATCCAGAATCTTTAAGAGCAGAAGTTGCCATCACTGTTGCACAGGATTGTGACAATATAACAGAAGAAGAGGCAACTACTCCAAGTACAGGAATCTTTGATAATTTTGTTGTTAGAATACTCTTTGGGGTGATGATACTCTTAACAGGATGGCTCATCTATGTAAGACCAGAGGGTAATATTCTTTCTGAAAGAATAATTACTTCAAGAATATATGAAGAATTACAGTTTAATTCATACAAGATTACAAATCCTAGAAAGTACTTTGAAGAGAAAACCTTAAGAAAGAAATCTAAAGTGAGATAATAGAAAATTGTAATGGTAGTCCATCTTTACCATAACTCATACCATTGGAGATAATCGAAAAATAGTACCTCTTTGTAGATACTAAATTTTGGATATTTACATAATGTTGCCTACTCTCTACTTCATTCTCCAAATCAACCCCTACCATTCCTAAGTCCTTCATCTCACTACCATAGAGAAGGTAGCCTGAACATTTTTCCCTACTTTCCCAATATATATCTACCGTATTCTCTTTCTCTCCCTTTTCAATTTTTACATTGTACGGGGTACAGTCTGTTACATATATTGTGTTTTCAGAACCAAAAACCTTAAAAACAAAAAATGTTGCTAATACAAAAACAACTGTTAAGACTCCTGTGAATATATATATTCTCTTTCTCATACTATTCAACCTCTATGTATTCAATATATCTCGAGCTATTACCAATACTACTCACCGTAAGTACAACCCGATGAATACCAATATCAAATTTAGTCGGTACTCCTACAATATATCCCCCCTCCACAATACTCAACCAATCAGCCCCCTCTACAACCAACTCAACTTCTTCAATATCACATCCTACAATTTTAGGAGAAAAGTAATATGTCTCTCCTAAGGATGCAGAATTAGGCATCATATTTGTAATATATGGAGTACAAGATTCTACTTCTTTGCTTACTCCCTTTACTTCCTCTTCCCCTTTTTTTACTAGATATATTGAAGATATAATGGAAATGACAGGGATTAGGATAGCTAGAGTGATAAGCAATACCTTCTTAGTATTTATCATATATTAACTAGTGTATCAGTAAAATTTCCTGTTTACAAACCCAATAGTAATGTATATAATACATCGCAGTATTGATTCATTTTAATAATATTTTCTCAAAGATGCCAAATCTAAAAACATCAATAAAAGATCTTAGAAGTACTAAGAGAAAGACAGTTTACAACGACAGACTTAGAAAGAGAGTTAAGAAATCTACTAAGAAATTCCAAGAGTATTTAAGTACTGAGGATAAAGGAAAAGCTGAGAAGTCATTAAAACAGGTATACAAAGTCCTTGACAAAGCAGCTAAGAAAAATGTTATAAACAAAGGTAAGGCAAGTCGAAAAAAATCTAGACTTGCAAATCAACTTAACAAACTGTCCAAAACTAATGTCAAAACTACTAAAAAGAGCACTTAAAAACTCTCTAATGCCAGCGATATTAATGATTGCTGGAAAATCTTTAGGTATTTTTGTAATAAGTGCTGTATATGGTTTTTCCTTGGAAATAGGAAATGATATCAATGGTCTGTTCTCTACACAAATATACTTTCAAGAAAGAGAAATTACATACTTTGTTAACTCCATGTCTGATTTACTAATGTTAATAGTACTAGCAGTACCAACTGTTTACCTCATTACCAAAACCATCATATTTCAATCAACAATGGATAACCCTAAAACAATTGTTAAGGTTGCCAAGTTTAATATTCTAAATTGGATAACTAAGGATGATACAACCTTTCTTAAAATTTTCATCTGGTGTGCATTTCTTTGGTTAGCATCCGCAATTATAATTAAAAACTCTTTTGAAGGAGACACATATACTTGGGTTGCAATAGTAGGATCAATAGTTTCATTCTTTTCTGCATTTGGGACACTAAAAGCATTTGAAGTTGAAACGAATAAAGTATATCCTAGTAATAATAAATATTACTAATATGAAAAATCCAAAAGTTAAAAAATTTGTAAACCTAGTCTTAGAACCAGTAGCATTTGGCTTACTAGCTCTACTCTTTATCATCCCCTCCATTACTGTAATAAACCTAGAACCAATTACGAAGGTCTTAAAAGATTTAGATGTATTAGGAGTAAGTAATAAGTCTGAGATATCAATAAATATAATTGGTGGAACACATCAGATATTTAATAGAGAGAAGATAGAGGCTGTAGATGGAGTATATACATATACGACTGTATTAACACGAAGAGAAGCAGATAGGTACTCCAAACCAATATTAGAGATAATTAATAATACTCAAGAAGAGGCTATACTTGAGATATATGGTAATACAGCTCTACCAACAGGTTCAGATATAACAATGATAATAAATGACCAAGTATATAGATTACAGGGTTCTAATGGAGAGATTACATCTCAAAAGATTGCTTTCGTACCTAATCAAAAATATGTAATATTTTTAGCCGTTGAGAGTTTCTCTAATGTCCAATTTGAAGAGGATTTTGAATTAAAGATAAAAAAGATAGAGTATTAACCTACTCTTTTTAGTTTTCTTAGCAGAAATATAATATAATAACCCGTATTCTATGGGTAATTCTGATATAAATAAAATACGCAATTTTTCAATAATTGCACATATAGATCACGGGAAGTCTACATTAGCAGATAGGATGTTAGAAGCTGCACATATAGATATTTCAAGAGATAAGAGAGAATCAAGGATATTAGACAGATTAGATTTAGAACAAGAGAAAGGTATAACAATTAAATTACAAGCATGTAGAATGATTTGGAAAGATTTCCAACTTAATCTAATAGATACTCCAGGCCATGTAGATTTCTCATATGAGGTCTCTCGTTCTCTAGCAGCATGTGAAGGAGCATTACTTTTAGTAGATGCTTCCCAAGGAGTACAAGCACAAACCATTTCCAATACACAAAAGGCCTTAGAGTTAGGTTTAACTTTAATACCAGTAATTAACAAAATAGATTTACCCAATATAAATATTAGGGAAAGAGAGGATGAATTAATTCAACTGCTAGGCTTTAAGAGAGAGGAAATAATTAAGGTGTCTGGAAAAACAGGAGAGGGTGTTGAACAATTACTTGATGCCATTATCAACAAATGCCCACAACCAAAGGGAGAAATTAATCAACCCTTAGAAGCATTAATATTTGATTCCTTCTATGATGAACATAGAGGGGTTGTTGTTGCAGTAAGAATATTTAATGGTAAAGCAAAATATATTGCTGGTAAATCAATAGATTTACATATTCTTCAAAAAGGAGAAACCTTTAAACCAACAGAAATTGGTATATTCACTCCTAATTTAGAAGAAACAACAGAATTAAATTGTGGAGAGGTAGGATATATAGCTACTGGTTTTAAAGATATTAGTATGTTTACTGTTGGAGATACAATTTCTAACTCCAAAGAAACTAATCCCCTACCGGGATATAAAACCCCAAAGCCTAATGTTTTTGCTACATTCTTTCCAGTAACTACAGATCAGTATGAGCCCCTAAAGATAGGGCTAAACAAATTAAGTATGAACGATGCAGCACTAACTTTCTCAGATCAAAGATCTGCCCTACTTGGTTCAGGTTTTAGATGTGGATTTTTAGGATTACTACATATGGAAATCATACAAGAGAGATTAGAAAGGGAGTATGATGTAGATTTAATCATTACAGCACCAACAGTAGAGTATAAAGTGACCAAAACAGATGGAACTAAATTAGAAATACAAACACCACAAGAGTTACCAGATCCATCAGAAGTATCTGAGATATTTGAACCCTGGGTAAGATTAAAAATTATGACACCGGATAGGTATATGGGACCTCTAATGGAGCTATGCCAATACAAAAGAGGTACATATGTTAATACACAGTACCTTTCTAATACCTCAGGAGATATACAGCTTAAGGATCAGTACATCATACTAGAGTATGATATTCCCTTAGCATCCTTAGTATCTAACTTCTTTGATTTACTAAAAAACAAATCAAGTGGATATGCATCTATGGAATACGAATTTATCGATTTCTTTCCCGTAGATTTAGTAAAGGTTGCTGTATTAGTAAATCATGAAGAAATACCTGCATTGAGTTTTTTAGAAACAAAAGAATTAGCTCAATCTAAAGCTGCTAAATTACTTGAGATAATGAAGGAAGAAATACCTAGACAACAGTTCTCTATTCCATTACAAGCAGCAATAGGGGCAAAGATAATTGCACGAGAGGATGTTAAAGCATTTAGAAAAGATGTAACAGCTAAACTATATGGAGGAGACTATACTAGACGTCTAAAACTTTTAGAGAAACAAAAGAAAGGTAAAAAGAGATTAAAGATGATTGGACAAGTAAATATCCCTCAGGAAGCATTCTTAAGTATATTAAAGACATAATGATTGAGAAATTAGTATTAACAAATTTTAGAAAATTTAAAGAAAAAATCTTTGAATTTGATAAAAATATCGTAATATTCTATGGACATAATGCTCAAGGTAAAAGCTCTGTATTAGAAGCTCTCTATCTAATAAATACAGGAACGTCACCATGGGCTTCCATGAATGAATACATAAATGTAGAACAGAATGGACAAGCACACACACGTATAGAGAGTATAGAGGGGGATAAATCATATGTATATTTCAAAGATATCAACAAAAGAATATTTAAAATAGATGGTAAGAATGTAAAACCCTCTTCATTCTTTGAAAAAAGGTCTTCAAATATCTTTAACCCTGAGAAAATTGAACTGCTAATGATATCTCCATCTGAAAGAAGAAGTTTTTTAGATGACACTATCCTTAAATACGATTATGAATATGAAACACTGTTAAAAGATTTTAAAAAAATATTAAGACAAAGAAATGCATACCTTAAAAAGCTCTCCAAGCTATTCTATGAAAAAGGTGTAATAGCTATAAATGATCCTCAACTTAATTTTTGGAGTAATCACTTCTCACTTACATCTGCATATATATTACAAAATAGAATTTCATTAACAAAAGAGCTTTCAAAAAATGAATATGAAGTACAGTATAGAACTGGAATACAGTTTGATAGACGGAAACTAACCAATATTGAATACTTAGTAGAGAGTATTGAAACAAGTCTAGAAGAAAGTAAGAAGAGAGATATAGCTACAGGATATACCAATGTAGGACCACATAGAGATGATTGGGATATCTCTCAGGGTAAAGATATTAGGAAATTCGGTTCAAGGGGAGAGAAGAGATTAGCTATTGGTAAACTCATTTTTCAAACACAAGAGATAGTATTTAAAAAAACATCTAAATATCCAATACTTCTTTTAGATGATATCGCTTCTGAGTTAGATATCTTAAATACTGAAAAAATCTTTGAAAGAAAGTTTTTAGATAAACAACAAACTTTTATTACAGTAATAGATTATAATTCACTACCCAAAAGTCTTTTGCTTGATGCCCAATTAATACATCTTAATGGCTCATAAAAACTCTAATCTCCACTATTCTGTTTAATTCTGATAAACTATTCATACATGAGACAACATGCAATACCACAAAATGTATTAGATGTAGAGTTTAAGCTCTTTACTAAGTTCACACTTAGAGAGTTTACGTATTTAGCAATTGGGATTAGTGCAGGGGGAATATTTCTTTTCTATACAACAAGAGGGGAGATACCTGGAGTAATAGGTATTCCCATATTCGCAATATTCTCAGCTTTAGGAGCTTTCTTTGCTTTAGTTCCAATTAATGATCAACCCGCAGATAAGTTCATTATCAATTACTTCACTGCCATAAATAAACCAACACAAAGGGTATGGTTAAATAATGCTTTAAAAAATCAAAGGTCTAAGCCTACTCTTCCACAAACAGAGTTACCTGAAACCAAAGTTATTGGAGGTTCAAAGATACCTGTTAAAAAAGTAGAAATATTTCAAGAAACTCCAGGAGATGATATTTTAAATGAAGATAATGCACAGATACTTGAACAAGATAGTAAGATAATTGATACCAAAGAAGAGAAAGAAGAAAGTAATCAACCTAGATTTTTAGATAATACGGATAATGTAATTACCATTACAGATGATAATATTTCTAGATACCAATTTCCCATTAAAAGTATTGATAAACTACCTGGCAATATTAACATATGGCTATGTACAAAAGATAATCAACCATTACCAGGGATAAATACATATCTTAAGGATATTAATGATAAGATTTTGTATGCTAACAGAACAGGTCCTAATGGTTACTTTTTAACTAATAAAGAGTATCCTGAGGGTGTATACAATATAGAATTTGAGGGATTAAAAACTAAGATGCAAAATATTAGGCTTGTAAGAACCAAAGATACAAGCAAATTACCTTTAAGAATTACATTGAAATAATGGATACACAAGCAAGAGCAAGAACAATTTCTTCAACACAAGACCATTTAGAGGTCAAGGATATTGTTGATGATTTAGTTATAACAAAGAGTGGAAGTGTAGCTTTAGTAATACAAACATCAGCAATAAACTTTGATCTTTTGGCAGAGTATGAACAAGATGGTAAGGTATATGCCTTTGCAGGATTGCTAAATTCTCTTAATTTTCATATTCAGATATTAATAAGAACGAGAAGAGTAGATATTTCAAACTATGTAGATTACCTAAAGGAGCAAGAGAAGGATTCTATGTCGGAAGGATTGAGAAAACAATTAAGAATATATACTGAATTTATACAGAATCTAATTGTACAAAACGATGTATTGGACAAGAACTTCTTTATAGTAGTACCCTTTAATCCTGCTGGTGAAGTTCCTGTTGGAAATTTAATACAATCTAAAAAAACAAGAGAAGAGATGGAGCAACATATGCAAATGAAACAGGATCAACTTATAGAAAAGGCAAAAATATTTCTTTACCCTAAACGAGATCATATATTGAAACAATTGGGAAGAATGGGATTGTTTGGTCATCAACTTACTACTAAAGAATTAATTACAGAATTCTATACAATATATAATCCAGAGGAAGAGATACCAAAGGAAGAAAATGGAGGATAAAAAATACACATCAAAAACAATGGAGATGTTAGAAAAGAGAGGTGAGCCCATCTATAAAGATAAGTACTCATCCTTTCAAGAAGATCTTAAAAAGGATATTGAGAAAATCAAGAGTGAGAGAGGTACTGAAATTAAAAGTAAAGAGCGATATAACGAACCAAAACAAGAAAAAAAGAAAGGAAACCCCATATTCAATATACTTGATAATTTAATACCTTCTAGAAAACCTCTACCTGCAATAAATGATGAACCTGCAATAGGAAGATATGGAGGATTTACTACTCAAGATGTAATAGCACCCATAGATTTAGAGGTTGATTTTAATACATTACAAATGGGTAACTATTACTTTAGAACATTCTTTGTAAGTGGATATCCTAGGTTTGTTGGACCTAATTGGCTCTCCCCTATTATTAATTTTGAACACTCTCTTAGAATTAGTACTTTTTACTACCCTGTTGACTCAAAAGCCATATTAGAAAAACTTAAGAGAAAGATTGGAGAAATGGAGGCTACAATATATGGACAAATGGAAGAGAGAAAAGTCGTAGATCCATCTGTTAAGGTAGCTCTTTCAGATGCTCAACAGTTACAAGATTCAATAGCAGAGGGTACAGAAAAGTTCTTCCATTTCACTATGTACATAACTATATATGCTCCTACAACAGATCTTTTGGAGAAGTATAGTAGGAATGTAATATCCTCCCTTGCAGCAATAAATGTAACTGCAAAACCAGCAACCTTACAACAGGAACCCGGTTTCATTAGTACACAACCTGTTGCTTTGGACAAGCTATATATAACGAGGAATATGGATACTACATCCCTTGCTACCACATTCCCATTCGTTACCTCAGAATTGACAATGGATCATGGAATTATGTATGGGATTAATATGCATAACAAGAGTTTAGTTATCTTTGACAGATTTGAATTAGAAAATGCAAATGCTGTAGTATTTGCTAAGTCTGGAGCAGGAAAAAGTTACTTAGTAAAGCTAGAAGCAATTAGAAGCTTGATGTTAGGAACAGATGTAATAATCATAGATCCAGAAAGAGAGTATGAAGACCTATCTAAAGCTGTAGAGGGTTCTTACATATCTTTCTCACAAGACAAAGGAAACAAGATGAATCCATTTGAACTCTCAGGAGTCGCAGATGATGATGAAGATGAATTAAGGATTAAGCTTCTTTCCTTACAAGGATTCTTTAAAGTAATGTTTGATGGATTAACAAGTATAGAGACCTCTATATTAGACAGAGGTTTAATACTCACATACAGAGAAAAAGGTATTACATTTGACCCCTCTACCCAAAAGAACACACCTCCTCTACTTGAAGATTTGTATAAGGTACTAAAGGGTATGGCTGAAGATGAGGCACATGAATTAGCAAGAAGAATGGAAAAGTACATAATTGGAAGTGGTGCTGGGGTATTCAATGAAGCAACTAACTTTGAAGTAACAAATCCATTTACTGTATTTAGTGTAAGAGATTTACAAGAAGAACTAAAACCATTATCAATGTATCTAATGTTAGATTTCATATGGACAATTGTTCGTAAGAAAAAGAAGAGAAGACTTCTATTAGTTGATGAAGCATGGTATATGATGCAAAGAGATGATTCTGCTAAATTTATGTACTCTATTGCTAAAAGAGCAAGAAAATACTATTTAGGTCTTACTACAATTACTCAAGATGTTGCAGACTTTATGAACAATGATATGGGTCGTGCCATTATCTCTAACTCCTCTATTCAAATACTAATGAAACAGAGTCCATCAGCATTAGAGAAACTACAACAGGTATTCAATCTTTCAGATGGAGAAAGAAACTTCTTACTAAACTGTGATAAAGGACAAGGTCTTTTCTTCGCAGGAGCAAATCATGTAGGTATTCAAGTCATCTCTAGTGTTGCTGAGAATGAATTAATAACATCAGATCCAAGAGAATTAGAAAGAAGAAAAACACCGGAAGGAGAAGACCAACGAAGTATTGGTCAACTAGCAGCAATATTTGATCCTCCTGCAACACAACAGCCAGTAAATACTGGTAATAGAAATGAAGAGCTAATAGAAAGGGCTGTAGATAGAAGAAAAGAGGATATTCAAACTATACAAGATGAAAGAGAGAGGTATCAAAAAGAATTAGAAAGAATGATTAAAGAACAAGAAGAATCTCTCAATCCACAAAAATATGCTGCTCAAAAATCCTTTTCAGAAATAATTGATGAGAATACTGTACCGGGACAAATTAAAAAGGAAAGAGAGGAAATTCAAAAAGGAAGAACACATATAACACCACAAGGATTAATAGGAGATGACAATGAAGAACAACCAAAACAGTATTAAAAATTTAATAAAGAGATACTTTCTAAAAGGAGATTCCGATCTTAAAGAGCTCCCTAAGTTTGAGGTGTCTAATACTCCCAATCCTTATAAATACAAAACCAAGGAAATTGATACCGAAAAAGATATTCAGAGTCCTCAAATGAGTAGAGCAATGAAAGCATTACAAATAGCTAATCCGTTTAAGGGAGTTTAACTCAAAGGACCTTGATCTGGTAATACATACTTCTTTAAATTTTCTGGAGTAACAATAACAGGCATAGGCTTTCCTTCTACTATTTCTCTAGCTACACTTCTTGTTAATGTTGATATATTTCTTTCTAATTGACGAATACCTGCATCAAAACCAACAGGACGAATTAAGAGAGGCCATACTTCATCTGTAATCTGTATATGGTCTGTAGTTAAACCCATACTAGAAAGAACTCTGGGTAGAATATATGAATTAGCAATGACTTTTTTCTCCTCATCAGAGTAACTAGTAAAACGAATTACTTCTAATCTATCTAGAAGCGCAGCAGAGAGTCCTCCAAGATTATTAGCAGTACAGATAAAAAAGACATTAGATAAATCAACAGGATAATCAATATAGTGATCTACAAAGTTTGTATTCTGTTCAGGATCTAAAATTTCAAGCAATGCAGCCATAACATCATTTAATAGTCCTCTATTACCACTTGCTTTCTCTATTTCATCTATAAGAATAACTGGATTCATACTCTGTGTTCTAATTAATGCCTTAATAATTTGACCAGGTTCAGAGTCCATCTCATGCCTTGGAACACCTCTTAGTGTTCTTACATCACCAATAGCACCCAATGAAACCCTAGCAAATTTTCTCCCCATTGAATCTGCAATAGACTTAGCTATCGATGTCTTACCTACTCCCTGTAACCCTACAAAAAGTAATACAGGAGATTTTGCTACTCCCTCTGTATTCGTGGGTATATCATCTCTATATCCTCTCAATTTTCTTAATTGCATAACAGAGAGATAGTCTAATATGAGATTCTTTACTGTATCCATACCATAGTGACTGCTATCCATTATCTGTTTAGCATTTTGAATATTTAAATTGTCTTGAGTAACTACTCCCCAAGGGATTCTAGTTATCCAATCAACATACTTATCTACACCTTCAAACTCAGAGCTATAGTTACCCCACTTAGCCATTCTTTCTAACCTTTGAATAGATCTCATAGTCTCCTCTTTTAGCTCTATAGGGGTTTGGGATGATGTAAGTTTGTTCTGAAGCTCTAATATTTCAGAGAGAATTCCATCAGCAACTTGATTGTTACTCATTTGAGCAGTATTCATATCCATAACAAAATATATCACATTAGAGGTATTCTTTCTTGACCTATAACATAGATAAGTGCAAAGAAAAGGAAGTAAATACAATATAACAAGGGTTAGGATAGCCCACCTAAAACTGCCTCCTTAAGTGTATTAGATGCATATTTAATATCCTCTTCGTTAGTATATATACCTAAACTGAATCTTAGTGTAGGTCCTATACAGAATTTGTCATGTAATGGTTCAGCACAATGATATCCTTCTCTAAATGCTATATTCTTCTTGTTAAGAAAATCTCTAATACTATCCCCTGTTCTAGTAGTCTCAATGTTCAAAACATTTTTACAACCTCTAAACGAAAATCCCTCTATATTAAAAGCTACAGCACCATATTTTAAAGACGAATCATTAGGACCAAAATGTTTAAACCAATCTAAACCATCAAACTGTTTTAAAAGATATCCTATTAAATTCTGTTCATGCTCTATTAAAGTGTCCCAACCTCCTACTCTTTCAACAGTATCCATAAACCAATCAATAGCCGTTCCTAAAACAATACCTCCACCAATATCGGGTGTACCTGCTTCAAATTTCCAAGGTAAATCATTGTACTCAAAACCCTTCTTAGAAACAGAAGATATCATTTCACCTCCTCCCATCCAAGGAGTAGCTTTCTCTAAATGTTCAAGTTTACAATATACAGCACCACTACCTGTAGGAGCATATATCTTGTGTCCCGAAAACACCAAAGCATCACACCCAAGTTCTTTAACATCAACCTTGGATCTAGCTACACTTTGTGCAGCATCTAAGATTGTGAAAGCATCTACCTCTTTAGCAATTTTAAAAATCTCTTTTACATCATTTCTCACACCTAATACATTAGAAATATGTACAACAGATACTATCTTTACCTTTTTACCATTTTCCTTTATCAAATCTCTTAACCAATCCAAATCCAAGGTAAAATCCTCCTTAACAGGAATATACTCTATCTTAAATTTAATACTCTTTTGTAATATCATCCAAGATACAATATTACTGTGATGTTCCATTTCACTTACTACCACGATATCTCCATCTTTAAGCAATTCTTTACCAAAGATATTAACTAACATATTTAAACCCTCTGTGGTATTCCTCACAAAAACAATCTCTTTGTATGAATCAGCATTTAAAAATCTAGCTACACTCTCATGAGCCTCTTCCCAATACTTAGTAGCTTGAACAGAGATATCATATGGACCTCTGTGAATATTTGCATTCTCTTTACTGTAATACTGCTCTAATCTATCTATTACTACTTGAGGTTTTTGGGTTGTAGCAGAACTGTCTAGATATACTAAACCCTTCTTAAAACCAGAACCCTTTAATATTGGAAACTCTTTTCTAATGGTATCAAACATTTTTAAAACAGTAATAAATTAGAAATTCTTCCACATCTTACTAGCCTGTACAGTAAGATCACCTTTGTATTTACTATTCAATCCACTACTACCATATGGCCTCTCGCAGTGTTGATCTAACTGTTCAAAAGCTAACTGTGCAATCTTCATACCAGCATATATACGTATTGGAAGAGGAGAGAGATTTGCAATCTCTAAAGTCAATCTAAGTTTATTACCTGGGTCTAGAAAGCCTGCGGTAGCATGTATAATGAGGCCCATTCTAGCTAAAGAACTCTTGCCCTCTAACCTACCTACATGCCTAGAATCCACCCCTGTAATCTCTACTACATTTGCTAATATGAATTGTCCAGGTTTAAGCACATATCCACTCTTTTCATCCATCTCTATTTTCACCATTAGATCTTCTACTGGCTCTTTTACATCAATGATGGAGTGTTTTTCTGTATCAAATGTAAGAATATTCCTATCTAAATGTAAATCATACGAAGCAGGTTGAATATACTCTTCTGAGAACGGTTCTATACTAATCTCTCCACTTTGTATTTTTTCCTTTATACTTTTATCTGCAAGTATCATTGTATATTTATTAAAATATTAACTCCTATCTACAAACTGTTGTTTTGATTTAGGATTAGGCTTCTGAATACTCCTAAGTAAAGAATACCACATACTATCCTGAATATTTAGTAGCTCTAACCACCTATATACCAAGACCCTATATGCAATATGTCCTCCTCTTCTTGTTCTTAAGTTAATGGTATATTGTAAATCATCAAAAGAGCCATAGAAAGAATATTTTGTACTATGTGCATGAGGTAGTAAATACTTAACATACTCTTTTATTACTTCCTCTGGCATACACCCTTGTGCATCTTTCTTCCATTTCTTAATCATATTGTATGTATCTGTTAGTGCCTTCTGATACTCTTTTCTAAGTTTTTCTAATTCTTTAATTTCTAAGTAGTTACAAAGGAAGAAACAATCCTTACTATTCCTATTCAATTCATTCTCAATATTTACCTCATCATGGAAAAGAGGAATATATCTTTCCATACTTCTGTGCCTATTTAAATCCTTAAGCGTACCCAAGGTAGCCATACCCTCGATTTTAATAGAGCCTGATTGGCCAAGATTACCCATGAGGTTGTGATGATTATGATTCTCGAAGATAAGTTCACTTAGTGCTTTTCCATCTTCATAATCAAATTCTAATTCTTTCTTACTACCCAAAGGATTAAGAAGTAACTCGTAATGTGTAATTAGGTCTTCAACAGTATTCTCATTATATGAAATCTTACAAGAGTCCCCTTCACAACCACTGTTAACATATTTTTGGGGACTAGAAATCTTGCTTTGTAAATATTTAAGAATATTTCTAGTAGAATTCCTTCTACAACAGTTAGCATCAGTGTGCCTAATTAAACCATCTGCTTCTCTAATATATTTTGGGATTTCTATCTTTGATTCTCCCAGAAGATTTAGTAAAAGTTTACCTATTTCATTTTCTACTACAGAGTCACTAGCGTTTAAATATGATATTAATTCTGACCAATTTCTAGCAGACATTACTGCTGCCATACTTGTATTTAAACCATAAGGGAGTAAATATCTAGCTGTATCAAAACTCCTAGATTGCAAAGCACTCTTTTCCTCTTTATTTTCATCATTTATCTTAAAATTTTCCTTAAGTAATGTTTTGGTTTTCTTAAGCAATCTTCTGTAATCACTCATCTGTTTTAACATGATTTTGTCATATTCCTTCCTTATACCACTATCACTACATACATCTTTAGGGATTTTTACAAACTCTGGACTCTCAAAATTTTGATATCTAGTAGATCTCTCCTGTCCAGCTATTACAGAGTTAAGGTAAAAAATCTTCATTGCAGTAAACATTGGAATATCCTCTATACACACAAAAAGATCTGCCATGTCTCCTACTGATTTATGACCATATCCATGAAATATATTTTCTAATTTTTGGGAAGCATCAATGTTGTTTTCAATTATCTCTTTTGCAATATCTGTAATGGAATCTGAAGACCTACTGTATCTTGCACCTAGGTAAGCATTAATTGAGGGTTGTTTTTGATTAGGGTTTTGTAAAAGAGTATGAACTTTAAATTTGTTCCAAAGTGATTGGGATCTAAGAGTAGCTATCTGTAAATCCTTCCTAAAGGTTCCTTTCATTTCGTATTAGGTTACAATTTATCTATTCCAGGGATTGGGAAATCTTTAGTAAACTCCTTTACTTCCTTTTTAATTAATTTAATGTTTTTCTTAGAGGTATCCTTCAATACCCTATCAATATATTCTGCTATCTTGACCATATCTTTCTCATTCATTCCTCTAGTAGTAATAGCTGGGGTACCAATTCTAATACCTGAAGGATCCCAAGGTTTTCTTTCATCATGAGGTATACTGTTCTTGTTTACAGTAATATTTACACTTCCTAGGATATCGGATACTTCCTTGCCACTCATATTTACACTTTTAATAGTATCTACCAAGAACAAATGGTTATCAGTACCACCTGATACAATATTAAAACCTTTCTCAATTAATGAGTTAGCTAAAGCTTTAGAATTAAGTATTACTTGCTTAGCATATTCTTTAAACTCTTTACTCTTAGCTTCCTCTAATGCTACCGCTATACCTGCTGTTGTATGGTTATGTGGGCCTCCCTGAAGACCAGGAAACACCGCTTTGTCTATTACCTCCCCATATTCCTCATTACACAAGATCATTGCTCCTCTAGGACCTCTTAATGTTTTGTGAGTTGTTGTTGTAACTACATCTGCAATACCTACAGGAGATGGATATTCTCCAGCAACAATAAGTCCTGCCACATGAGCTATATCTGCAACGAGTATTGCTCCTACTTCATCAGCTATTTTTCTAAACTCTTTCCAATCTATTACTCTTGAATATGCACTAAACCCACTCCATATTAATTTAGGCTTATGATTAATTGCTAATTTTCTTACATCATCGTAATTAATATATCCACTCTCATCTACACCATAGCTTACTGAATCAAAATATTTACCACTAATGGATACTTTAAAACCATGTGTAAGATGTCCACCAGCAGAGAGATCCATACCCATTGTTTTGTCTCCTGGATTTAAAAATGCTAAATGTACAGCTAAATTAGCAGGAGAACCAGAATATGGCTGTACATTAACATGCTCTGCTTTAAATACTTCCTTTGCTCTAGATATACACTCCTTCTCAATCTCATCTAGATATTCATTCCCACCATAGTACCTTTTATCAGGATACCCTTCCGAATATTTATTAGTTAATATACTACCCATTGCACTAAGGACGGCAGGGGATACATAGTTTTCAGAAGCTATTAACTCTATACCCTCTCTCTGCCTCTTACTCTCATCTTCAATATATTTAAATATGATATCTTTAGACATTCTT
>Ga0209416_1000411_pt1 | contig 44119 bp, 55 predicted proteins | sample RifGroF1_FD_184001 | JGI IMG/M metagenome (GOLD analysis project Ga0209416, IMG submission 184001) | Groundwater microbial communities from Rifle, Colorado, USA - Groundwater F1 (SPAdes) (version 2) | ecosystem: Environmental > Aquatic > Deep subsurface > Groundwater | place: Rifle, Colorado...
CACCCTCTTCCGGAAAACCTGCAGGCCCTGCCGGAAGCAGCGGTGTTCCGGCACCCTCTTCCGGAAAACCTGCAGGCCCTGCCGGAAGCAGCGGTGTTCCGGCACCCTCTTCCAAAGTCGGCACATCCGGCTCCGCCGAACAGCCCGCGGGCACACCAGCCGAACCTTCTGCAGCTCAGTCTGAAAACAACATGGATAGGGATTTGGCTTCGTTTTCCCTGTCGCAGCTTCCCGATCCTGCGGATGTTCCAGTCTTCAGAGGACCCGGAATCAAGACACAAAAGGAATACGACGAAGCCAGAAGCAGGTATCTGGATGCCGGATACAAGTCATTCATTGAAGATCGAAAGCGGCTGTCCGGCGAAACAACCATAGCTGCTCCCAGGCAGGTTCCGGCATCCAAACCTGCAGGTGTGGCAAGCATGCTGGCGAAGAGTATGCAGGACAAAGAGAGCAGAGTTCCGGACAGTACGCGGGCACTGGAGATGCGCATTGCCGAACTCGAAGCTATAGTCCACAACGCTGTGCAGTCCGATCCTACCGGTGTGGAAGTATGACGCTCCAGCCGCTGTCCATAAAGGTGATCCCGATGTACCGGTGGCGCAGGGATGCGCACTGGTCCTCCAGGACCCGCTATGTCTGGCAGCGGACAGTGAAATTCGTGGTCACTGCGGTGGCAACCGGCGAGCGCAACCTGGCCGAGAACATCACTACGCTGCTTAATGGCATCCGTATCCGGCAGCCGCTCAGCGACTTCATGAACGGTCTCAACATTTTCGATCTGACGGGCCAGCCCAATACTGTCTATTCCCGGACAGGCAATGTGGAAGGCAGCGACTACGAATCGGTGCCTTCCTCTATATACGACTGGAAAATTGCCGACGCCTACCACGAATTCAACGAGCAGGACAAGGTTACCCGCACTGTGTACATCCTTGTCGGCCAGTGGGACAAGTGGCAGGGCGTTGCGCACAGCGTGGTGCGGAGGCCCACATGAGCTTCCATGCCGATCCGATCAGTGGAGAATGGTGGACTGCGCGGGAAGGCGCAAGCCGTGTGGAGTCGTTCAACACGATAAGGCGCAACGGCAGGCAGATACGTATTCTGCGCTATGCTCCGTACGAATACCGCGTGTACATGAACCGTACAGACGGATCGGACGGAGATGTCCTGAGTCCGGACAGCTTCGAGCTGTGGGACGATCCTGTCGAAGGGCCGGCATCGGTCGCAGACGACTGGCAGGTGCAGGAGGCGGAGATGAGGTTCTGGCCGGAGACCGGAATGGTGGAGATCACGGTAGCGTCCTTCAAGCCTTCGGTGGATTGGACAGTGTCTACCCGGATATCCAGATCGGAGTACGATGTCGACCAGTCCTAATTCGTTGACCGTGGGTGCCGGGGTGGGTGCACGGGGAACCAGGGCGATGTCTCCGGCAGAGAGACAGCGCTTGAGGGCTATTCCTGCACGCATTCCCGGCGAAGCAGTCTCGGAGCAGGGTATTCCTGCATTGGAAAGCGATTTCCAGCTGTCCAGGAGTCCGGGCTGTTTCGTGGTGACATTGAGCTCGGACGGCTCGGAAGTGTACATAGGAGAGGACTGGGTCGGCTTGGGAACATCGGAGGACGAGGGCGGGCTCGAGGGGTGTTCGGAAGACCGGCCCGGTCTCGTTTTCTTAGCCGATGGACGGATGTTTCCGGTTGGAGGGAAGACAACCAAGTCCGCATCCTCCATCTACACGGAAGCGGGAGCTGCCGGAACTACGTTGCTGCTTGCACTGATACCGGATCCGGACAGCGGTTTGACCGGAATAGTGTACAGGGCGATTCACGTGTCCGGGACAATAAGCGGTAATCTCGGTGTATGGGACGATGCCCGGGACTATCTGCCTCCGACTACGTATGACGACTATCATATTGTTCCTATTGCGGCCATGGACCTTATTTATGCAGGAGGAGTGGCTAAGATACGGGATGTCTACTGGAATCTGGATAAGCCTGCGGTGTCTTTGGGAGGTATAGGTACGGAAATTGCCACTGTGCAGCTTACGGGACTGCATCCGTTCAGTCCAGCAGCGGGTGTGCGGATGTACACTGGAGACGTATACGGCAACGGGTCCACTTCCGCAGCTACAGCATCTAACGTTGCCATACGTATTCCAGGAATAGCTCCTAACGTTACTGTACCTGCGTTCGGAGCGTGGAATACTGTTCCTAAATGTGGCGCGATCGGATATAGAGGAACAACCTGGATCGGGAGTGCAGGTCTTAGAACCGAAACAGTATATGAAACGTTCGGATTGCTTGTTTTAGGCTGATTTCTATGCCTTCGCACACTCTTACTTTTTCAGACTGGAACAACTATGTGGATGGGAATGGAAATTCCCATACATTGGACTGGTCCAGCCCTGCTGCCATGGCCGGTCAGTTTTTGTACCCGTATGTTGAGGCATTACGTCAGGCAGCCAACGAGCGTTTGGCTGTAAGGTTTCCATGGCGGCTGGATGCGGCCATTGAAGCTGCATCGAGTGGATATGATTTGAAGTGGACAGTAATGGCTTTGGACCAGATTAGGGCTTTCTTGGTATTTCAGGACATATTTGCTGAAATTTTATATGGATTACCGACCAGGGCAGCTCCTCATATGATCTGGACCAACAGTATTCGTCTTCCGTCTCTACACAATGAACAACAATTTCTCACAAAGGAAGGAGAGAAACATTATTCACACGTATCTGTTCTAACAGAAGTTTATACTGGATTTCGGGCACTTGCTTCAGATGCTGGTGTATCCTCCGATATGGTAGATAATATGCTTAAAGGCTGGTCCACGTCTATATCCATACCATTTTTTCCAGGAGAGCCTGCGTGGAATTACTTACCTGGGCCGGTCAGTTCGAGCGGATTGACGTCTACATTGTTTAGCATGAAACGAATGTTAGCTTTAATGCTACATGCTATACCGTCTGTGGGTCCACTTATTCTAGAATGGGCTACTCCTACCGATGATCCTATTAACACATATCAACCAGATCCTGGATATAGATGGATTCTTCCTGCAGTGTATCCCCCTGTGGAGCAACCTTCCCCCGGGTGGGGAACCAAGTGGCGAGAACGCTGGGGCGGGGAAACGTTTGGAGAATTTAAGAACAGTTTTGATAATCAACCCTGGAGCGATATCGGACAAGCTCGCATACCTGGCGGATTTTTCCCTCAATATATAGATGCTGGGCCAATACACTGGCTTCTTGCGCATCAGGATCTACCGTTATTTCAAGCTGTGCGTTCCAAGCGAGATCACGAATTCAAGATAGAGCTTCCATGTGGGTGTGATCGAGATATAGCGGCATGCCTGCGACATATGACAGGCGGTTCGTGGTTTTTCGAAAACAACGACTATCCGGCAGTAAGTGACGAAGAAAATAGATTGTCTCTTTTCCGGACAGACAGTTTAAGTGCGGGATCGATAGTTTCCATTACGAACGTTGGAAACGATTGGGACACGCTTACAGCTACTCCTTTGGATAATTCATGGGTACATATTTATCATGTTCCGGGAGTCGTCTATCGACTTAGATTCGATGTTCCCGGCGGATTCGTATTCCAGTAATTAGCCTTAATTTCCAGATCCGGGCCAAGCAGTCCGTACCAATAGTGGAATACAGCGGCGAACAGCCCGGAAGATCGATACCGAGATGAATTGCTACACGGGAAGGTGGAAGACCCGGAGCCGTAATTTCCGTATCAGTCGGAAAGCGGGGAGGGTGCCCTCCCTTCCCTCCCCGCTTTCTTTTACGTCGGTCACGAGGTTATAGTACTCATCATGCCTAGTAAGCGCTTCATTCCCATGTACAGTGATCTTCCCCCCACCAGGGAAGAACTGCTGCAGATGCGGCTTGTGCAACAGCAGCGCGCCAAGGGCGGATTCGAAGACAGCGCCGACCGCAGTTTCTTCCTGGACCGTCCTGCCGCCACCGATATAGACTTCGGGGACGACCAGGACAGCGAGCACGACCTGAAAGTCATCAGGCATCTGCAGTCGGTCCAGAACAATCCCGACTACGCTTCCAGCTGGTACCGCAAGATAACCAAACCTCAGCTGCAGACCCTGCTGACTGCCATGCTGTACGGAGCCGGAGCAGGAAGCATGGGCGGATATGCGGCTACCGGTTCGAGTACAGGAGCAAAAGGCGGATCCGCACTCGGCGCAGCGCTTGGAGCTTTGGTTGGACTGGGTCGGATGAAGGCAAATAAGACTATTGTGCGGGGTGCTTTCCAGGGAATGGTGCCGGAAGCCGGCAAAACATCGATGCTTGCCCAGGAATTAGCCAGGAAGTACAATACTGCGACCAATAGGGCGGTTCCGGTAGGGCTGGGACTGGCCGGATTGGCTGCTTTGGCCCGGTATGGGATGGACAGTATGACGGCTGAAAAGGGCTTAAAATGGGCTGTTTTCTGAGGGTCGGAAAACCCTTAAAAAAAGGCCTTTTTGAGGCATAATACCATGATGAGGAGCATTCGTGCTCTAAGTCACTGCCGTTTCTAGGACGGCGGTGCCCCCATACCCCTGCCGCATGGCTCCCGTGCGGTAGGGGTTTTCATTCAAAAGGGAGCATGTTGGGAGCTGGAAATGGATATCGACATGCCTGTCAAGTCTTCCAAGCTCGTCGAGCCCTCCGCCCTACAGTGGGCGAAGGCGAACAAGTTCTCGGCCGGCCTGATCGTGTTGATCGTCGTGACCGGTCTGGGCCTTTTGTGGCCCGCCAATACCAGTCACTCGGCGCGCGCGTACGCCAGCTACCGGTTGCCGAAGCCGGTGGCGTACTGCCTGCCGGCCCCGAACTACAAGTTCCGGGGTGTGAAGGTCCTGATCCTTCGGGACCAGGTGCGGGCGATCAGTTTCTACGGGAAGTGGGTGAAGAACCCGCTGTCCTAGCTCTCGACGGAAAGACAGCAGGCGCGCAGGCGCCTTCTGTCTTTTCGTTAGCTTTTCCAGCTTATATTATATGTACTCAACAGGAGCATCATGATGGACACTGACAAACTTAAAGAAACACTGCATGTGGACGACGTCATAGATTGGGTTATGTCCCTTAGTCCGACCCAGCGTGCAGCGTTATTCGGTGTTGCAGGTGGAGCTGGGGGTGCTGCACTTGGAGCTGTGGTTGCGCCATCTGGAAAGAAGCTTTCAGGTGCCGTGGCCGGAGGCGGGCTCGGTGTAGGAGCAGGGATGGTCGGAAGCTCTGCTCTTCAGAACAAGGTAAATGACAGACAGAAGATTGCAGTTGGAGCGGCAAGCGGACTTGGGGGACTTGCAGCTGGCGCAGGCGGTACGATTGGACTGTCCAAGCTGCTTCGACTTGCCAGAGCGGCGGCTGCTGCGCGCAGAGGCCGTATTGCGTTAGGCAATGTCGGTGCAGGTATTTAATCGATGACTCTTGATCCTGAAACCGTCAAAGCGATAGCGTCTGTTTTAGCAGGAGTCGGCATTGGGGGACTTCTTGCTCCGAAGCGTTACAGAGTTCCTGGAATGTTTGTTGGGGGAGCATCTGGATATGGAATTAGGGCACTGCTTGCCGAAAATACTTTTGCCAGGAAGAAATCGGACATTGTTCCTGAAACTAAAATAGAGAAATCATATCGGTGGACTTCGAATGCAAAGAACATGGTTCCATTGCTATTCAGATCTCCCATGGCGTGGACTGCTCCTATTGGGGAAGGATCTGTAGTGCCCGTGCCGTGGGATCCTCCGTCAATGGAACAAAGGATCGGGAAGTATATTCGGACCAAATGGCTGGGAATGGAACCTACAGAAAGACAGCGTATGTGGGATAATCCTGACGAAATGGAACGCACTCGTCTGTCGTTCGAAAAGGCAGTTGACGCCTATAGAAATAGAAATAGACCTGATTAAGCGATTGTTTGGCTAGCGTTGGCACACCTGTGCCGTTTTCCGTCAAGGCAGCTTCCATCGGGAGGCTGCCTGAATTTTTTATCCCATTTGAGGCATAATACCTTGACAGTTGGTGTATGCCAATCTGTCGTACGTGTTCCAGGCTTCCGGGACATGTATGCCGTATGCGGAGGCCGTCGGGAAGAAAGGAAAGGGGCGCAGATGGAAAACAAGGTGGAATTTGTCGGGGTTCCGGCGTACGCACTGCAGGGCAGATTCAATCTCCCTGCGCGCTTCCGTGGAACAACGACTAAATTCCGCTACTGGCGCAGCGACAGCTGTGCCGCCATCCAGTCCGAGGATGGCAAGTTCTCGGCCGAGGTCCCGACGGACGCTGCCCTCGAGTTCGAAGAGCAGCAGACCGCCTACGTGGCGGCGAGGGACCGGCAGCGGCAGGCCAATGCCGCAGCCAGAGCCGCCGAGCAGCGTGCTCGGTGGGAGGTCCAGAAACGGGCACGCGCGGTAGCTGACCGGCGTGCGACCATGGCGACCTTGGCGGCCAACCGAAAGGCCGCCAGCCGGTTCGACACTGTTCCGCCGGAAGTGTGGACCGCCCTGGACAAATGGGTGGAGTCCGCAAGCCCGGCTGAAATGGCGGTGTAGGTAGGAGGGGCAGATATGGGCACCTGGCGTGTCCGAGTCGCCCGAACCACCGGCAATCTGCTGGTGGAAACGGTTCCTGCCGCTGAACGCATAGCGGTGGTGGACCCGAGAACACGCAAGATCCTGTTCCTGCGGGACAACCGAGACGCTGCAGCCGTGAGGGCTGCAACGGGAGGATACGTGTGAAGATCAAGGGCAAGTCCACGGTCCGGCTCCTCAGCTGGATGAGTCGGGCACGGCACGACGGGCGTACTGGAACGAACAAATACGCCCACGTTATGGGCAAGGTGCGCAAGCTCCTTGCCTCCTGAGTCTTTTGGGTGTGATGAACAGATCCACGTTTGAGGGCTAGACGTGTCTCCAAGGTGTGCCGCCAGTCGACGGTTGCACGCATCTAAGACTATGGATGCGATAACGCTCACGGAGAAGTTCGATCTGCTCTCATCCACCCGGCAGGGCGGCGCTTTGGCGCCGCTCTGCCTCTTCCTTTACGATCCGCACAAGTTATAGTACGCCAAGCATCTTCTACACAGATCTGCAGCAAGGCGGAAAATGGCGTACAATCTTCCCACATATCGAACTCTGGTCTGTCTATCCGACGGTGGCGTCATGGGCAGGACCAATCCGGCAGCGCAGCCAGGCGGGTTTCTCAAGGGTCTTCCGTCTCCCTTCTGGTGCAGCTCCTCATTCAAGTGGCAGATCCTTGTCTACGAAACACCAGGAGAGCCGGCTAACCTTCCGGTCTGCACTGCAACCCTCAAGGCCAGACCCTACAATCAGATAGCTGCAGATGTGTTGCTGTCGACTGTCGACGTCATAGAGGGCAATCCAGGCTACTACAACTGCCTTGTATTCGAGGTGGAGCGCGACACTCTTGCCGAGATCTCCTATTCCGGCAGGCAGATGACCTTGTATGTGGAGATCGAAGCCGACAAGGAGGAAGTCAGCACCAGTGTGGATGTGCAGACCGCACTCTATCAGGTGCTCGAGCTTACAGGGCCGTCGGGGAATCAGTCCGAGACAGACTATGCTCCTGTGCCTGCCGGCAGGTGGATGGGAACATACAGTTCGGTCACAGCGTACTGGGCGTACGACACCGTGGCCTGGCCGGATGCGGATGGAATCGACACCATCTGGATGAACATCAATTCGTCCGGATCCACAGGAGTGGAGCCGTCCGACATCAACAGCGACACCTGGTATCCGATAGTCAGGGACTACACCGGTGCCTGGATGACTTCTGTGTCGGAGGGATTGGATGAGCTGGAAACATCCATAGATGCCCGGTTCAATGCCCTGGCTGCCGGAGACATAGACTACACTCCGGTAGAGACTGCCGACTGGCCCAGCATAGATCCTGACGACGTCGGAGATGCTCTGGACAAGCTTGCGGAGCGCACTACCGATTTGGAAGCCAAGACAGCGGGAGACATTGCCTATACTCCGATAGAGACTGCCGACTGGCCCGGAGCCGATCCGGACGATGCCGGAGAAGCATTGGATACACTTGCAGAACGTGTAGCCGATCTGGAAGTAAGCGCAGGTGCGGCCGGTGGGGACATCAACGATCTCGAAGTGCGCGTAGGCGATCTCGAGACCAGTGTTCAGGACATCCACGATGCGTTGGGCGACTACACTCCGGCAGCTCCCGCGAACTGGACCGATCCAGATCCTACCAACTATTCCGACGCGCTGGACCTGCTCGTAGCCAGGCTTGCCGATCTGGAGGCGCTGCTGGGCGGAGATCTGATCGGCTCCTGGGAGAACGACGATATCGACATCGGCACAGAGGTGCTGGTGTCTTTCGCCGCTCCTAACACAGGTGCCGCCTGGAAGGTGCTGGGCATAGTGGACAAGGATGCGGAAGGACAGATAGCGTTCGAAGCTTTGATATCTCTGCGTGTGCTTCCCGATGGATACGGCGGCTACGACAAGACTGTGAAAATGACACTGCAGCACACTACCGAAGACGGAGACTGCAGTGCGCTGGCCTGGGAAGTCACGCCAGGAGCCGGAGACATCTACACGGACTACGATGCCGGCACGGACACGGTGCGCGTCAGACTGAATGTCTCTTCCGACAACTGGTACGCCGCCGGCAAATACATCAGGATAGTCTGATGGGAAACAAGACACAGTTCGTGGTATCTCCTGTGTTTCCGCTTGGTTATTCTACGATATCGACTTCGGGCAACAAAACTATTATGCCTTTGGGGTTTACAGGCGAACCCCCTCCAGTCAATCCTGTGTCTGTTTCGGACTACGATGCGTGGCTTACGCATTACTGGCCTATGGAGGAGGACGGGTCAGCGGTCCGTGCAGATACCGTTGGTATTCTTGACCTGGCGCCATCCGGTTCAATAACCAGAGCGGCCGGCAAGCAGAATTACGCGGTTCCGCAGGTCAACGATGGCCAGCATCTCACAGCGACGGGCGGCGCTATCTCCGGAGGATCGCTGCTCGCTTCCCTGTGGTTCCATCTGAACTGGGACACTGTAATATTTGGAAGGCAGGGGGTTCTGTCGCTGCATCCCGAGAATCTTCTTGTCGCTGTCTACAACTACAGCAGTCTGTTTCGTGTCAACCTCATTGCCGGCCAGAGCGTTGCTGTCGACATCGGAGATGGGTTTGCGGACAATACAACGCACCATGTGCTTGCCTATGTCGAGGATGGGTTGCAGTATCTGGCCGTTGATGGAGTCTATCGGGGAGCGGGAAACACTCCAGTCACATTCACGGATCTGCAACCTGACTCCCGTGGAGAAGCGGTAACTCCAGAGATATTCAAGTCCGAGGGATGGCTGGACGAGGTTGCTCTGTGGGAAGGCGCAACCCTGTCCCTGGACGACTTCGGCGATCTGGCGCAGGCCCTGTACAACGGAGGAGACGGAGTTTTCTACGATGGCGCGGCTTGGGCATAGTATAGATATTCGTATACACATACAATCCGAAGACTGGACAGCGGGCGTAGTCTGCAAAGAGCTTGAGCGGCCGGGCTATTGCTGCACATTCGGCACAGATGTGCCGGAAACCGCGGAGTTCGTGATCGTTCCCAATGCTCCTGCAGGCGACAGCCAGGCCGACAGGCTTAGACCTTCCGAGATCGTGCGAGTGATACGGAATATGCTGGACGACGCTTCCCGGATTCACCGTACATCTGAAATGACAGTGGAACACAGGTAAGCTATGAAACCTATTCATCTGCTTGATGCGGGCGAGCGTTTGAGTTGTTTCCAGAAAGCCTTGGAAGCGCAGGGACTGGTCTGTACCAGAGGAATGGATATTCCCGTATCCTGCAAGTATGTGGTGGATCCGAAAGGGGATACTCCCGATGTGCGGCATCTGCTGGATGCGATAGGACACCTGCGCAGGAACGATCTGCAGGAGCATGACACTCCGCACTTCCATGTAACCCTGCGGACGCATTATAGCCCTGGCAGGGTTATTGTGCAGAGTTCGGGTTTAATGTCTCCGGCCGATCAGAAGATAGTCCAAGCCGCCGTCGGGGCAGTTTCAATGCCGCAGTCGGCCGCCGTATGCCTGCGCTGCGCAGTGGCCGTGACCTGCCACACGGCCTATATGCCGCTCCTTGCCGAGTGTCTCCAGGCTCTGGATGCCCAGACGTACCCGCCAGCCCAGCGGTTTCTGGCCCTGGACGGCTGCGAACTTTCACGCCAGCAGGAGTATGACTTACGGGCTAGAGGCTGGCAGATCCGTATTGGAAACTGGCACAGTCCCAATCCGGGACGCCAGTGGGCCCTGGAGACGACGGACTGCGATTGGATCATGCATGTCGATGCCGACGATCCGCACCGGCCGGACTATCTGGCCGGAGCAGTGGCCCTGACCGGCGATCCGCGCATTGGCATTGTGCATGCCAACCGCAGCCGTACCGACGGCACTGTCATCGAAACCCCGTCCGGGCACGATTACTGGCGCCTGCGTCTGCGCAACTACGTGGACACGTCCAGCCTCTGGCGCGTGACAGCCCTGCGCGAAGCCGGCGGCTGGGCCGCAACCCAGCGGTACGACGACTGGGACTGTGCGTTACGCGTCACCTCTATTGGCTGGCAGACCATACGCAACTCCGTCCCCAGCATCTGCCGGGTGCACGCCGACTGCAACAACCGCAACGCGCGCTACAAAGACTTCTATCACAAATGGCACCGCAGCTATGCCATTGTTGCCATGCTGGCCGGACGCCGTGGTTCCTGGGACGACTGGCGCCGCCTCGCACTCGCGACTGAATTTCCGCTGCGCTCACACTGGTATCTGCTCGACAATTCCCGTGATCCCGCCTTCGCTGCCGAAGTCCGGACTCTGGCAGCCGACCTCTCTGCTGCAGGGTATACTGCTACCGTACTTCGCGATGACCGGACTTTCGCAGGCAATGCCAAAGAGGACCGCCACCGGCATGTAGCCGCCCTCTACAATCGTGTCCTGCCGCTGGTCGCCGAAGACGTGACTTTGTTTTGGGAAGACGATGTTCTGCCCCTGCCGGAAGCCTCTGTGCGGATCCTGGTCGACCATTGGGACTGCTGGCTGACAGGTGGCATCTGTGCGCTGTACGAATCCCGCGACGTGCGTGGCCACGCCTGCGCCGCACGTGGCATGGATTATTGGCACGATATGCCCAGTCTGGCCGAAGTCCGTGGCAAATTCATTGCCGGCCTGGGCTATTTGCCCGGTGGCTTTGCTCTCTACAATACCGCTTTTGTGCGGCAGGCGCTCCCTTTCTGGCTCCAGTTTCCGGGCGGCAAGATGCAGGGATGGGACGCACAGCTGAGCCGCTGCATCCGTACCGCCGGCTGGCGCTTAGATCTTGACGGTTTGGTGGAGTGCGAGCATCGCACCCAGGGAACCCGATGACCCGATCATGGCCAGATATCCGTGGCTGGTGTGCAGACTGCGACCGGAACTACCTTCACGATATCATTGTTGCCAGCCAGGACCGCACCGTGGTCGAGATCGGCGTCTACGCGGGGCGGATGACCGTTGCCCTGGCTGCGGCTGTGCGCAGGACCGGCGGGGTGGTCCATTGTGTGGATCCGTGGCAGGAGATGCCCAATGGTGCCGAGGTTGCCAGGCTGTTCCTCGACACCCTTACCCGCTATAGTCTGCAGGACGTGGTCCGCATCCATGCGGAAACATCTGTGGAGTTTGCGGCCCGTTTGGCCGGAGCTGTGGACCTGGTGTGGATCGACGGCGGGCACCGCTACGCCAATGTGATGGCAGACCTATCTGCCTGGCAGCCTCGCAGTGCTACCACTTTCGGGCACGATTGGCACCTGCCGGATGTCCGCACGGCGGCGCAGGACTATGCTGAAGCCAACGGCTTAGAGACATTTCGGCTCGTCGGAACGGACAATATCTGGACGGTCGGCTCGACCGCGATACCTGCGAACATGGTATAGTGTTCAGCGACTATTTCTGGAAAAAAAAAGTAGTAAACGGCACATCTGTGCCACAGGAAAGGAACTGCAATGCGTTCGGTCGACGTTGTGGTCCCAGTATCCAGTGTTCTGGACAATGACAGGCGCAGAGCGCTGGAGTTCGTGATCGCCAGGGTGCAGGGACTGCAGCCCGCATCGGTGACAGTGTGCGAATGCTCTCCTGATGGCCTTCCGCACGCTCCGGTTCCAGCAGGCACGTCCAGGGCTGTGATTAAAAGCCCATGGAATAAGCCGGCAGCGGTCAACGAAGCAGTGTACCGGCACACGTCCGCTGAGTGGATATTCGTGCTGGATGGGGATGTGGTGCTGGACTTTCCGAAGGTGCGCGAGCAGTTCGAGCTGCTTCCGGAAGGTACCCGGTTCGTACGGCCGTGTCGAAGCATTGCCAGGCTCAGTCGCACAGCATCCCAGCAGATGATGGAAGGGCTGGTCGACTGGCCGGTGCTTCCGGAGAAGTGCAGGGAAGAGCTGCTGATAACCGGAGGGGCGTTCCTGATCAGGCGAGACCTGTTCATGGCTCTTCGCGGCTTCGATGAGCGGCTGGATATCTACATGGAAGACACAGACCTGAAGAGCAGACTGGTGTCCCTGAGTGTTGTCCCTTCGGTGCTGGACCTGCAGGGATACCATTTGTATCACACGCCTCTCCGCCGTTCCATGTCCAAGTATGCTGCCATAGCACATCCGCGCAGGATTATGACATTAGGCAAGGCCATAGCGGCCACGGTAAGCCGTATACCAATGCAGGACTCTCTGCCAGCGCCGGAGATTGCCAGGAAAGAACCTACGCCTGTCAGACACAAGCGTCCAACCGGTGCGAAGGCTCAGCAGATGTCCATAGATATCCTTGTCCCGGTTGACAGCGTTCCGGCCCGTAAGCGTAGTGCGCTGATGTGCACACTGGCGCACCTGGCGGGGTTCGAAGCGTCCCGCATTGGAGTATGCTGCGCGTCCGGTATTCAGGGGCTGCCTACGAATATCGAGATGCAGCGGTCAGATACCTTGGCAAAGGCTGTGCGGGAGTTCCTGGATTCGTCCACCGCCGAATGGATCCTGATCCACAATCCATTCCTGCTGGTTCCGATTCAGGCCGCCAGGCAATTTGCCGAGCAGGGGGCATCGAAGTTCGACGGCATACGCCTGGTGGACAAGATTCTGACACTCAATCCGGCAGCTGTGACCAGAGTGCTGTCCGGCAACAGATCAGTCAGGAAGATGGATGGAACCATGCGTGCGGCTTCCAGCTTCTCTGCGCTGCTGGTCCGGAGATCCTGTTTGCGGAAGATCGGATTGAAATCGGATATGTCTGCAGCCGACATAGTGGAAGTGCTCTCTGCAGCCTCGCGTTCCGGATCCAGACATGTTACGTCTGCCAAGCTTACAGCCATGTGCCTGGAAGGCTCGCAGGATGTGGTGACTGCGCCGGCTTCGCCCAAGCCGGTTCCTGCAGTAGCTAGACATGGCAAGGCTGCCAGACGCAAGGCTGTACTGGCTAAGCTGCATATGGAAGGAGCCGCTCCGCCGGTGTCCGATAAGCCGGCTGCGGCTGTGTCCGGACTGTGCCCTTCCGTGGCTGTTGCTGTGCAGTGTCATGCAGACTACCTTCCCCGCCTTCGTGCATGTCTGGAAGGAATAGATGCGCAGGTGTATGCTCCAAGGGAAAAGTTCGTGGTGCTGGATCGGTGCGAGGCTCCGGAATGGCTGTCGAAGGATTTTCCGCGTTGGACGCTGATCAAGCGAACCGATGGAAGCCCCAATCCCGGGCGCAACGCAGCGCTCGCGAGAGCCACGTCCGACTGGATCTGGTACATGGACGCGGACGATGTTCCGGATCCCGACTACCTGATGGGTGCTGTACATCTGACCAGAGACCACCGTGTAGGTATTGTGCATGCGGATCTGAAGTACTCGAACGGAGCACTGAAGCGCACACCTGCAGGGCTAGACTACTGGGGACTGCGTTTGTCCAACTACGTGTCCACCGAGGCTCTGTGGCGTGTATGCGCGTTGAAGGAAGCAGGTGGCTGGCAGAAGACCACCAAATGGGATGATTGGATCTGTGCTCTCAACGTTACAGCTCTTGGCTGGACTACCGCACGCAATCCAGTTCCAATCCGGGTCACAGTTCATCCGAACACTGACCATAGGAACGTTCCCGGTCTGCGAGAGTTTCCCCACAAGTGGCTGCGCTCGTACTGTGTGATTGCGCTGCTGGCGGGGAGGAGGGACATCTGGCCGGACTGGTCGAAGACTGTTCTCGGCATGAAGTATCCTGCCAGGACCAGTTTCCTGTTCATGGATAACTCCCGCAATCCCGAATTCGCCAAGCTGGTGAAGAAGCTGGTTCAGGATCTGACAGACGCCGGTCATTCGGCGACCTATCTGAGAGACGATATTGTTAGCGAGGAGCGGGACAGGTACAGCAGGGGAAGGGTCGTAGCTCACCTGTACAACCGGATATGCACGCAGGTGCAGTCGGATGTCACTGTGTTCTGGGAAGACGACAACCTGCCGGAGAGTCCCGAGGCGCTGAAGACATTGGTGGAGAACTGGGATATTGGAAGGGTTGGAGGTATCTGTGCTGTATACGAGTCCCGCAATGCTCCAGGCAGGGTGTGCGGAACGTTCAACAAAGAGTTCTGGGGAACGATGCCTCCACTGGATACGATGACGGGAAAGGTGACTGGTGGACTGGGATTCATGCCTGGAGGCTTTGCCTGCTACCACACTACGTTCGTCAAGCGGGCGCTTCCGTTCCATGTGGACTATCCGGAAGGCAAGGCGGACGGCTGGGACGGCAAGCTTTCGAGATCGGTACGCGCTGCGGGTATGGATCTCGTACTCGATGGAACCATAGGCTGCGAACATAGATTCAGAGGAACCAAATGACAGAGACTTCCGCAGATAGAGCTGTCCCTGCATCTTTCTGGGCCGGTTGGAACCGGACCGGTACAGCATTCAAAGATCACTGGGATGTAAAGGAAGTGATGGACGATCTGGATCGTCGTGTACCTCATGGAGGTATGTACAGATGGTTGAAACATGTTTGCCCTGACATCGGAAAAGGACATGTGCTATCTCTTGGAAGTGGACACGGGCATAAGGAGCTTTCTCTACTTAAGTACGGCCTTGCAGCGTTTGTCACCGCCTGCGATATATCGAAAGCCAGATGTCAGATGTTCGAGGAGAGAGCAGCGGAAGCTGGAATGCAGAAGAAGACACGGATAGTTTGCTGTGATGCTATGAAACTGCTGACCACTTCCACTCCTTATGACATGGTTCACTGGGACAACAGTCTGCATCATATGAGGAATACAGACGAAGTATTGGAATTATCATGGAAGCTTCTTAAGCCGGGAGGCGTGCTATACGTCAATGAGTATGTGGGTCCCAACCATATGCAGTGGTCGGACGCCGAATTGGAAATCGCTAATGGAATCAGGTCCGGCTTTCCAGAAGCGTGGTTCGGAAGTAAACCCGATAGGACCTGGTGCACTGGCAAACTGCTTGGTCGTCGGCCTCTTTCAAGCATCTCTGCCGATGAAGCTCCGGATAGTCGAACACTATTTGAACGTATGAACCAAATAGGGTTGGATTGCGTCAGACTAGGAGGAATAGGATACTTTGCTTCGATGTCTGGACTGTACAGATCTGTACGCATGCCCAACGATTCGGTAGCTTTGCAGAATATGCTGAAGCTTGATAGAGCATTCTCGGATTGTGGAATCTTCTGCTACGCTTGCGGAATTGCGGTAAAGCGTTAGGAGTTTTAATGACTGTCGCTGAACAAGCTCCGTTGTCGAAAATTGTCGAATCGGCAATTACTGCGCTGAAGCGTAAAGTTCCGTACCTCGTTATCCGACTGGGAGACGGAGAGGCGCTGGCATTGGAAAGTGTCGGACATCCGGCCGCTACCGATGTGTTTAACGTTCCTTGGAATAAACATACGGGCATGATTCCGTCCGATTCCGAGAAACAACAGTGGATAGGTATGGTACGAAAAAGTGTACAGGTTTCGGATTTTGTAGGCTTGCATGCATCGGACAGTCGACAGGAACAAAGCATTAAAGATAGCGGAAATAAGCTACGGCATCTTCTAAGTGATTGTAAGTTTACAGAATGTTCCGCTAACATCCATTTGGAGCTGTTGCGCGGTAAACATTTTGAAGCTCTTATAGATGCCTGCGAAGGAGTGCATCTCGTTACTGGGCACGATCTGGTCAAACCTTTTGTAAAGGTATTTGGATTAAAGCGTGCTTTGCCGGTACATTGGACAAAGATACCAAAGCAATGTTGGTATTTCAAGGATCGTACTTCCTGGCAAACCTGGAAGGATGTGATCATTCCAGGTATAGGCATGCTTCCCCTGTCGCCTGGATGGTTATTCCTGGTAGGCGGAGGCGTTCCTGGTAAAGCGATGTTTTCGGTGCTGAAGAGCAGAGGAGGAGTTGTTTTGGATATCGGGAGCGTGTGTGATTTCTGGGCAGGATATCTGACAAGGGGGAAAGGGAAAGGTCCCGGAGTAATCTGTTCTGCGCATGTATTGGACAAGGGATCGGTTGCCGCAAAAACTGCAGAACCCGACAGATAGCTCCGAGAACGGGAAAAGGCGTGCTAGACGTTTTGAGCGGCAGGAATCCAGGAGGTACAGTATATCTGTACAGCAGTGGTTTCACAAGCGTGCGTTGTGGACGTTATCTGGAAGTCCGAAGCAGGATCTGAGATTCCGACAAGGGTGTCTGCGAAACCCGGAAGCTGAGAATTCCGAATGCATCTCAAAGGGCGTGAAAAGAGATTGACCCCTGAACAGTGGGTCCAAGGCCTAATGGCTGTTCATCCAGAGTATGCCAGTATCCGGGTTGCAGTGGAAACCGGTGCATTCCGGGGAGATGGTCCAAGGTGGTTTGCGCAGTTCTTCCGTGAGTTCCATACTGTGGAAATCCATCCTGGATTTCATAAGCTGGCTCAGGAACGCTGTGTCGGATGTCCTGGACACGAGAGGATCACTTTCCATCTGGGAGACTCCGGCCTGGTTGTTCCGAAACTGGCTGTTCTGTTCAAAGAGCCTGTGCTGTGGCTGCTGGACGCGCACTACTGCGTGTGGTGCAGGTCGGAGGAGTGGAACGAGCCTCATCCTGTGAAGGGCAAGTTCCCGCTGTGGGAAGAGCTGGCAGCTATCGGTACCCGTCCTTATGCCGATCTGGTGCTTGTCGACGACTCTCCGATCTTCGGTACCGACAGAAGTGAGGACCGGGCTCCCGGAGACACATCCCCGCAGTGGGAGAGTGTGTCAGACGAGACTATCACCAAGGCACTGGGTGGCAGGGTGATCGATGCGCAGGAGTGGCAGAAAAGCCGTGCGTACTGGCGGAAGGCCGGCTGATGGAAATCCTGAATAAGACACATCTCGACCAGCTGATGCATCTGCATCCCGGGTACGAGAGCATCCAGGTGGCCGTGGAGACAGGCCTGTTCCGCGGTCAGACCGCCATGGTGTGCGCTCCCGAGTTCCGGGAGTACCACGGAATCGAGATCAATCCGGGACACATCGCGCTGTGCAGGCGAAGACTGGGGGAAGCCGGCGTGAACCAGGTGATCTACCACGAAGGCGACACACGGGACCTGCTTCCGAAAGTGCTGGCCAGGATCCGGGAACCTGCCCTGATCATGCTGGACGCACACTATTCCTTTGTGCGCAAGGGCAAGAAGTTCGCCGACGAAGCCGATATGCTGCATGGTCCTGCCGGAGCCGATTTCCCTTTGCTTGCCGAGTTGAGGGTGATATCGAAGCGTCCGTGGGCAGACATGGTGCTGATCGACGATACGGCGTTGTTCGGCAAGACTATGCCTGTGCTCCGGGCGCCGGACGCCACCGGGAAGAAGGGCGATACTCTTCCCCAGTGGGAGAACATGAGTCATGAACTTGTGGAACAGGTGCTGGTCAGGGTGATCGCCAGGCAGGACTGGCGAGGAAGTACTGTCTACTGGCGCAAATCAGTGGAGTAAGGGTATGAGTGGCAGTATCGTCCGTATAGACATGGACATGTCCGAACCCAGGGGAGCCAGGGTCGCCGGGAGAGTTTTCCTGGGATCCTACTCCAGGGTCATCGTGTCCGGAGGCACGTTCGCCGGAATAACCGCAGGTGTCACTGTCTCCGATGACGAGGGAAACGATGCCATCGCATTCCAGGCGCTCGAGCAGTATGGAGGCGGACGCACTCTTGCAGGCGATGTCCTGTTTTCCCGTAGTGGACTTGAGCATTTGCTCGGAGGCCTGGCGTCTGTGCAGATACTGGTCAACGTCTGCGATTCGGACGGCAACGTGTACTGCGGAGGCTACGTTACGCTGCACAACTCTTCCGGGAGTGCTTCCTGATGGTAAGCATTGCATTGACTAAAACCAAGTTGGCTGGAACAGCTACGGGGGACCTGGCACTATACGATAAAGTGACAGTTCAGTTCAGTGGGCGTGTGTTCGCCGATCACACTTACTACATAGTGGGGGCAGAAGCCAACAAGTCTCTGCTGACGGCGTGGATCGCAGCGACAAGAAGCCCATCGGAACTGTTCGTGTCTACGACAGTTCCGTTCGATACTGTGGCTCTGGAAACGTACCTCGCCACACAGTACAAACGGCATCTGTACGTGTGGCTGTACGACGACACAGACGACGAATTCCTCGGTTACGGAACAGTGTCTATCATGGCAGCGCCGACTCCTGCCGGATTCATAAGGTACGAGCAGGTCGATGCGCTTCCGATATCGCCGACAGCCGGAACACTGTATTACCTGACAGAAGACGACGATGTTGCCAAAGCATCCGAGGGATTGTATGCGCACGACGGTATCGGATGGACCTGCATTGCATATTTCGCGGCATATGATCTGGGCAACCTTACAGAGGCTGTGGGAACGCTGACGCTGATTCCGGGATTGAAGTATACGGCAGTGAAGACCGGAACCATCACCAGTATGGCCATTGTGCCTACCAGACCCGGTATAGTCAATATCCACACGACCGGTGCACAAACGGTCGCTATTCCAACTGTGACCGGGTTTACCGTACTCGGCTACGGAGGTACCGCCGCCGCAGCCTGGGCCGATGCTGGTGCAGCTTTTTCCGATTGGAGTGTCGAAGTGGTCAGCGCGACTCACGCGGTCATTCGCGCGACGGCGTTGGAGGCCTAGACATGGACAGCACTCGCAGCCGTGCGAATGTATCCGGATACCGGCTGGAAGTGCCATCCGCTTGGTTCATACTCACCGAGGATCAGCGCAAGTCTCTTCAGAATGGCATAGGTCCGGAACGTTGGGAACCGGATGCCCGCGAAGCGATCGACAGCGGAACCAAGCTCACACCGGCAGCCGATGTTCACGACGTCGACTACTGTGTCGGGCGCACAGCGGCAGACAGGAAGGCCGCTGACCGCAGATTCCGCAGGAACTGCTTCAGGATCATCTTCCAGGATGCCGGAGGATGGATAGGGCTTATAGTGATGGGAGGCCTGTTCAGGATGCTGCGCAGGATGCTGTTCGCACATCTGATGTACAGAGCGCTGCGTATTGGTGGTGGATCTGCATTCAGGGCCGCCACCAAGGTAGACCTGCAGGTACGCGGACTGGCGGCAAAACCGGACATCGGCACAGATGTGCCGGTCTGAGGTGAATAGCGGATGAGTGTAACTCTGGCAGTATCCGGATCGACTCTGACGGTCTCGGGGACATTGTTTCTCTGGGACACTATCGATTTTGTCACGTCCGGAACGGATCTTGGAGGCATTTCGGCCTGGTTACACATAGCCGACGGTGCCCGTCCTCTGTCCTACAGGAAGCAGAGGGTGGTGGTTCCAACAGAGCTGATGGTTGCAGACGGAGACGGATCCGCCTCTATTGATCTGAATACGGCGCTGCTGTTGAGCTTGTTCAGGAATAGCGAAGAAACTGCCAGTTTGTGGATAGGTATCTGGGACAATACATCTGAGAAGTGGATTGCCTCCGGTACTGCAGATATATCCTGGGCACCTCAGCCGCACGGTACAGTTCCGGTGGCTGTGGTGGAGTCATACGCACTGGCAGGAGAGGCGCAGGATCTGGTCGACGCGCACGATGCGGACGACGAAGCGCATGCAGCTCTATTTGCAGAGACCGTCACCCGCACCACCGCCGACGGCGATGCCCTGGCCGACGCCAACCGCTTTGAGGTTGGGCAGTACATCGGCGCGGTGTGGGTGTACTGCGTCAAGACCGGCACGCAGGTCAAGGCCTGGCTCAAGACCTACTTCGACACTTTGTACACGGCTGCCGCGCACGCCGGGGCCGCCGTCAGCACGAGCCACAGCGGCATCCAGGCGCCCACCGCAGAGAATGACTTTGCAGTCGGCAACGCCACGCCGTTTGGTTCGTGGGTCCGCAAGACGCTGGCGGAAGTCAAGACGATCCTGGGCCTGGGGAGCGCGGCCTACGCCGCGACTGGTGACTTCACGCCCGCTGCCCACGCTGGCGCGGCCGTGTCCAGTTCGCACTCAGGCATCGAAGCCCCAACCGCAGAGCACGATTTTCTGCTGGGCAACGCAACGCCCTTCGGCCTGTGGATACGTCACACCCTCGCAGAAGTCAAGACGGCCCTTGGACTGGGCAGCGCGGCCTACACCGCCAGCGGAGACTACGCCACGGCGGCGCAGGGCACGCTGGCCGCGAACGCCATCCCCAAGGGCACGTTCACGGCGGCGCAACAGGAGCTGCTGAGCACCGGCTCGGCGACCTACACGGTGCTGCTCCACAAGCGCGACGCCACGGCGGCGCCCGCGGTGACGGACGATAGCGGCGACGGCTACGCGGTGGGGTCCCGGTGGATCGACATCACTGCCGACAACGAGTATGTGTGCGTAGACGCGACGGTTGGCGCGGCGGTTTGGCACCAGACTGACGTTGCGGCCGGCGCGCCCGCTGCACATGCCGCGTCGCACACCAACGGCGGGGACAACATCGCCGTCGCGACTACCAGCGCAGTGGGGTTTGCTCCGCAGGCGACGGCCCCAGGCGCGGGGCTGCTGAACCTGCTCGGCATCGCCAACGGCGAGACGGCCCGCACCGACAAGGTCCTGTTCGACGCGACCAACCCGGCGAACAACGGCACGGCGGCACCTGGCACGGCCATGACCGCAGCCCGCCGGGACCACGTACACGCGACGGATACCGCGCTGGTGCCCAAGTCCACCGGCACGACTGCCGGGGACCGGCTCCGCTGGACCGCGAGCGCGACGGTAGAGCGCACCGCCTGCTTGGTGGCGCTGCCGTCTGCGGGAGCCGGGGCCTGGGCGCCAGCGCTCGTGGCCGGGGCACACCACACAGTCACCCGCACCGGGATCTGGACCGGGATCACGCCCTCTGGCCTGGAGATTGGCGAGGGCTGTTCTGGCATCATCGCAGGGGCCTATGCGACTACGACGACCGGCGTCACTGCGGACGCCACCGACGACCTGGCCGACATTGCCGCGGCGTCGGTGGGCTTCGTGCTGTGGCGCGAGGCGAGCGGGTATCGAATGGTCTGCTGGGAGAAGGCGTAATCCATGCAGCACTGGCAGGCACAACTCAGGGCCGCGCGGACGCGGGGCGGGGCGTGGACGCCAGCCAGCCCGACGGCCGATGGTGGGCTGCTGCCGTCAGCCTGGTATGACCCATCCGAGCTGGTGGGGTACAATGATGGCGACACAGTGCAGACCCTGCCCGATCTCTCGGGCAACGGCTACAACGCGTCGCAGGCCACAGCCGCCCTGCGGCCCTACTACAAGACCAGCATACAGAACGGGCTGGCTGCTCTGAACTCCCCCGGTACGCGGTCTCTGGTCGTGCCTGGCGACCCGTTTGGCGCGGCCGGAAACTGGTGCCGCGCCACCATCTTTGTCCTGGCCAAACAGCAGACTCTGCCAGACTGGCAATTGTGCGGCGTGTTCAGCTTGAACACGGCCACGAGTACGCGGTCATCGCTGCGCTACCTGGCAGCCAATGGGGCGTACTACGGCATTGGGACCTACGGCAGCGGGCCGCTTGGCGGGAAGAGCTACACTACGGGAGCGGCGATGGCGCCGATGGCGCTGTTCCGGCACGACATGCGCAATGCCGGGGGGGGCGCAGGCAGCATGGGGATATTCATCAATGGCAGCCTCGCCTACAGTGTCGCCCCAGACGCGTACACATGGGGGCTGGAAACGGCGATGAGTCTGGGCGGGATACCCCTGCTCGGAGTCTCGGTTGGAGCGCCGGGCGCGTCTGCCACCTATCCGCTATATGGATGGGTCGGGGAATGCCTGATGTACCAACATAGTGCCGGCGTGTCGGCTGCTGACATCGCGGAGATCGAGGGCTATCTGAACACCAAATGGGCGGTGTACTGACATGACCATCCTCACCCCATCCGGCCAACTCCGCACCATCACGCCCGGCCGCCGCTGGTCTGACGAGGCCTGGCACTGGACCGGCAACGAGGACGAGGCGACGCTAGCCCGGTTTGGCTACATCGTGCAGCCCGACCCGCCCGCGCCACCCCCGCCCACGCTGGCCGAACTGAAAACGCGCGCCATCACGGCGAACCGCATGGAGTGCGCGCGGCGCATCCTGGACCGCTGGCCGGACTGGGCGCAGATCAACTGTGCGCTGGGAGTCTACGCCGCGGCCCAGGCCGAGGAGTGCGCCGCCTGGATCCACGCATGCACGACGGCAGAGGACGCGGCGGCAGACCGGATCGACCTGGCGGCAGACGCGGCGGCGGTGGCCGCGGTCAACGTGGAGTGGCCCGCATGACGCACCGACACGACAAGAGCGAGTACCTGCCCCGCAAGGCAAAGCGCACGGCGGTGGCCGCGAACCCCGGCAGCGAGAACAGCGTGCCGCAGCTACGGGCACGCGTGGAGACGCTGGAGCAGGCTCTGGGCCTGCGACCCGTGGCGAAGTGACCGCGCGCGTGGTAGCGTAACACCGGGCATGGTGCCCGCAGGAGGTACGACGATGCGGACGGCAGCGGGGCGCACGACATCAGGTGAACACCATGAGTAAGAAGCATGAGCGTGAATTGCGAGACTGGGTGGTGGAGATGCGCAGGTCTCTGTTTATCATTGCTGCTCTCGGTCTGGCGTTGATGAGTTATCTACTGGTCCGCGCAGATACGTTGGCGGAAGGCGTGTCCGAGCGCAGGAGCGAGATGCGCGAGCCGCAGCAGAAAGTGAATCTGCTGGAACGGCAAATGTCGGCAGATCCATCGCGTACAGGCGGCGTAATGCCGTAGGAGGTGATATCGCAGTTGTCTTTGTTTGAATATGCTTGTAGAAATGATACGGTATTGACAACCAAAGGAAAGAACACAAGTGAAAAGTCTCCAGGTATGTATCGTTGCTTCTCTCTTGCTCGCTGGCTGCATTGTGTCACGCCCTCGTCCTGATCAGCCTTCTTTGATTCGTAGTTCTCCAGTGTCTTCAGATATCCTGAAGACTGCACTCAGCAGCGGTGCTGTGGAGATTCTGTCCAGAACCAATACGTTCTCTGGACAAAGTGGAATCGTGATAGATGAGACGGTGGCCACGAATCCGGACGGAACTCCGGTGGTGATCAAGGTCGGGGACTCTGTGATTCCCCTGTACAACCGCCGGTGCACCATTGTCAAGGACATGGAGTTTCCGGAGATTTCCGGCACACCTGTGCCACCAGCTCCGACACGGAAGGAAGTGTTCTCCAAACCTGCTTCTCTTCCCGTCAGAGCACCACTGGAGGACGCTGAACGTCCGTCGTGGATGGACACTCTTCTGGAATCGCCGAGGCTTCCAGTCCCGCAGGCTGCTGGTACTGCAGCTGAAACCGCTGTTTCCGAACCGGTCAGGCAGAAACCTAACTACGACCAGGCGGCACTGTCGGCCGTCAGGCGTCCTGATGGAACAGCGTTGATTTCCTACGAAGGGGGTGCGCTGGATGGCGTGGTTCAGGGAGGATTTCCAGTTAATGATGGAACAGATGGCATGATCTACATAGGAGTGGTAGACGGCAATCCTGTGCGTGTGCGAGTACCGAAGGCACTCAACTTCCGCTAAGGAGTACTGACGTGGGAACACGGGACATCGAAGGCATGACTGATGAAGAGATTGGCGCAGCCATTGTACACCTGACTAGGCAGCTTGCCGAGTTCGGCGATGTCCAGGTGCTTCTCACGTATGTGAACAACGAAGGTCGTACCATTACAATCATGGAAGGCAATGGAAACTGGAACGCACGTAAGGCCCTTGCTGACCTATTCGTGCGACGTGCGTCCACGCTTGATGACATCGAGATCGAGCACGAGTGCGGCTGCAACGATTCGGACAGTGGAGACGAGCCTGTGGAATATTGGCAGGCGTAGGAGGCGATATGGGCGGAAGATATCCGCAATGGTTCCGCGACCCGCGATCCCGCGAGCATCGTCAGAGGCGGACTGTACACTTTGTTGGACGGTGCCTGCTTGTAGGGGCACTTGTAGGGGTAGTGACGAGCATGGTAGGGCCAGCTGCCGCTTTACCGATCATAGTGGCAGGCATCGGCGTGTACATGCTGATGACTTGAGCCCCGGAGACGCTATCTTATAGATACGCCAACCTCTTCCGACGGAAAAGCCTCGGAAGGAACAAACAAGGAGAAGGTTAGAATGAAGAAGCTGCTTGTCGGAATCGGTCTTGTGTGTCTCGTGCTCGCAGGCTGCACTACACCTCGTGCGGCTTACCAGGCCGGTGTGAATGCGGCCCTGCAAAACCCCAACAGCGACAATGTCACAGAGGATGTGCTGGTCACTGCGATCAAGACCGGCGCCACCAGCGTTCCGGAGCAGTTCAGTCAGATTCAGGACACCGGACTGGTTCACTATCAGAACTGCCGCAATTGGGCTCGTAATCCCGACGGCAGTCTGGCCACCATCAAGGTCAAGGACCAGGAAGTTCCGCTGGCTGAGGACTATGAGACCATGACCAAATGGGCCAGCATGCAGACGCTGGGAGGCGGGTTCAAGAAGCTGACGCTGAAGATCGGTAATCTGCTGGGCTTCGATCCTGCGGTTCCTGGTACCATGCTTGGCGTACGTGACAACCGCGAAGGGTTCTCGTTCTCTGTCGACGAAGCTACAGGCGGGGTGTCCAGGGATGCTGGTACCATCGTGGCCAAGTACGCTGGTCAGGCTTCCGTTATCGAGAAGATCAATATTGGACTCGGCACTTCGCTCGAGAAGCACTGGGCTGGCTCGGCCAACCTGATCAAAGTGCGTTCTGACGGTATCGTGGCGATCACCGGCGCCGTGGGCGGTGTGGTTAAGGATGTTGTAGGTGAGCTGTCCAAGTTCACCGTGTACGGCGCGGTGGCATCCGGTGCGCAGTCTTTGGTGTCTGTGGTCAAGGAGACCCAGGCAGACGGCACTGTCAAAGATACGACCGTAGTCACAGATCAGTCCATGGCGAAGTAAGTAGGCAGACAGATCAGGCCCGCATGTCCATTCCGGATATGCGGGCCTTTCTGTAAACGGAAAGGAACAGGAATGGGACGGATCATCGAATGGATCAAAGCTCACAGGCAGGAACTGGAAAGCGAACGAAGCTTGTGTGGGATGTCAAACAGGGTCGCTAAAGTGGGCGGGTTCTGCGAACGAGCAGCTCGTCGAGGCATCAAACGGATGGGACTGGTTCCAAAGGGAACAGGCCAACAGCATACGGCAGTTTCGGTGCCGTCTGCAGTTCCTGAGAAGCTGTCTCCTGAGCAGTGTACCAGGGAATGTGTTCGCAAGGCCGTGACCTCTCTCACGGACGACGAGATTTTGAGTCAGGCAGAGTTCATAGGAACCAGAATGGTGCAGGGATATTCCTCCGCCTATCTTCGAAAGGTGATCGCGGATCCCGAATTCAGAGTCTTCCAGGTACGTAAGGGTAAGCAACTGTACTGGTGTACTCCGGCCACCAAGGAGTGGGCGTTGTCTACGGTGTCGGGCGTCAGGGATATCTAAGGAGAAGTCATGAACAGATCTCAATTCGCATCCGATTCGGACAGGACGGGTTCGTCCATCGCAGATCGCAACTACATCGCCAAGCTGGAAGCCGAGAACCGGGAGCTTCGCGGACAGCAGGGCACAGATCAGATGCTGTTCCGCGAAGTGAAGGATGCCATTCAGGCATTCGAGCCTCAGACTCCGATCAGGTATGGCAAACCCAATCTGAAGCACGATCCGCTGCATGCAGTGCTGGTGGTCACGGACGCGCACGCCGAAGAGGTTGTGCGTCTGGAAGAGATGGAAGGGCTTGCGCAGTACGACTGGAACACATTCGTCAAGCGCATGGATGTAACTGCGAAGAAGACGGTCGAGCTGACGAATATTATGCGGCAGGCGTCTCGCGTTCCTGCTCTGGACATTTGGAGCCTGGGTGACTGGTTCTGCGGCAAGATCCATCCGCAGGAGGAGTCCTACGGAGTATCTATGCCGATGCCGGTAGCAGTACCCAAGGTCGGTATGCAGTTCGCCATGCAGATTACTTCTCTGGCATCCCATTTCGAGAAGGTGCGTGTGTGGGGTCTGTGCGGCAACCACGGCAGGGAAGGCAAGAAGCCGGTCACCAAGATGACGGCAGACCGCAACTGGGACATGTCTGTGTACCTGATTGCCCAGGGGTACACTGCCAATCTCGAGAACGTGGAGTGGCATATCCCGCAGTCGATCATGACCATTGCCGATGTGGAAGGCTGGAACTGCCTTCTGACGCACAGTGGCGAGGTCAACATGAACAACCGTGTTCCGTACTATCCTATCGAGTCCACGTTCGACCAGGAGCATAAGGCCAGGTCTGGAACCGAGAAGGACTTCGTGTACGCATTCACGGGGCATTGGCATCATCATGCAATGCTGTCCAGCAGCATTGTGATGTGCCCGTCGATGATCGGCAACAACCAGTTCAGCAGGTTCCGGCTGCACAGGAACAGCAGTCCCGAACAGCTTCTGTGCTTCTTCACCCATAAGCATGGGTTGACGAACCAATGGCCGATTAAACTCGGCGATGGCGTCTGAACGGATTGATTCCAGGAAGGCCCGGGATGAAATTCGTGGTCGATCTCGACTCTACATTGCTGGAAATGCCTGTGCTCGAAAGGGCATGCAGCGATCTGGGGCGTCCTGGACAGCATACGATGCTGGACGCCCGCGATTGGTGTTTTACCACTATCCAGCAGGATGTGCGTGCTCGTGTGTATGAGCTGTTCTCGGATCCTGAGTTCATGTGTACCCTGCCTGTGCGTTCAGGAGCTCAGGCATTTGTGGCACAGCTGTGCCGGAAAGGACACGATGTCTGGATCGCCACCTGCAGGGACAAAGCTATTCATGAAAGGACTGCGAAACAGATCGCTGAACTGTTTCCTGACGTTGCTGCTGTCCTGCTCGAGGCTTCGTCTTCCAAGATGCAGATCTACCTCAAGATCGGTCCTGATGTGGTTGTCGACGACAGCCCTGCGAATGTGGCTGCAGCGGTCATGGCAGGGGTTCCTTGCGTGCTCATGTATTCGAGCGCTGACACGCCATACAACTGGAGGTTCTGGGGAGGCTTTGGCATCGATATGGAAGGTTTGCTGGAACTGGCTGAGAACGATAGCTGGAAAGATATCCGACATGCATGATTCCGGAAAGCGCGAACAATTCGATACAGGAGCTGTGCGGGATACTGCAGACAGCAAATCCAGGCCGGACCTGTCCAGTCCATTCGCCGCAGAGCGGTTGGGGAACTGGCTGCGGGATGGAGCATGCAAGTACGCTGCATGGAACTGGGCCAAGGGAATGCCGATCTCCAGGTGTATTGCCAGTCTGGAACGTCATCTGATGCAATACAGGCAGGGAGACGCGAGTGAAGATCACATGGCGGCGATCATGTGCAATGCCATGTTTGTCTTGCACTATGAGGAGATGATCAAGCGCAGCTGGCTTCCGAAGGAATTGGCGGACATGCCGGACTGGAAGCAGTTCGGACAGAAAGAGCTACCAGTTGACGAAGACAGGGCAGATGGTCCAGAATGTAGCTGTACGGCGACGTGCGAAAGGAAACGCAATGCTGGCGTCTGAGTTTGTACGTATCGTAGATCAAGCGCACAAGCAGGCTGCAAGCAGCAAGCTGAAGTTCCCATAGGAACTTACTTGTTGCTGCCGTCCCCGGGCCTTGCTCCTACATAAGGGCAAGGCCCGGGGTTATAGTATCCATAGCTTTTAGCTGGCTACGAAAGGGACAGATAATGGCCGTCAGCGACAAGGTTCTGTCGAAGTCGATGAGCATCGCCTTGCAGTCCAGCAGGAAAGCGCGGGATTCGGCCGATAAGGCACTGCACGACCTGCATCGTGATTCGCCAGGAACGAAGGTGTGTGCGGCCCATACGGCTATGAACGATATGATGGAGGCCCAGCTTTCGTATATCAAATCCATAGGTACAGGGGTGGAAGTACTTATGGAAAGTGCCATAGTGGTGTTGGATGATCGGGCAGTTAGACGTGGATTCATGACGACGCTCACGGTAGCCAACGTTGTAATCCTACTGATCAGTGTGCTGGTGCAGATCATAAGTCTCGGGACTTGACGAAATGTCTACAACTCTCGGAAAGACTTTGGAGTATGGAAGCCCTTCCATTCTGCAGCTGTGGCTGTCGGAATCGGACAACTTATCGGATCCTGCTGTGTTCCTGGTTCGTGCCGGTTTCGGGTCTCCTGCTTTCGCCAGAGTATGTACGGAAGCCGATCTGCACAACTATCCCGATTCGGATCTGACAGCTCCAGGCTGGTATCGGGCATCAGGGCTTGAATTGGAACTGGATTCGTCCGAGACTATGGGAAAGTGGTTGACGTCCATCCAAAGTGCACTGGAAGCTCTGGATACTGCATCTGATGTGTCCGCATCGGTGTCTGTACCGGACTCGGTGTCTATTCCTCTGCGCATGTACAGAACAGGCTCCCAGATAGGTACGCTGAATGTGGATAGGGAGGACCAGCAGGACAGTCTTAGGTTGACGCTGACAGTCACATTGACCGATCCCGATGTGCAGGCTGTTGTTCCCACCGATGTGTTTCGTGTATCTTCCGGAGAGTTCAGGGAGCTGCTTGGAATACGCACTGTGGCGGAACTGGACGACGTGTCCACCAGTGTGCAGGATTTCGAGACATCGGTTACAGTATGGTTGTCCAAGGAGTCTCCGGAACTGGAGAGCCAGCTCCTGGAGGCAATATCCGCGGACATTGAGAACCTGTGTTCGTTCGCGGTAGTGTCGGAGTAGTATCGTGGATGTGTCTGTAGTCAGGTATCTGCACAGCAAGGGCATCGCCGAAGCCGGCGATATCCCTGTTATCCGGCTGAGGTCCACAAATGCTGCCAAAGCTAAAGAACTCACAGAGTCCGGACTTGCTGCCGCGGGCAGAGGAAACTCCGGAAAAGCAGTCGAATCTCCCGAACCTGTCTGATGCATACTCGGCCTGGAAGGCTACAGGACAGCAGAAGGACTTCGACACGGTCATGCGCACGCTGGAGCCAAGTATTCAGCGGGGCTTGAATGCGTACGGCGGTGGCAGGCAGGAATTACGGACGAAGGCCAGGATACTGGCTTCGGAGGCTGTCAGACAGTTCGATCCGAACAAAGACGGGAAGAAAGCGCAGCTAAGTACCTATGTGCATTCCCACCTTCAGCGTCTGCAGCGCGTGGCTGCGGACAGGGCAGCTGCAGTGAGATTGCCGGAACGCTCGCGTATGGATGCTATCTTACTGCGAGACACGGTACGCGAGTTCGAGGACACGGAAGGATTCGAACCGGACATCGGGACGCTGTCCGAACAGACTGGACTGAGCAAGAGCAGGATCAATCTGGCCTCGGCCGCGTTCAAGGAAATCTCCGAAGCCGGACTGGAGACCGAAAAGGGCGACACGCTCCTCCAGGGAGCACCTGACGAAAGCAACGATCCATGGCGGGACTATGTATACCACGACCTGGATCCAAAGAGCCGAAAGATATTCGAATGGACTACAGGATATGGCGGAAGCAAGCTTCTGCAGAAACAGGAAATAGCCAGGCGGCTGAAGCTGACACCCGCCGCAGTGAGTTCGAGGATCCAGACGATCATCGACAAACTGCAGGCCCGCCCCTCCGGATCGGTATGATCGGCGGCACAGGTGTGCCGGACGACTGCCAAGTCGACTCTGCCGGATCTCGCGTTCAGCTTCGACGCCTGCTATTCAAGGAAGTCTCCGTACAGGCTTTCCATCCGGACAGCCTGAACCGTGTTCAGGCCAGGGTACGTATTGTTCCGGCACATGGAACTGGTACGGTGATCGAGCTGCTGGTAGTGTCTGCCGAACACGGCAGCCGACGCATGTATGCCCTTCCAGACACAGTGGTCCGGACCGGTGCGGGTTCGGTGAAAGCTTCGGCTCTGCTTCCGGGTCACGTGATCCTGCCTTCCGGCGACACTGTCCAGTCCACCCGGCTGTTGTTCGTGCAGGCTGACTTCTGCAGTCTTACCAGTGTATCCCCGGTATATGTACCGGTGTCAGGAATGCATGTGCTCACAGGAATCGACAGGAATCAGAAAGGAAACGTCCGATGACAGACCAGACTGTGGAAACGCCGGTTGTAGCACCAGTGTCGGCTGTTGTACCAGATGTTCCGGCAGTTCCGGTGCCCATCCAGGAACAGGTACCGACTGAGCAGCCCAAACCTGCAGAGGAAAAGCCGAAAACTACGCTCTACAAGGTTCCCAATGTCTTCAAGAGCAAGCTGGCACACATAGACAATGTCTGTGCCAAGGAAGGGTTCGTAACCCTGCAGACCAAGGATGGTAAGATCCACCGCAAAACCGCCGAAGAGGTCAGGAATTTTGCCAGGGACTGTGCACAAATGCTGCAAAGCATGTACTCTGCGGAATCTCGTGGAGTTGTTGTCCCTGCACACGTGAAGTCACAGACCCAGGAGCTGATAACCAAGCTCAGCACCGCCTGGCGCACAGCCAAGCATCAGCAGGAATCAGCGCTGAAGATGGACCATGTTCCGAGGGCTATGCAGCGCATTACCGACAACCTGGCCTGGCAGAAGGGCGACCTGACCAAGGAGCGTGGAGCGTATACGGCGGATGGCTTGCCCGAGGAAGTGAATATCAAGTACTTCCTTCAGAGGTTTCCGATGCTGACCGAAGGCGAGATCGCAACTATCCTGCGAGCCACCGACGTTCCCTACAACCTGCGTATCCAGATCCTGGCAGGAATGAATGGAAAGCGCATGATGGAAGCCAACAAGTTGGATGCCAAAGATGTGATGCGTATAGCCGGAAGGGTAGAGATTCCCACAGGAGTAGGTTTGAATCCGTCCGCAGTTCTACGTCCGGATAAGCCGATCAGGATTGTTCGGTCTTGACGCCTGACAGCTTCTCGAACATTTTCGTGTTGCCGCCGTACTGAGCCAGTTGAGATAGCTGCTGGCGGTAGAGTTTTACCAGTACATTCACAGACGAACGTATTTCTGCCAGTGTGGCTTGCTGGTCCTGCTCGAAAGCCATGGCCAGAGTTTCGTCCTGGGAAGCTTGTGCAGGATATCTGCTCGGAGGGAAGTCTGCGAACGCCAGGTGTTCTGGGGCCCTGTACAGCCCTTCGGACATCAAGGCCGTTCCACAGTACCGGCGCACCTGGGGAGAGAAGTACGACGCGCTGTACTCTCCGCCAAGAAGCAGCTGTACTTCTACACATGTCCATGTCAGCTCCAGCGGAGACGGAGCTGCGCGCATCTGTTCCGGCGAACTGTCCGGATCCAATACCGATGCGCAGACGATGTGGAACACTTCCGGACTGGTGAAGAAACGGTCGGATGCCAGTACGGAAGCCAGCGCTTGCAGTCGCTGCATGACGTCTTCGTGAATGGTTGCCCCGGTGCGCTCTTTTATAGCTTCCTCAAGGAACACAGGGTCCCACTCGAGACAGTCTTCGTCGAACAACTGGATAGCCAGCACCAGCGCAGGTGTTCCCAGCGTCATGGGATCGGCGAAGATCCCTCCAGCTTTCTTTAGCTCTTCCTGGATCATTGCTTGGTAGGTTCCAGTTTAGGTGGTTCGCCAGGCTGTGGCAGCTTCGGTGCCGGAGCGGGTTCCGCAGGTTCTGTGCGCAAGGGCGCCACCTCTACCTTTTTTCCAGGCGGCGTATCTATTGCACTTCTGTCTATTTCGCCGCCTCCAAGGATACTCTGCAGAATTCCAGCAACTCCACTGCCTTCGTCAATAGCCTTGGCTGCCCCCCTGAATCCGGAGTCCGGAGCTTGTCCTACGCTGTAATACACATCTTTTCCACGACGTTCTGCTTCCTTCAGGAAGTTCATGCGCCTGGAGTAGTTGGACGATGTGCTGATCATTCCGTACAAGGCGTCTGGATCGGCGTTCACCTGCCTGGCTACATCATCAGTGTGCTTCAGAATCTGTGCCAGTTCCTGCGGTCGAGCTCCGAGGCTGTTGGCATATGCCTGCACCTGTTCCCTGCCAAAGCCTCCGTAGCGTTGCAGGATGGCGTTGCCGTGCCGTGCGATCCATGGACTGATGCTTCGGAGCTGGTTCCACATGCGCGCCGCTCCTATGGTGGTCAACGCCGGCAGTGCCAGTCCGCTGGATACGAAGGCCTGAGCGGAAGGATGGCTCATCATGGCTTCCACGTCTTGCGGCTTCAGCCTGTACTCTGGATCAAGCAGCTTGTTGGCCTCGGACAGGAAACCATACCTGTACCTGGAACCTTGGCGCAGGACATCCTGCATCATGTTCCAGGCTGCTGATCTTCCATACTGGTGTTCCAGTGCTGCGGCGGCTGCGCCGGCGTGCTTCATGGCTTCGCTGTTGACAGCGTCCGCTGTCAGTTTCATCGTCCATTTGTTCCACTGGTCAGGGTTTCCGGCCATTCCCAGCTTGTCGAAGCTAAGTTTCTGGCTTGCCATAGCCATCAGCACGCTTGGATCCGTACGTCCTGTGATCCTGCTCAGGTTGCCGAGTAACGCTACCATCTGGGTAGGGTCAGTCACACCAGCCAGTCTTGCGGCCTGATAGTACGTGCCCATGGCTTTTCCTATTCCGGGCTTGCCGAGTGCAGCCACAAACCGGTCGCCGAACACGGTCTTCATCAGTCCGACAGCTTTCACAGGATCTGTCTGTCCGGTCAACTGCGTCAGTATTCTTACATTGCTGGCCTTGGACCGTATGTCCTGATCCACCATCATGGAGCCGTATTCGGTTAACTTGCCCGCCATGTCGAACACACCGGGCATGCGCATAAGGTTGCGGAAGGCACCGCGTTCGTACAGCTCCAGCATGGTTTGCATGTGCTTGCTGGATATTGCTCCCTGGAAAGGGCTGTCGGCCGACAGTCCGGACGCGGCCTTATACATTCTTGAAACCAGATTCACTACAGCCGTCTTGCGCCGGTCGTCTCCAGGACTGTAGGACGCGGTGTTGATTCCTTCGCGCTGCAGGAAGCCGTTGACTACCTTGTCCAGTCCCCAGTCCTGGAACATCTTGGCCAGGGTTAACGCGCCCCTCTCTATAGACCAGCCGGAGGCTGCCTGTTCGGCGCGTTCGGGAGAGAAGCCACGGACGTTGATGTACCAGTTAACCAGCAGATCGTGCTTCTGGTCTTCACGCTCCTGCTTTAGCGGCTCGAACAGTCCAGCATAGAATCCGCGGTCTTGTAGATCGATCCAGTTCTGCCCCGGAATGTTCGAGCCGGCGCCGATCTTGGTCTTGTTCCCCAGGGCGTCGACAGTGTACTGCTGTCCCCAGATGGACTTGGCGATGTTCAGGAATGGAGACAGTTGGGCCAGCGCATCTGACGCCTGCTGCTGCCAGTCGTCGAACTGGCCAAGACCGGAGAAGGCCGATCCGACCTGCTGCTGTACGCTGAGCCGGTCTACGTCGGACGACGTCTGTGCAGAAGTGGGTCCGCCATTGGCCATGTCATGCCCCGATATGGTTGCGGAGCGGCAGGATTTCCCTGGGGGTGAGCTTACCCAGCGCAGTCACGATGTCTTCCGGACGGTGGGCTTCAACCTGGTACAGGTTGTGCATCATATCGCTGAGGGTCATTGCGTTTTCGGCGATGGCGCTCTTGCGTGCCATGATACCCCCGGGCAGCTTCACCATATCCGCCTGTTCGGCCATCTCGGCCTCGATGTCCGCAGTGGTGATGCGCCGCAGGCCTTCTGCCACAGCGGCGTGGCGGATATCGTACCGGTGAGAGATACTTTCGAGAGAATCCACCATGGCATTCACGTCATTTGGCTGCATGAGCGAGCCTTCCGGCATTTTGCGCAGGCAGTCTCGTACGTTTCTGGTGGTCTTGGCGGCCTCTGCGTAGTGAGGAATGTACGGGATGACGCCGTCCAGCACGGACAGGGCGTCTTCCCTGGTACAGGTGGCCGCGCCTGCGTGCTGCAGCAGCGTACGGATCTGGGCTTCCGGAACTACCGTGTCGACGGAGCTCGCGGCCTTGAGCACACACGTGGCAGTGCTACGCCGCTCGCTCTCTGGCATATCCGAAGCGCATTCCAGGAACTGAGCCACTACCGTTTTGCCGGAAATGGCGTCAGTCACCGGCACAGATGTGCCATGGAACTCTATGATGTTGTCTGTTTCGGCTTTCTTGGGAACCCTTAGTGTGACCTGCTTGGACAGCATTTCGACCTCTTCGTCGTCAAGCCCCCACAGAGAGGCAGCCTTGGCAAGGGTTTCCCGAATCATTTCTCTGGCCGCGAAGGACTCCGGTGAAAGCACAGCCTTTTTCTCCACCAGGGGCTGGCGATTAAAATACGCAATGCTGTTCCAGGTCTCTGCGCGCGAGCAGATGGGAAACATGCGGTTGCGCATGTCAGCGAACTCTGCAGAAGAAAGATGAGCGATCTCGTCATCTGTCATAGCGCGATGCTGCACCACGAACGGCGGCAGATCCGGACGATCCGCCATGATCTGCTGCAGGACAGTCTTGCTCTTGTCGTGATAGATGTCGACAAACGGATTCATTGTGCGCTCCGTGATGCTTGCTCGCCCTAATATAGCCCGATTGCCTGTGCGACGTATGTGCGCGGTTCCGGTCTGCAGGTATTAGGCTGTGTACGGCCCTGAATCTTCGTACGTTTCTCGTTCCGGCAGTACCCATTGTCCGTCCATCTGTTCCAGCTCTTCCTGGGTATGGCTTAATCGGGATCCGTTGGATGTATCCGGAACAGACGGATACGATCCTACTCTGTACCAGCAGGCAGTTGCCAGGAAATTGGTAGCGTGGGCGAAGTCGTCGCTATGCCCGGGATCCCGCTTAACCGTAAGGATGTCTCCTCCTCTTACAGAAGGACGGCGTTCCGCGAACACTGCCAGGAAATCGTCTACTGGCCTAGCGTAGCTATCCTGCATACGCTGCATGTCGTAGTCCGGAAACCGGATCTTTCCTCCACGGATGGCTGTGAACATGGCAAACAGGCTTCTGGTATGATCCAGGTGCAGACTGGCTCTCGAACCTTTCTCTGCCACGTTCGCGTACACTACTTCCCTGTTGGGGCTGTAGCCGTAGGTGAATGGCCAGACTATGTGCGGGTCCAGATCCTGTCCGAATCCCAGAGTCTCGAAAAGCCAGCCTGCTCCGGTATAGTCGTGTGCGAAGATGGCCGGATTGTAGATGGAGATCAGTTTAAGGACCTCTGCCGCCTGCGCCGCAGGATTCATGGACTGCGGAAGAGACAGCATATGGTGAACGTGCAGGTCGGAGGTTCCGGATTTAATGCCCCCGAACACCAGTTTGGTCCAGGAATGTGTGTCTCCTCCTCCGCCCCAGTCTATGCCTATGCCGCATATGGAAAGCTCCCTGCGTTTCTTCCTGGCCTCTTCCAGCGTGTTCGGTCCAAGGTCGCATACTGCCTGCAGGGTGGGTTTGTCTATCATCCGGTCGGCGCTGTCGAACGACACGCCGAGCACCTCATTGTACAACTGGTACTTCGGGAATTGAGGATCGGCCATCAGTTTACGAAGTTTGCGCCACTGTAGCGGGATGCACGCGTGCAGCGGATGCAGTACCTGGCTGATGTGCCTGCCTCGGAACTCCTCTTCCCGCTCCCGGTAGCGAGGCACGAAGATCTGTTTCATAATATCCAGGGGCTTGCCGCATTTCACGCATATTGGACATAATGGACCGATCATGTTCAGCAGATCGTGGTCGACGGCGCCTATGTTCCATTTTCCGCAGCCGCAGCGAATCACCTGTTCTCCCTGCGAACTCTTTTGCCACAGAACTTCGGCCAGGTTTCCAGTAGACAGCGGAGTTCCTGTATAGCGTTTCCATCCGGTGTACGGACGAGCGGCCTGCGTCTGTTCGATGATGGGCAGGATGTCTTCGCGGACTCCCTGGATCTCGTCTACCCACAACCGGTCGATACCTGTAATGCCTCGTATGCGTAATACGTCCAGGAGGGCGTAGCTGTAGGTGTCGGTACTTTGGTTGCAATACGTCCGTCTCAATACTGTTTGTTTAGAAGCGAGGGTTACGATTTCGTCCCTAAACATGCTATTGGCCAGCATTGGAGCGGTGATTTCCTTACTGATGCGTGCCGCCTGGCTGAATAGTGGAGTTACTATCAGGCTCCTGGTACCGGACCTGGACAACCTTTCTACGATATCGGCTGCTACTCCCTGGAAGGTCTTTCCAACTTGGCGGGCCGTGAGCCAGATTTCGGACAGAACAGGCAGGGAATCGAACATCTCGTGGAACATGGGGAACCGGGCCACCGACATGGGGTGCCCTTCCATGTTCAGCATAAAGGTATAGTCCGCAAGGTTGCGGACACCGGCTCTTGCTCGCTGTACCAGGGCATCCAGACATTTCTGGAACAGGTTGATCAGATCGGCGTCCGATACCTTTTCCGGCTTCGGAGTCTGCTTAAAAACTGGTGTGTTTTGCGGCATAATCCATTGGAAGGCGAAGCTTACTCCGTATGGAGGCTTCGCCGTGTCATCTGTTTTACGATTTCGTGAATGTTTCCAGCATCCTGAAAGGAAGAGCACTTAGGCTTTACTGTAGTTCGGTATGCAGTACATGTGGGAAAGTCGCCGAAGAATGCGCCATATAGTTCTTCGGATGATGCGGCACGACGTGCTTTCCCATATTGTGTCAGCCGTACGGCGTACGGAGCAAACAAACCCTGACACAGTTCAAATGCCCCAGCCAGAAGAATCTGTATTGAACAAAGAAAGGGCGAAAACGGAAGACAGCGCCAATGGCGAGATCGAGAAGGCTAGAAATTTCGGACTGGAAGAATCTGCCGACAGTGCATTCAGAGCCTGACAACGAGCATGGTATGTGGTGTGCAGATGAACCTGTGTACTCACAATGGGATTCAGATAGACAGCAGTATGTAGGCGTGCTGCACAATAACCAGATTGTTGTTCGTGAGTTTGGTGACTTTATATGGAAATATTTCTACACAGGAAACATACCAAATGGGCATAGAGATTCTGATCAACGGTCCGGGACTTCCGCTTCTGGACCTGTCGAGCGGGAAGATGTACCAGATGCCTCCGTTTTCAGGGCGTGACGCAGCATTGGTGCAGACTTTCGAAGCGTGTGTACTGGTAGAACCTTTCACCAGTCTCGCGCCTGATGAACATTTCGAGACAATGGCTGCCTGGCTTGGCGACAGCGCGCTGCATATATTGGTAAGACCGGGATCGTTTGCGGACTTTCCAGCACACTGGTGCGTAGCTCCTCTTCCAGTCCTGGCGTCTATTGCGGACGTGTCCTCTGTGAAACGCATGTTGTCCAGCGAAATGCTGTGGACCCGATGTGTGTGGGTAAACAGGGGACAAGCCCGGGCGGCAGCGGAATTGCTTAATGTGTTCCCCAATGCTGTATTGCTGCAGTCCGATGGTTGGACATTGGAAGGGGCTGTTCCAAGATTTGCACCCGGAATGCCAATGTTCTGGACAACCCGCGACGGAGGACCTCTGGTTCCATGTGAAACAGTTGTTCCGTTTCCGGATCCTGTCAGGACTGTATCCATCCTGGACAAGGATACCCTGGTGCCTTTGGTGCAGACCGCCGATCCCGGATCGTTTCGCGTACAGGGAGTATGCGGTCGGGTTCCAGAAGCGCACGACGTTCTGCGGGACACGGTACTTAAATCCACGGCCGATCCGGCGTTCGCGGAGGCAGCGGCACGCTCCATGATCGAGCACAACTTGGAATATGTCAGGAATCTGCCGTGAGTCGACAGTACATGAACGACAGATGGTGTGTGCGGTGCGGAAGAACAGATCCAACTCCATATCTCAGAAAGTACGCGAGGCTGTTGCTTGGTAAAGCTGGTAACCGTGTGCTTGATCTGGGCTGGGGCAACGGAAGAAATGCTCGGTACCTGCAGCACCTCGGAGCAACTGTCGTTGCCGTTGATGCCTGTCCTGATGTCACAGATGTTCGTGCATGTATGCTGGGGCACGATTTACTGCCGTGCCCTGTAACATGGGCTACAGCTATCCTTGCCAACTATGTCCTGATGTTCCTAGACAGCGATGAACTGGCACAGGTGTGCCGGGAGATCAAACATGTTGCAGTTCCAGGCTGTAGGCCGATGGTCGAATTGTATCCGGCCAAAGACTCACACTACCCGACTGACGAGCATCTGAAATTGCTGGAGGACAGGATCATTGCCGAGCTAGGCAGGGACTTTGTCCGCCGGTCTAAGCACAGGTTTATTCTACAGATATGTTGAAACAGCTATACGCAAGGGGATTGTCTGGCTTACCGGACGTCTCGTTCGATTTTGTACCCGGCCTGAACGTGATCACTGGACCTATCGGTTCAGGAAAGACCATGCGCACAAGGGACATTCTGTTCCTGCTGCTGGCCGGACGCATGCCTTCCAAGCGTACCAATGACTGTCTCGGGAAGAAGTCCCAGATGGGCGTGACGCTGGACAACGATTTGCAGACCATGTCAATTCTCCGTTCAGGAGCCTCGGTACGGCTTCTGGAGGATCAGACCGTATCCGGGTCCGGTCCGATCAAGGAACGTGTGGCAATGATGACCGGTATTCCGGCCACAGATCTGGCGGAGCTGTGCTACTGCAGCGGAATGAAGCTGCAGGCCAACATGCAGCTGTCCAGCTCGTTCCTGTCCACCATGCGCGCCGCTATCGGCAGTTCCACCAGCCGGTTCTCCGACCTGGTGTCGTCGGAAGTGTCGTCGGTTCGGGGCAGATTGGCAGTGGAGGCACAGCGGTCTTTGGCTGTTCCTGTTGATCTGGAAGACCTGCGGATGCAAGTCGCAAAGGCCGACGAAGCTCGAGCCGCCGCAGAAGCAGAACTCGCCGCAGCTGGCGAATCTGAAGCGGTGTGTCGGGCTGTGCTGTCTGCCAGGTTGGCATCCGATGTGGAAGAACAGATTCGTGATCTGGAGAAGATCCTTAAGCCTGTGCTCGCTCTGTCGGAGAAAGAGGTATGTCGCCTGGTAGACGAAGCTTCTCTGTACGGCACGGCCGGACAGATAGCTTCAGAGATTGAAGCCTGTATGGGTTCAGGCCGCATGCTTGAGGCGTCCCCCACGCTGGCGCGCCTGCTGGAGCAGGCAGGCCGATATGCGGAAGCAGTGAAGGCGGGAGCCCCTATCAAGGAACTACGGGGGTTGCTTGACGAATATCGCGGTCTTGCGGTTGCGCCTGTGGTGTCTCAGTCCGACAAGGATAAGGCCGAGACTTACCTTCGCTATGTTGACGATCTCCGTAATGCTGCCGGAGCGGCAGCAGATGCCTGTAGGAACCTTATGGCCGCGCTGACATTGGCTGAGCGCGCAGAAGCAGGCCGGACAGCCGGAGCAGAAGAAACTGACAGGCTGTCCAGCTATCTGGCAAGGCTGGAGCTGTTGCAGGACTGTGTGCTTCCTTCCGGGATGCAGTCGGTGGAGAAGCAGTTGGTAGAGACGGTCAGTTCCGGAGTGCTCGGAGCCGCCACCGACTACCTGTGCCTGTGCGGGATGCATGCCGAGATGCAATACGACACTACAGTCGGAATCACGCTTGTGCGTTCAGACGGTCCGGTAAAGGCGCAGGAGCTGTCTGAAGGTGAAACCATGATCGCGGCATTGTGCCTGCGGCTGGCAATCGCGCACACTCTGAAGCCTATTCCCTTCCTGATTCTGGACGATATCACAGGTTCGCTCGGAATTCGTGCAGCGGCTGTCACAGATATGTTGCGTGTTTTTGCTCACGAGCATAGCCTGCCGATCGTGTTGAATACTCAGGAAATACGGGTAACGGGCGACGTGTTCTACAGGCTGGAGAAGATATGAAACGCATACTGGCAGACGATGTTCCAAAGTGCGCTCCCGGAACTGTGATATCCGCAGAGGACGCGCGGGAACTCGGCGTGATCTCGTTGTTTGTAGTAGGACGGAAGGTAGGTACGGACGGAGAGTATATGCGCACCGAGCTGTTTCCCGTCAGTTTCGATACTGAAGTGTATGCAGGTGATGTCTGGAAGACCGCGTGGAACGGAAAGCCTTTTCCGCAGGCATTCCCTGCGCTCCACAGCTATCCGCTGGAAAGTTCCAGGTATGACGACGCTGCGAACACATATTGGGAGATCTCGCCGGAAGATGTGGATGTGCTGATTGGCATTCTTGTTGAGGCAAACCGGGAACGTCGTAAAGCCGAACAGCCGGAACGAGGAACCTATGGCAAAATCTAAAGCGCGGTGGTGTAGGCGTACCCTTAGTGCTTTACTGAATCGTCTCGGTAAGGCACATGGGAGGCTGCACGAAGACAGGATGTTCAGGAAGAGCTATGAGGCATACCAGGAAATGATATATCTGGACAAATGCATGGAAGGTCTGCGCATGGCACGGGATATCGCAGACGATATGCACGCAGAGGAACGGGATGGAAAACCCACTAAAGCTTGACTCTGAAATCGTATGGGACGCGTGCCGCGACTATGGGCAACACTGGAACATAGGCACCATGCAGACTGTGTTGTATGTTGCAGTAGGTGGAGGAATGATTGGCAGATTGTTCGCCGAACAGCCGGCCGACGCATACATAGATTCCAGAGTGGGGAAACGGCCGTACACTCGAAAGCAGATCGAGAACTTGCGGCAAGTGCTATGTATCCTGGCGGAGTTCAAAGGACTTGACCCGCATAGTCTGCCGAAGATGCCTGATTTCCACGGAAGCGGGGTGTTCTGATGAAGCAGGCATACTATCTATCTGTAGACAACGAGTTTGTCTATTCACTCGGAGAGTATGATAGCTTTTCTGCTGCGAACCGGGCGGCAGAAGATCGGTACCCAGACGAGATGCAGGGCACGATATGGCTATGGACCAGAAGCTCGCTACTTAACTTCATGGCTAAGGCTTGCCGAGAAATGAGCATTGACACGTTGTGTCTGAAGAAAAAGGGTTGCCAGGATGAGTCTTGATGTATACTTGAAAGCTGTGCGCCCATGTACGATCTACAACGGTAATGTCACACACAATCTGCAAAATATGGCCGAAGCTGCCGGCATCCTTATGGAGCTGTGGCATCCAGAGGAGATCGGAATTACGCTCGCCCGTCAGCTGATTGAGCCGTTGACTGCAGCCGTGGCCAGACTGAAGGCTGAGCCAGATAAGTTCAGGGCACTCAATCCGCCAAATGGCTGGGGTTCGTACGCAGGGCTGCTCGAATTCATGGAACAGTATCTGCAGGCCTGTAGCGAGAATCCTGAAGCGGAGGTGTCTGTATGGCGGTAGATAAGCGCTGGCGACTGTCTTCGGACATATGCCGCTGCCATGACGCCGATTGTCCGAAGAGCGGCAAGTGCGCTCGTTTCCTGTGTAGGAACGATGTAGGTATATTGTGTCATACTGCCAGTCTGATGGACGAGCAGACTGGAACCTGTCGCATGTTCATCGAAGTACCGGAGAAAACAGAAAAATGAAGATCAGACGTTGGATTAGGTCTGGCAAGATCCTGCGGCCACACATGATAGACACAACGGAACAGCTTTTCGAGGACGTCGGACAATGTCTGGACGATGCCTGCTCCTGGGAGATAGTCGGAGAGTGTGTATTCGAAGGGGAAGATGGTAAGGTTTACGCAGGGAGCGTGGAGTTCTCAATCTATGAAGCCGATCCGGCATACGTTCGCGACCTGGAGCAGGAGAATACGGAGGAAGCATCGCAATGAAGATAGCAAGATGGCTGGACTATGGGTTCCTTGATGACGAAGACGCCAAGCGCATGGAGGACGTAGGAGATCTGTACGACCATGTGTGCCTTCCTGAAGAGATCTCCGTATTTCAGGCAGACACCGGCAAGTTCTACAAGGCATCTCTGCAGCTTATGATCGAGATAGCTGAACCCTACATAGTCGAGGATCTGCTGCAAGATCTGGACAACAATAAAGAATAGGACAGCAGGAGAGCAGGGTTCAATGGTCTCAGATCTTACTAGAATATCATATTCAGCACAAGTCAAGCACGTAGTGAAAGGAGACCCGCACGTCTCATCTGGCTAAAGCCAGTGGTCTCCTGCGGGAAATTTATGAGCGTGTATGGAATGCCTGGAATTTCAGGGCTTGGACAATGTGCGCTGTGCGGCGAGTCTTTCCTTGCAGAAATCCTACTGGGTAAAACTATCCAGCGGTTCAGTGTCGCGGGATGCGGCTCTGATCTTGTGGCACACAAGGACTGTCTGAACAAGTACGCTAGTAAGGACTTCCCAGATCTTCCAGAGAAAAGTCCGCTGAAGCAGGCGTGGGAAGACGCCAAATCAGCTTCCGACATCAAAAGCAAGGAAACAGTGGAATCGTGAGACAGACAACGGTTGTGGTTGCGGACGCCTATGTGCTGGTGGACCCATGGATACCTGAACTCGAGCACCTGCTTGGATTCAAGCGCCGCATGGTCCTGCAGCAGCCCGTCCTTACCGCTTCCGGCAACTGGCGGGTGGATAGACGTCCGGTAGTACGCGAGGAACAGCTCTACACGCTGGACAAGGATTCTACCGATCAGCATCAGGTCGGGTATTCGTATCCTGGCTTGCTGGACCGGATTTCAGACGGTTTGGCAAAGCTGCGTGTAGCCTATACGGTAATGGACCTGAGTACAAAGCCGGAGCCCCTCGACCTGTCGCAGCTATCGGTAGATCTGCGTCCGGGACAACCAGAGATTCTGCAGGTCATGGGCACGGAACGCCGTGCCACCATCAAGGCGGCCACGGGTCTTGGCAAGACTGAGACCATCGTCCAGTTCCTGCGCGCCTGCGGCAAGTCCAAAGTAGCGGTCGTGACTTTCAAGGGAGACGCACGCGACAGTATCTACGATCGTGTCAGGACGGGTGTTCCGGAGAAGACGGTGTGCCTGCTCAGAGCCAACTCTTCCTGCTTTGATGCAGATATCTATGTCCTGGCCGACAAGAGTCTGCATCGCCTTCCCGCAGACAACATCGACATTGTGCTGATTGACGAGGTGCATGGAGCGGGATCGGATAAGTCTTTTGAACGTTTGCTGGCTCTTGCAGGCAAGCGGGTATATGGTTTCTCGGCTACTCCCAAGGGAAGACATGACAAGTCTGACATGGCTATCGAAGCCCTGTGCGGAAAGGTCAAGGTCGACCTGTCGTACCGGTTCAGCGTGGACACCGGCGCCAATGTGCCGCTGTACGTGTACGTGTATGAAGCGCAAGGTCCCGAAGGTCTGGAAAACAAGCCGGATTTCGTGAAGGAGAAAGTGGGCATCTGGTGCAATCGTCCTCGGAATGGGCTTCTGGCACACCTGTGCCGGGATATTCCGGAAGACGACCAGACTCTGATCGTGTGCCGAACGCTGGAGCATGTGCTGAACATACATAGGTTACTTCCGGACTACACGTGCGTGTTCAGGCAGCCGTCCGGAGAGCGCGAGGAGGAACTGCTGGAAAGACAGCTTCTTCCTCCTGGATGGAAGCATCTTCCCAAGTTCCGCATAGACGCGGACGGAAGCCGCACCGATTTCGAGAGTGCGAAGCTGAAGAAGGTCATCGCCACGCCTGTCTGGCGGGAAGCTATGGACTTCAAGCAGCTCAAGTGGCTGGG